>Ga0116229_10011297_pt1 | contig 13210 bp, 13 predicted proteins | sample S1TSphgellanicum_3_FD_87313 | JGI IMG/M metagenome (GOLD analysis project Ga0116229, IMG submission 87313) | Host-associated microbial communities from peat moss isolated from Minnesota, USA - S1T2_Fc - Sphagnum magellanicum MG | ecosystem: Host-associated > Plants > Peat moss > Unclassified...
CCAATTCTCTAACTACAACGGCAACCATAACAGACATGGAGGCTCCGGTATCCACCACTCCTTCAACAACATAGTTGTTGATCTCCACAAGCAAATGCAGAGTCTTGCTTCAATGTGTCTTATTGATGCAGATCTTCCATAATGCTGGAATTGCAGAAACCATTGACACTTGATTTTCAGTTGCCTTTGAATCCTTCTTTTGCCTAGCCAACCTTACCAAACTTTCAAGGTGTTCGAGTTCTCCTGGAATCATCAAAATGGTTTCCATAGGTGAGAGGGAAATTTTTCCTTTTATGAAGTATGCAAGAATTTGGACCTGACTGAAGTGTCCAGGTTTGCACCTACTCCATCTCCTACAGCTTCAGGGGTCAGTACAGCCCCTCCTAGTGCTACATCAACATGAATCCTCCTTCTAGGCATTCGGGTGTAAGAAAAAAGATTTTCATTCCCATAGAGCTTGTTAAGTTGTTGCATGGTCACCTCTTCATCATTCAAACAACACCTCTAAGAAGTTTGCTAATCCAGAGTGTGATTTCCCATCCTTGGGCTTCTTCCAACATTTGTCTTCAGAATGCCTTAAACCTATGTAGAAGGTACATTTTATTCCACAATTCTCTATCCTATGAAGCATATCGCACTTGGCACATTTTGGTCGTGGCTCATTTAACCTTAGACAAGTGGTGGCCAAATGGTCCCCTCTTTTGCAGATTTGGCATCCTCCAAATACAGTGGAAGAAGATGATGCTTTTAGATTGTGTACAGTCCCCTTGAAGAAATTGATATGTGTATTGTTTAATGTAGTGACCTATTTCTCCATTATGGTTTCTGAGGCCCCCTCTTCTTGTTCCTCTTTCAGAGGTTCATAGGGAGTCTCTCCAAGCTCACCTTAAACTCTCTCTAGTTTTGTTGCAGCACCAACTAACTCTTCAATATCTATAAATGTCCTTACCACACACAATTTTCAAATTTTTGGCCTTAATCTAACCAAAAATCTTCTTTTCTACTCAACATCTTGTATCCTCCCCCTTTGAAACAATTTGTCAAGACGTTCAAAGTATTTCTAAACTCTCTCCTTGGGTTCTTGTTTAATGGCATCAAGCTTCATCTTGATGTCATCAACATCTATGTCCCCATACTTCTATACTATCAGTGTCCTCAACTCAACCTAATCAGCTGGTGTTGGTTGCAACCTCTTAAACCATTCCTTGGCCTTGCCTCTCAAATTCAACTTCGCAATCTTGAACAATTTGTTTACATTCAGATTTCACACTTCAGCAGCCATGGTAAGCCTCTCTACCCAGTCATTGACGTCTTCATGATCCCGTCCCCATAATAGTTCATCCATCCCCCAGGGGCTAGTCATTTTGCAAATGTTTAGTTCCAAATTAAAGTTACAATATTTTCTATTGCACAAATGTCTTCAGACCACATTCAGGTAGGCAGAGTCTTGTCCAGTTTCTCATCCTATTCTGCTTTTGTTGAGTTTGAAAAGAACCAATGCTATTGGAACAGAAATGTTAGTCACTGAGTGCATGAGGTCCAACTCCCTTTGGATAGATCCTGTTTTATCCTCCAAACACGCCATTGTGCTGAAAAAGAGTTTTAACAGCACTGGCGACCACCTTACTTAGACTCTAGAAGCATCAAAATAATTAATTTCCAAATGTGTAAACCCCAAGGTTTTCCATTGATTCTTGATCCTAATTGTGACTCTTTCATACCCGAGATACCAGGTGCAACAAACTTTCCTTCAAGAAAGAGCCAACCGTGATTCAATTTGAAAATTCAGATTGATCACCTTCTGCTACCGGTCTTAAAGGTACAACATGAGATGGAAAAGTGGAAAAACTTTGCTCATCTGTGGATTCTTGTTGGAACTACCACCCATCTCCAGGATTGCACCATATCTTCCAACTTATTATGTGGGACCTTGATCCATAGTGTTCCACCCTGAATAGGTGATCTCCAATCTAAAACAAGTCTTCCACACTAGGGATGTATAATCTGGTAAAATGGTTAGGCGAAACAGCAAGCTTGGGAATCCAAATGTCTCCTATTCTAGGTACATTACGCTGCCTCTTAGGAAATGAAGGTGTTACTCTATGCAAGGTATGAGGTGTAGTAATATTACGTCTGTAGTTCTGAGGTTGACCCCCATCCCTTTGCTCCATCCCTTAATTTCAACCAAACTTGAGCACGTGTGTAAAAGTCATTATGAGCTACTTCTACTGCCACATCCCCGACTTGGGCTTCATTTGGGTCTATTCCTACAACTGTTACTACACCAACGCCCAAGAAACGCATAACTACCGCTCCTATCTGTGGTCCATCCTGCCCCCTTGGATAATCGAACCTAATGACTATTTGTTGCTCATGAATTTCTTGCATTACTTCATCTATACCAACCTCATTTGCACTAGATGATGACATGATAGTTTAACTACCGTCATACCCAAACATAAGCAAATTCTACTGATGTCACCAGATTTGATCCAGCTCATATACCAAAAAGAGAGAGTCCACAAAACCTTTATTTCTCTCATAAATCCACTTTATTATAAGCTCAGTAATTCATCTCATGTCAAGCAGGCAATATTACAGTAGTCCTATTATGAGGTCCCACAACTTCTAACCCTCCATTCTCGATTGGTTCTTAAAAATATGCACACCATCAACCTATACTAAGTCTACTACAGTAGTATCCCTTGGTTGCTACTAGAAACAATGGCATTCTTGTATTGTTAGTGCAAAATGTTAGTAGGGTTTGGCTTGAAGTCCAAGTTCTCAATGTTCATTCGGTCTGTGATGAGCTACTATTTCCCTTTTCCCCCTTTTCCTTTTTCTACTTGGGTCAATGAACACAAATGCTTGTGCTAGGGCTTGACATGGATCAACTTCTGGGCTCTATTCAACAACTGAACCAGGTGCACCAAGTTGGCTTACAACTACTCAAAAAAGGGATAGAATTCTATGAAAAACATGGATCTATGAATGCTTGCTGTAATCTTCCATCCTACTTCTCTGTCTCATTCACATTCTGCCCAATCCCAAGGATACCCACAGAGAGGTTTCTAGCTCCCACTCAAGTGTTATGAACTACCCACTAGATAACCCAAGCAAGGTCTCCCCCAAAACTTCTACATATGGCAATTTCTATATGCCTCTGATTATACAACTTAGACCACCTTTAAGCGTCATTAGCCTTCAGCATCAACCTTTGATTAGTCCTAATTCTAACCAGAACATAGAGCCGGCCATCTTATAGTTACTGGCGCAGCGGAAGAAAAACACAACAACTAACTATCCTGGAAGCTCCTTTCTTACCACCAAAAATTGCCCTCATTCTGCTTGTCAACTTGCCTCTTTCTCCTTCGAATCCCATCACTTATCCTCGTCCAACCTCCTGCTCTCCTCGCCTTTCTTGCCTCCATAGATCACGCTTGGCCATCCATCTCCAATCACCACCCTATCTCACATAACACACGAGCAACAAACCTTCCAACTCACAGTCACTAACAAACAAAATGAAAAAATAAACCCAACTGTTTGCATGAAGAAAGTTGACGGCGGGTTCATCACTTAAACCTTAAAACGAATATAGCTTTCACATTACAGAAACCTAAAAGACTCCCTATCTAGTCACTCCCTATCTGGTCACACCTTAACCCAAGTGTGTTGCACAATATAAACCTCGATGAAGTTGGTAACATTGCACGATGAAAGTCTGACAAAGAAGCCTAGTCATCGATGAAAAAACATAATCACCAATGAAGAATTGGAAATCCCTCTCACTTACGGGGAGAGATATTACGCATTATAAGGCCCATTTCTTGGAGTGTTAAAAGATGAACCAAGGGCTTTGGGAAATGATTTTAGAAACAATTTACAATTACAATTCAACCCATTTCAAATGCAACCCATTCCATGACCTGTTTTGAACACATATGACTTTGATTTTAGATCTTATGTTTAACCATATTAAAAGTTCCTTTTGCAAGATTTGAAGTGTGACATGATGATTCATAAGGGAGCCCAGTCATAGTATAGGGTACCCTTATAACAAATCTTTAAAAACTCATAATTAATTGAAAAAAAAATTTAATTAATTTCAACTTGTGTTGAGTTTTAAATCTATTTATCTCCAAGGGAAAATTGAATGTAGAAAAAAATGGAAAGTTTGATTTCCTCAATATCTTCAAATTGTTTGTTTTGGATGCTTTTACATTACAACACACAAACAAGGGTTTAATACTAGACCAACTTCAATATTTGGGCTTGTAAAAACACCTCCAAACTCTATCCAAAGCTAGTTTTGGGCCTCCGACAATAATTCTCACATTCAAGATGACTCATTCATTATTTCCCAAAATCCATCCTTAAAGAGGCAACCGTTAAACAAGTGCAATGAGTTAAATATAATGCAATTTATGATCTTAAATTTAAAGTGTTGTTCCCAATTAACAACCCCCCTTAGTTAACTAAACCCTTTACTTCCCCCAACTTGTCCCCCTCCCCCCCAAACACCCTCCCCTTGTCACAACCTAGCCTTCACATACCCCTAACCCACTAAAACCTTTTTTTCCCACATGCCCTTCATCCCATTTCTCACCACCCAAACCTTCTTTGGGATACCCTATCCTCCACCTCTTCCCTTGGGGAAACCCAACCTTAGCAATCTTGGCTTCCTTATGAAGGAAGCACCCAATCTTAGGCTACTTGAATTCTCATGTTGGTTTAGAGAACTCTTGAACTCCCCTATGGAAGCTTTGAACACCTTAGGGGGCATGCCTCTCCCCCCTCCCTTGAAATTTCCTTCAATTACCTAAGGAACACCTATTCTCCACACTAGGGAAATGCATCTATACCCTAAAACTTCCCTCCATTCCCCTGGGAGCTTCTACTTTCCTCACCAAGGAGATGTCAACACTCCTTGGGTCTTCCCTCGAACCCTTGGGGAACATTGCTTTCCTTACTAAGGAAGCATCATTGTTGTTTACATACAAATTTTGACACAAGACTTATTTTAATTGGCATTGTTTTCAAGGATAAAGTTTATATCTAAGATCCTTCAGGAAGTTTCATCCACCCGGCTTAGGGAAATTGTTTTGCCTCTTCAAGACTTGTGCCAAGATCGAAATGTCTCCTAGGTGTTCACGTGGTTTGTTCTCAAAGTTTTTCATCATAGTGTGATGAATTTACATGAGTACTTGTAATGCACGGGTTTCAATATTACTCACAACCCTATTTTGTGGGAATATATGAATGTTTTAATAAAAGTCATGACACAAGTTTCAAACCAACATTTAGAAATGGACTTATCTGCCCAATGCCTAACCCCACCATCCATTCATCCACAATTGCCCCTTATGTCCAAACCAATTATATTGTGATGCCATACAAAGTTGTTTTCACATAATACCAAGAGCCTTGATGGATACAATCTCTTTGAACTTGAACTAGATCATGATTTATCATACTAGGAAATAAAACAATGCCAAGGAAACATTTGGGAGATAGCCATTGAAGCTCAACATCACCCAAAAGGGATGTAAATTGATGCCCCAAATACAAATTGAAGGTAGTGGATCTCATTTAGCATCATCCTTTAGGGAAGGCTAACAAAACAAAATGGAAATGCATGTACATCTTTTAAAAAAAGAAGTGGGAAGGGACGTGGTTAAGGAAAACCCTAGACATAGAATTGGAGCTTGTTGTCCCGACCTAGAGAAGGATGATAAGGAAAATGTTACCATCAACATATAAATGATGGAAACCATTCCCGATGATGTCATGGAATCAATTTTCCAAGAAAAAAATGTCAACAATGATATTTCTTCTATGGTTGAGGTGGTAAGATATGCAAAAATTGAAGTTGCTAAAAACACATGTCCACCTTTATAAAGGGGACAATATTTTATAAAATCACATGTATAGATTCAATGGCATTCATGGTTGCTAATGAAAATATTCAAAAAGATGTTATTGTAGAAAATATTGGGGAGGACATTTCTAAGGATAAGGTTAACGAAAAGATTTAAAAAAAAACAATTAAGGAAAAGACCAAATATAACATTTTCAAGGAAATCACAAAGGAGGAAATTGCTAGGGAGAAGGTTAGGGAGGCCATTGCCATGGAGCCTACTCGGGAAACAATGGCCCAATAATCATTCGAAAACACAAAACTTAGGAGCTAATTAAGGACATAGTGGCCAAGGAGTTGGCTAATGACACAATGGCCCAGGAATTGGCTTAGAAAATAATAGCTAAAAAGAAGACTATGAAAAAACCAAGATCTTTATTATGCTCAAAGAAAATGTTAGGGAAATACTTGTTAATGTTTCAATTATCATCCCTAAGGGAGCTTCCAAAGTTGAACAAGTTATGGAACCCATATTAAACCCTTTGTTCTAAGGGGATTTTATCAAGGAGGTTTCACTAGTTATTGTTTATATCATTTTCACCCATTTAGAAAGGATGGTGTCTCTTGTGTTGTTGTTTAACATCAAACCAATTGGCCCAACTTTTCAAAAGGTTGTGCAATTTAATGCAACATTGTAATCAACAAAAGCAAGCCCATGATTATAAGCAAGTCTTAAAAAGATCTTGCAACAATATCAATGGGGACCAATTAATATGAAACGCATGGAAATGCAACCAAAATAGTGATTGGGCCAAATATTTAGTGCATACCCACAAGATTTTTGAAACTAACCATCTTTGAAAAATGGCCACCAAATGAAAATGTCTTAACTATTTTGGATGTTGTTATTCAAAAGGCCCATGAACCACCCACACAAAATTTTCTTGAGGTTGTAATGTCACCACCCACCCATGTGCCTAATGTACCCAAGGATGCAAAAGGGGAAAATAGATGGAAAATTATAAAAGATGATGATGGGAAGGATGATGTGTGGACAAACAAAAGGCTCGAGTCAAGAAGCCAACAAACTAAGTCATTAAGGGAAGGGGTGAAAACACATTAAACCCCCCAAAAATTGTAGTCACAAGTATAATCTTTCAACAATTAATTTCTTTGGTAATATATGGACATCACATCTTCGATTTTTTTGTTTGTTTTAGTATATTTGATCAGTTTTAGATTTAATCTAATCAATTATTTTAAAAATCCAACAAAAATTATAGAATTTGAACATATAAAATATATTTGTGACAAAATAATACCTCTCATAGAGTTGGAAAAATTGCATATCTACTTCAAAACTAGGGTTGTGGGTGCAATTCTTGGGTGAATTTTTTATGATGTATGATATTGAGATACATCAATTAAATCTATGATCATTTAAAAATTTAAAGTTTTCAGATGAAATTTCATTCAAAAAATGTGTTCTTTTACATTTGTTTAATAATAAATCCATAATATTCCCTTTCTTTTTAAGAAAAAACCACTACCATATCAAAAAGGAAATTTTATAGATGAGCATTGCATTATTTTTTTTGTTTTCTTTTGTTTGGTAATGTTTTATGAACCACAAACATGAGACCTTATGGCTATTGAAAAATTATAAGTTATACATTCTATGTACATTAATTTTATCTAATGTTCTTAATCTAATCGTTGGATCAAAATTAATTTTGATTCAAATTGAACTTTGAGTTCCGAAATGTTGTCATGCAAATTCTAAAGTTTTTTTGCTTTTAGTTAGGATAACCAAAGGATGTCATTAAAATTTTAGCTTACTACATATTATAATATTCATTATACATCACCTTTTTTTGTGAAAAATGGTTCACTTTTCGTGTGCTTTCACTTGCGAACCTTAAGATTGCAAAGGGGAATTTTGACAACAATCAAAGTTTTCAAAAACACATATTTTCAAAGATACAAAGGAAAAACAAAATGCACAATATGAACCATATCCCATAAAGAACCAAGGGGATATTCCACTTGCTAAGGACAAAAGGAAAACCCCTAAGGTAAAAGGCCCCCATTAACACCCAGAGCCCAACAATTAACATAGGAATGGGATTTTTATAAAAAAAACTTTCAACATAAACTTGCAATTTAAAACATCATTTGAATAAAAAAATCTTTTTATTTCATGTTCCATCCTTTTCCTTGGGGAACCATTTATGTGAATCTCCAAGTATTTTCCATAAAATAACTCCATGGGAAATTTCCACATTAAATTTTTTAAAAGTAATTCATTAGGGAGTTAGTTTATGGGAATTCCCAAATAAACTGGTTCAAAGATGTTTTTCAATGAGCTAACTTTAAGGAGTTCTTCAAGGAGTAGATCGCTAGTTTTTGAGGAGTTTCCTAGGGTATTTGTTTCAAAAAGTTTTCCAAAAAACTCTTTTAGTGAAATTCCCCATGTACTTTTGTTGAAAACATCCTTTTGGGAATTTATGGGAATTCCTTAAGGCATATTTTAGGGCCTATTTAATCATATTGTTCATCAATATCTAGGACATTTTATTCAAACACATCATTAAGGTTGTGTTGTTGGTGTGTAAGGTGATTAATAATAAAAAATACATTGTAAAAAAATGTAAGGGTAGTTAAAGGGAAAATATATAAATTTTGTTTTGGAAATGGAAAAATTATGATTAATTTGAATGACATCAAGTGTGTTTTAAAAGACATTGATGCCATTAACAACATCATGAACATTTTCTTTTATCATCTTTTTAAAAAAGTCCCAATTAATATGTGGGTTATACATTGTTCACTATGGATTTGAAATATAACATGTTGGTTTTGGAACATGTTTTAACGTTTAACGACACAACAAAGGTGTCAACAATTTTAGAACTTTGAATGACACCAATGGATACACTAAGCATGGTGTGTAATGTAAGCCACCAATGCCATTAACATCATTGGATGGGGAGTCTTTCGATTCAAATTTTCACACAATTTTGATTCCTATCATCACACCATTGTTATGGGACATGGAAGAGGTTTATGACTCCACCAAGGGGTCACATTGGTACTTTGGGGTGGTGGGCACCATTGAGCTTCAATATTTTGTTTAAGAATTGTATAATTGGTGTGATATGTAACAAATGCATAATCCATAGCTATTCATATTTTATATGGCATGAAAAGGATGATTATCATGAGTTTAAATTGACCCATGAGGTGCAAATTAAAAAATGACAGTTATATTAATTGTCAAATTATGTTTCAATCACTTGGGAAACTATTGTTCCAAATGTAATTCCATTGAGTCTAGGTGGAAGTTTGAAAAGTGAAAGTACCAGGTTGGTCTTTTGACTAGTGGGTAAGTACCATTGCCTACATTTAAACTCATTGTGAAATTATTCCATGAGTTGAAATGAAATTTCCAAGGGGTACGAATGGAAAAGTTATGGAATTTGTAGGAGTTTCAACACAAAACCAATGAAAGTTTACATGAAACATACACACATATGCGGAGGTCAATTATTGTGATTCAAGGAGTCATAAAGGTTCGAGCTATCCAATTTTGGTATGGAATTTTGGGAAAAGAGCTTAAACAAAAAGTGCATGATGCAAATCTACTATAAGCTCATCAACCTACCTTGGCAAATGTGTTTCTATTAGTTGAAAGGATTGAGTTGAACATGGTGAAAGAAAAGACGGTGATGGTTTTTTTCATGAAGGACAACCAACGCACTTAACCATCTCAACCATAGACTCAACAATAGTAAATAAAATAGTTTCACAAAAGTTTAAAGAGTTTTCAAGAGACACCATTGGCATCATTATTAGCATAACAACAATTGAATGTGAATTGCTAAACGTGTGGAAGGAATCACTTGAAGAAGGATTGTGCACAAAAGGGTAAGGGACAAGCTTACTTGTCCAAAACATGCAATTGCAAAATGAGCATTGTAACAAGTTGGGTCATGACATAACACATTGTTATGATGCGCATCTTAAATTACAACCAAATTTGAATTTTGACAATCATGGTGGTTAACAATGTGGGAATGGTGTTACCCAAAAAGGAAACGGTTGGAAAAAAAAATACAAGGAATAACCTAAATCTAGGATTACCCAATTGGAATTATGACTTATTGCCATGGCTACTATCCATTTGGCTCCAAGGCCACAAGATTCAATAGAAAACCTTGATTTTTTGTCAAGAGTTTTCTATTTGTTACATGTTTATTATTTTGTATTATTCATTTGTCACTAGTATTTATATATTTACAAAATTTTTGTCTTGCATATTCTACCACATTTGTGCAAGGAATGGGAAGAGCTAGTCATGAATCATCCATTTTTTTTTCACCTCACCAGTCTTGTGATATTGAAAAATTGGTGAAATTTTCTGAAAGTTTAGCAGAATTAGTCAAATTTACACTACAAAAAATTTCCTTTAAAAGTGACAAAACTTGTTGAAAAAATAACACTGATCACAATGGTGGTTTGCACTTGAGAGACATAGCTCATGACAAAAGTTTCAAATAGCTTTAAATGATCACTCACTCTAGGCTGTGTAATCTTCCAAATAAATGAGAATACATATTTATCCACATTTTCAATCACATTGTTTCGTCATGAATGATTTTCATGGGCCTAATTTATTTTCTTACTAGTTTATTAAAAATACCACAACTGCTCATTATCTATTGTTTATAGTCAATACAAATTTAAGAAAATCAAGGTTGCATGATAGATTGAGCTGTGCAGATTGCCACCCCATAGCTCAAGCTGTTTCGGTTCTGTGGTGAGAGGAAGAACAGAAAGAGGAGGGACCATTATAATGAAGACTTCTGGCAAAATCAATAGGAAGCTTCAAGGTTTTACAGCAGCCTGATGATGCCAAGAACACAAGAAGCTATAGCGAACAGAAATCGGATCCATCTTGAGCAATTCTTCATCACACAAATTGAAGGGAAATTGTAAAGCTATTCATGACTGATGTAAGAGTCCATGGGTCTTGAGAATGACAAAAAAAATAATGCCTAAAGGGGGCTTGCACAAGCGATTGATACATGAAAGAGGGTTGCTTCAATCTTCAGAAGGTGGTGAAACCAACTAACAAAGATCATCAATCCCTCCTAGATGGTATAAAGGTTGAATAGACTACACAACTCTCCCTTAATCACAGTGATACTGCAATTTTGGGGAAAGAATAATAATTACATCATGCATGGATCCTACAAGATAGAAGTGACAATTGAAAGTGTGATGAGAGAGCACCTGAATTCAAGGGCAACAACTTGCTGTTGGGTATAAGAACACCTTCTGTTATGCATCTAGTATTTATACATGGAAGGGGGAGGTGGTGGAGCAGCTCTTCCGGGAATGCGTCGGCTTATGATCCCAGTGTCATCATTTTCTTCCAGGTCACTATAACTGCTGTTTCTGGAAGGTGGTTGCCCATTCATGGATGGGGAAGCTGACCTTGGAGATGGTTGTGGGGAGTGGGAGTAGTTGTATGATGAGGATCGAACTGTGGCTGCCTCCTCAAAGGCAGTGCGCCAGTCCTCTGTCTCAGCAGGTCCTCCTGTTGTTCCTGCTCAGTGTAAAAAACAAAAAAAACAAACCCATTGCATCAACTTTATCAGCAGCAGTTTTGCATCACTGCTTGTAATCCCAATTCCAGAAAGTGCTGCAAACCTACAAAGTGAGCTGTAGATCAAAATCTTACCAGAGTCACTGAATCCTGGGGGGCCTGAGGATGCATGAGCTTCCTGCATGCTGAGCTGCCGAGTCAGCTTGCTCAAAGCTGCAGCTTGCTTTTGACACTGCTCACGACGTCTCTTCACCTCTAGATCCTCCTGCAAGAGTTCTTCAATCCTTCCTGTAGAATGGGCACTGTAAACCCCAAAACCCCAGTATGCCACAACAACATTCAAGAGGTGCAAACAAACAACAGCAGAACTGGCAGCTTGATAACACCACACAAAATATATTGTTGACCCATTGGTGAGTTCAGAGCTTCAGCATGAGATATATGACAAGAATGGTGAACAGATGATCAGAAGAACTGTAAGCTGCATCATACTCAAAGTTGAGTGAGTAATTTTGAGTTATTGCTGTTATAGGAAGGAACAACACAATGCACAGGGTGGACCCACAGGCAAAAACCTTATAGAGCTATATAGCTGATTCAACATTGCATCCTTAGCTCTTTCAACTTGACAAAGCACGACAGCCTGCAAAACCATATCATCACACACCGACATTAAGCAAAAGAGAGTACTGCAGAAAAGGAAATCTTCCTGCTGATATGGCAAACACAAACTCGCATATCACCCATGGAATTGATGTGCTGGTGACAGGAGTTAGCCTGGTGTGATCTGTTGAACTGGAAGTGTATGCAGAGTTGGCTCAAAAGGAAAAGGGGAGCAAGCTTCCAGCAATACTGGTACTCACTTTGGGAATGTTTGCTGCAAGGCTGTTAAGCACAGCCTCAACATAGTCTCGCACTTCTTGAGCCATAAGCCTTAACTCTTCCTCTGGGTCTACTGGTCTCTGCACTATTCCTGTATCCTGTGGGCAGGCCCATTGAGCTCAGTTAGTATGCTTTTGCATGGCCCCACAACTATGGAAGGAGGGAGGGTGGCCATTGTTCACACATTTGCAAAAAGAACTCAAAAGAAATGGAAAACAAGGATGACACCACTGCTACCCATCAGAACAAACACATCATCCATGAATGCAACACAACAAGGGATACTCTAACAAGAGGGAATCCGATAACAGTTCAGATTGCCTCAACAGTGTATGTAGTGAGAAACTTATGTGACAAGCCCTTATAATTTAAACCTTCCATACATTAAGGAGAAGATATTTGGACTTACCACAGCACCATCTGATGTTCCTAGGTGAGTTGAGCTGTTGTCAGATTCCTTCTTGGTTGAGGATCCCTTTTGGGATTCCATAAAACTCCTGAGCTTCCCCATCCATTCCAGTTTCTCCGCCATGTTTTCAGCCTTGAGTACAACAGAATGTTCAGCTACCCCACCCAACACAAACATATGTTGAATACTCGAACTGGTTTTGCTAGTGTTACTATTAGGACACAATCTTGCTTTGACTATCAGTTCCAGAATTGCAACAAGTTATATGAGAAAAAAAGTGATTACACTGGGACAATATTATACTAGGATAAAGTTTATCTTTCATAGAATAGAGAAATCTCCATTCTCACGATGAAGAAGAAACAGCAAGGTTAACACTTCCTCAGGAAGCCACAGAAAGAACCAAACAAGGGGAGACAAAAAACAAACAAAAAATGAAAAACACACA
>Ga0116229_10011300_pt1 | contig 13209 bp, 14 predicted proteins | sample S1TSphgellanicum_3_FD_87313 | JGI IMG/M metagenome (GOLD analysis project Ga0116229, IMG submission 87313) | Host-associated microbial communities from peat moss isolated from Minnesota, USA - S1T2_Fc - Sphagnum magellanicum MG | ecosystem: Host-associated > Plants > Peat moss > Unclassified...
AGCGTCATGTCCAGGCAGGCCGGATAATCGCCGCTATCGAACACCACCGGGCCGCAGGCCGGGTAGGAGATGCCGCGCGCAACTGGAAACTCATCGGGTTGCAGCAGGTTGCGGCGGCGAATGTCAGCCCGATCCAAGCCCAGGCGCTGGGCGGCAAGGTCCATCATCCGTTCCATACACAGCGTGGCCTGCGGATAACCGGCGCCGCGATAAACGTTGAGCGGCGCTTTATTGGTGACGAAGGATCTTGAGCGCGAGCGGAAATGCGGTATCCGGTAGGGGCCGCGCAACGTTGCCATGGCAGCGCCCGGCGTGTTGCCAAGCAGCCCATAGGCCGCGCCAATATCGGCATCGCAGGTGGCTTCCATGGCCAAAAACACGCCCTGCTCATCGACAGCCGCTCTCACCTTTACCGTTTCCTGCCGCGCTTGCACGGTGGCCTGAAAATGTTCCTGGCGATCTTCAGACCAGAACACCGGCCGGCCAAATGTCAGGGCCGCCTGCAACACCAGGATCTCTTCCGGGTAAATCGCTTCCTTGCAGCCGAATCCACCGCCGATCCGCGGCGCAATAACGCGCAGTTTTGCCTTGTCTAGCCCCAGTATGCGCGCCGCCTCATTGCGTAGCAGCTGGGGGATCTGGGTCGAGCTATAGAGCAGGATTCGGCCGGTTCCGCTTTCGGCCTCGGCGATTGCGCCACGCGTCTCCATGGGTGAAGCGGCGAGGCGATGAAAGGCAAACTCCTCCTCCAGCACCAGCGCGGCTGTGGCGAAGATTTTATCAGGATCACCCACCAGCTGGCTGGTTTCATGCACCTTGTTGCTGGCAAGCTCCTGGTAGAGTTTTGCGTCCGCGTTGGTATCCATGGCCGCCGGCAGGGGCTCATAGGTTACGCGGACCAACTCGGCGATATCTTCGGCGGCGTAAGCATCGCTGGCGAGCACGGCAGCTACCGGTTCGCCCATATAGCGCACCCTGTCACTGGCCAGCAGCGCCTGATGCACGGGGGCAGAGTCGGGCAGCAGATCAATCGCCGGCAGAAGGCCGGTGCCGGAAGGCAAATCGGCGGCCGTGATGATGCCTATGCAATCGGGGTGCGCCAATGCGTCCTCGGTGCAGATTTTCATGATCCGCGCATGCGCGTGGGGTGAGCGGCACATGCGCATCACCGCCATATCAGGCCGCGCGAGGTCAGCTAGAAAAATCGCCGTCCCAGTAAGCAGGCCAAAATCTTCCCGACGGCGCACGGGGGCACCAAAGAGCGTCATCGCACAACCGACGTGATGGCGGCGATGATATTGGCGTAGCCGGTGCACCGGCAGAGATGGTGATTGAGATGCGCAAGAATCTCCTCATGCGTCGGATACTGGTTTTCCTTAAGGAACACAGCCGTCGCCACCAGCAGCCCCGGCGCGCAAAAGCCGCATTGCAGCGCGTGATGTTCGCGGAATGCGGCCTGTAGCGGAGTCAGCCCCTCGCCCGCAAAACCTTCCAGGGCGGCCTGGCTGGAGACGGTCTGCACGGTGGCCTCATCCGCCTGCACGGCCAGTATCGTGCAGGCGCGCACGGGCACCCCGTCCAGCACAACTGTGCAGGCACCGCACACCCCTTGGCCGCAGCCGATATGCACACCCAAGGCGCGGCCATGGCACCGCAGAAAGTCACTGAGCAGCATACGCGGGCGGACACTGGCTGCGATCTGCCGGCCGTCGACCTGCACAATGATGTCCATGCGGGCGTCCATCACCCGCCTTCTGCCATGGCAGACGCGGCTTGCCTCACCATCTCGGCGCCCATGGCTAGCCGATATGTGGCGCTGGCATGAAGGTCGTCATGCAGCTCCTGGTCTGCAACATCACGCGCCAGCGCGGCGGCCAGAGCCGTAACCGGAGGTACGCCTGGAGAGCTCGCCGTCAACAGCAACGCAACCTGAGGGCAGGCCAATCCGGCCGTGCAAACGCCGCCCACCCCAACGCTCAGCCCGTCTGGTCCCCAGCTCAACGCAGCACTCACCAGTACGCCATGCCCATCGCGGCGCGAAATTTCCGAGAACCCGCCCGCGCCGCCCTGGCGCGGCCACACGACATGGGTCGCCATTGCATCGGCTTGTAGGCGCTCGCCCACCTTTTGGCGGCTGGTCCGGCCGTCCTGGAAGCTGATCAGCAGCTCCGCCCCCAGCGCGGCTGCAACGGCAGGCAGTTCGGCGCCGGGCGTGTTAGCTATCAGATTGCCGACCACCGTTCCACGCCGCCGTATAACCGGGTTTGCGACATGGCGGAGGGCCGCCCTGACCACAGCCAGCTCGGTGCCAACGTCAGGATCGCGCCTCGCCTGTTCCAGCCTGACAAGCGCGCCCATTTTTACGTGGCTGGAGGTGAGCTCTATGTCGGACAGGCCGGCGATCCGGTTCAGGTCGATCACCAAAGCGGGGCGTAGCGCGCGCTTTGCCAGCAAGGGCACAAGGGTTTGGCCGCCCGCCAGAAATTGCGCCCCCGGCCGGAGGAGCGCCAGCGCCTCAGCGACGGATTTGGGACGGGCATACTGGAAGGGCGCCGGTGTCACCGCGCCTCGTGCGGATGGTTATGGGCTTCGGCATCCGTGTGGATGTAGCGGCCTGCGACACCGGCATCGCCAATATCCTCGGCCCAGATCTGCGGGTTTTTGGTGATGAAGAGCTGCAACAACTCATAGCATGCCGGATCATCAACGACCGTCACGGTCAAGCCCTGCGATCGCAGCCAGTCATCTGCTGCATGGATCGTCCGGTTCTCGCCCACCACCATCGTCTTGACGCCGAACAGCAACGTCGCGCCGCTGCACATGTAACAGGGCGAGAGGGTGGAATAGAGCGTGGCCTCGCGATAGATTTCGGGCGAAAGCCGGCCGGCATTCTGGAAACACGACATTTCGGCATGCAGGATGGGGTTGCCCTCCTGCACGCGCCGGTTGCGCCCCTGGCCGATGACCTTGCCCCGGTAAACCAGAGCTGCGCCGATGGGCAGCCCTCCCTCCTCATATCCAGCCAATGCCTCTTCAAAGGCGATGCGCAGGAATGGGTCGGCAGGGGGTGGCGACGCAAGCATGAAATGAGATCTCCTCTGATGATCCACCGGAGGGGTGCAACAAACGTGCCGATAAAACAATTGCTCTGAAACATTAGTTTCAGGCACTCCGCCGGGCAAGCCAGGTCAAAAACTGGGCTTGTCTGACGGTTTTTTAGTCAGGCGATCATCCCACGGGCGCGGCGCAGCTCTTGCAGCGCGGGTATCTGCACAATTTCGCGCGAATCAAGCGATGCCCAGTCGATTCCCCGTGGCCGTTTCTGCCGCTTTTGCACGGGAAGCGTCCTTGTTGCGGTTATAATCCAGTCCACCACAGCTTCGCGAGCCAGCGCGTTATAGGTATCGTCAACCACCTGCACGTCGTGCACAAAGGCCAGGATCGGCGTTGTCTCACGCACCAGCCCCAGCTCAGCCAACAGGCTCCATTCTATGTCAAAATATTGATAACTGCGGCCAAACCTTATGCCATTGGCTGAAATGGCTGCCGCACCCGTGCACAAGGCACCGATAGCGTTCAACTCGACCAATGCGGTGAGATCGACGGGTCGCGCGAAACGCTCGAGTCCATCCAGCGTCGCGGCAAACGCATAATCGGATGGAGAGAGACGCACCGGATCCAAAACCCGGAATCCGCGGCGCATACGGAAGGTCGAAACCACAATGGTCTTGCCGGCCCTTAGCAACGCCTCACGCAATGCAACGACGGAGCTGTCTGGCACCGTGAACACCACCTGTGCATCAGCTATGGCCGGCAGCGCGCAGGCTCTGGCGGCGGCGTCCTCGCTGCCCTGAAAATCAGGATGCATATGTGCGAAATCGAAATGCAAGCGGGAATCGGGCCGTGCGACCAGCAACAACCGGTCCCAAACGCTATGGCGGATTGTCCGTTCTTCAGGCATTTAGATGATCTCTTTCATTTCGTCGAACCAGGGCAAAAGGACTCCATTGGGATAAACTCATGTCGATGCGTCTGATTATAAGAATCCAAGATCAGTTTGCCACGCTTTCCCCGAATGAAAAACGCCTCGCGAGCTATATCATGACTCATGAGCGGGAGATCATCGGGCTTTCAGCGACGGAATTGTCTCGTGCCGCCGGGGTTTCGAAATCCGCCACGACGCGGTTCTTCCGCGCGCTGGGATATGAGAGTTTCGACACGGTCCGCCAACAGGCGCGGGAGGAGCTAAACCGCACGCCGCCTGGGGTCGGGGTTGCCATAAACCGGCAGCTCCCTTTGCACAGCCCAGAGGTTTATCTATCGCGCGAAGTCGCCAACCTGACGCGCACGCTTGAAGGCGTTGCATCCGATAATCTGCGGGTGATCGCGACACTGTTCGCCGACGCGCCAACATTATGGATTGCGGGCCTCGGCGAGGACGACATACTGGCACGCTTAGCCATGCAGTTGCTCAGCCCAGCTCGGCCAAAAGTGCGCATAGTCTGCGACTCTGTCACCTCGATCGAGGACCAGATTGCCTCATTCCAAGCCAAAGACACTCTGCTGCTTTTCAACATTGCACCCCGCACGCCGCCATTCGACCTGATCGCCGGGCAGGCCGATATTGGGGAGCTTGATATCGTGCAGATATCGGATCTGCTGCAGCCATCCCTCCCTCGCGCGAGGTTCAACCTGCGCTGCCAGACCGGTTTCGATAACGGACTGCGCTGCATTACTGGCGTCGTCAGTCTTCTCGGGCTCATCGCCGAGCGAGTCGTTGCTGCCCTCGGCGTTCGCGCTGAGCGCCGCCGCGCGCTGATCGCCTCGTTGCGCGAGGACTAGCCCGCAATTCTTTCCCGCCAAGGCGCGTCCGCGACAGCGGAGCGTTTTTGGAGCTCAAAATGCCCCTACCGCCCCATCGGAGCGCGGATCGCTGGCACCTTCCAGAAGGCCATCGGCGTGGCGCAAGACCGCTCCGGCATGTCCCATGGTGGAAGACCAGTCGGGCAGTATCTCGACCTCATGGCCAGCCCGCTTCAGCTCATCCACCAGGTGTTGATCGAACCGCCCTTCGAGCTTCAGCGTCGTACTCTGTTCGCCCCAGGTGCGGCCTAACAACCAGCGAGGCGCGCTCACCGCTTCCTGCAAAGGCATCTGGTAATAGGCGTAGCGCGTAAAAATTGCTGCCTGCGTCTGGGGCTGCCCCTCTCCCCCCATGGTGCCATAGGCCATGACGCGGCCATCATTGAATGTGGCAAGCGCCGGATTGAGCGTGTGGAACGGTTTTCGCCCAGGCCTGAGCGCGTTCCAGCCATTTTTGGCAAGGCGGAAACTGGCGCCGCGATTCTGCCAGGTGATGCCGGTGGCGGGCAAAACGAGGCCGGAGCCGAATTCGAAATACGTCGACTGGATGCAACTCGCCACCTGTCCACGGCTATCCGCTGCGCCAAACCAGGTCGTGTCGCCAAAGCCTGAGTGCTGCGGCCACGGCAGCGCCCGCCGGGGGTTGATCTGCCCCGCCATGCGGTCAAGCGCGGTGCGATCGTCAAGCAGGGCCTGTGCATCTTCGGTCATATAGCTGGGATCGCCGCAATGCTGGTCACGCCATAGAAAAGCCTGCTTGGTCGCTTCTACGAGGCTGTGAATGTGGCGAAATTTGTCTGCGGTCTGGCCATGCTCAAGGCGTTCGAACAGCGCCAATATCAGCAGCGACGCCACACCCTGCGTAGGCGGCGGCAGATTGAAGAGCTTTGCGCCGGAAAGTTCAATCGTCAGGGGCGCCACCGGTCTGGCGCTGAACGAGGCCAAGTCCGCGCGGCTCACGGGGCTGCCCAAGGCGGCGAGGTCGGACGCAACGAGATCGCCAAGCGCGCCGCGGTAAAAGCTGTCCAGCCCCTCTTCCGCCAGACGCTGCAATGTGTGCGCGAGCAAAGGTTGGCGGAGACGAGCGCCCTCGCCCAATGGCTGTCCTCCGGGTTCGAAAGTTCTGGCATAGGCACCAGGCAGATCGCGGAGCTCGGCGCCTTTGGCGGCGGCAAGTTCCGCTCCCCCACGCGTCACCGCTACGCCCGTTTCAGCCAGCGCAATGGCTGGTGCAAGCAGGCGGGCAAGCGGCAATGTGCTGCCATTGGCCAAAGCCGCCTGCCAACCAGACAGAGTGCCGGCGACAGTATTGGCGGCTAATGGCCCGCGCCAGGGTATTGCGTCACGACCTTCATAAAGTCCTAGATCGGCGCGTTGCGCTGCCGGGCCACAAGCGTCAATGGCGTGCACCCGCCCGTCCGGCTCATGGATCAACCAGAAGCCATCGCCGCCGATCCCAGTCATATGCGGATAGACGACGGCTAAAGCTGCGGCCATGGCCACGCAGGCTTCCACCGCGCTGCCGCCGGCTTTCAGCACATCGAGTCCCGCATCCGCGGCCAGATGATGCGGCGCCGTCGTCATGCCACGCCAGGCGCGGGGAGTGTGGTGCATCAGCCTTCCTTTTTGCCCATCAATGATACATGGGCACTCACTATCCTCCAGCCTTCGCTCGTCCGAATCCAGCATTGACTCTGGCGGCCGATCACATCCCCGCCGATCCGGCGGAATTCGATATTGGTGGTAGCGACATCGCGTCCATAGGTGGCGATCGCGGTACGAAGCACCTGGCGGGGCGGCGAGCCGCCAACACGGTTCTGGCGAAAGGCGGCGATTTCCGCCGCGCCATACAGGTTTTCGCCTACGCCGTAGCGCACTGTTTCCGGTGCGTCACGGAACAGCCCGTCCAGCGTGGCGGTATCGTTTTCCGCCAGAGCCTGTTCATAACGCGCGAAGATTTCAGTAATTTCCGCAAGAGTTTCGGGATCATTGACGATCATTATGCGTATCTTTCGATGGGTTGCGGGCCACATAAGCCCATCTGCTCAAGCTGCTGTGCCAGTTGGAACAGCATTGCCTCGCCGCCGGGAGGCCCGATCAATTGAACGCCCAGCGGCAGGGCGCCGGGCAAAAACACCGGTATGGTGATCACTGGCAGGCCGATGAAGCTAAGTGGCTGGGTAAAGATGCCGAGATTTGCCCGCACGGGAATAGACTTGCCACCGATGGTAATATCGTTCTGGCCAATCTCTGGCGCCGTGCAGGGCGTGGCAGGTGCCAGTAGCACATCGAATTCATCGAACAAAATGCTGGCGGCATTGCGGAACCAGCGGCGAAATCTCTGGCTCTGCACCAGTACCTGGGCGGGCAGCATGGCGCCTGCAATCAGCCGGTCGCGGGTGGCGATGTCATATTCGCTTGCTTGTCGCCGCAGCCGATCGAGATGCAACGCTCCGGCCTCTGCCGCAGTGATACAAAAGGCGGCCGAGCGCGCCCGCCCGGCCTCGGGCAGCAAGGCCGGGCGCACAGCGTCGAGCGCCTCTGCCACTCCATCAACGGCCGCCAGTGCCTCAGCCGTCGCCGTCTCACGGAACCAGCCTTGCAGAGTCCCCAGGCGCGCGGCGGCAACCGGCCCATCCGTCTCCGTCCCCGCCAAAACATCCCAGGCGAGTCGAAGATCCTCAACCGTTCCGGCAAACAGGCCGGCGTGGTCCAGGCTGGGCACAAAGGGCATCACGCCCTCAAGCGACAAGCGGCCATAGGTTGGTTTGAGGCCATATACGCCGCAGAGTGACGCGGGCACACGCACCGACCCATTCGTGTCCGAGCCCAGCGCCAATGGCACCAGCCCGGCAGCCACCGCGGCAGCAGACCCGCCTGAGGAACCGCCGGCAATTCTCGCCAGGTCGTGCGGGTTGCGCGTCGTGCCAAAATGCTGGTTCTCCGTCGAGAACCCATAGGCAAATTCATCCATATTGAGAGTGCCCACGAGGACCGCGTCCTCTGCCTTGAGCGCGCGTACGAGCGCCGCATCCACCTGCGCAGGCGGCTCGCTGCGCCGGGAAGCAGCACCTGCCAGCGTCACCAAACCCGCGACATCGTATAAATCCTTCACCGCAAACGGTACGCCAGCGAGACGGCCAAGCTTTTGCCCTGTCTTCCGGCGTTTATCAAGAGATGCCGCCGCGTCGAGTGCCCCCTGCTGAAAGACGTCGCGAAAACACTTCAACTCAGCATCATGCTGGGTGATTCGATGCAGCGTGTCGCGCATCGTCTCGGTCGCATTGCGGGCTCCGCTAAGAACATCCTTTGCAATTTCCACGGCATTCCTCGCCATGGTCACGGGGTAAATTCGGGCGCCGGCGCCAGGTCAAACGCGACCTCAAAGCCGTTGACGATGGCGGCGTGGGCAAGCAGCACACGTAAATTCGCGATGACGCCCGCGTGGTAGGCGGGGTCGAGAGAAAGCTCGAGCAGTGGCGCCATGATGGACAGGTAGGCTTCGGCCTCAGCCTTGCTGATAGCGTCAGGAATTCTTTGCCTCCTGCTGGCCAAGTGCGTTGATGAGCTCGGCACTCTGCGTCACGAACCCGAAACATTGTCGCACATTATAAAGTGTTGCCTCGGCGCAGAACTCCGGTGAGGTCGTTGCGGCACAATCATCGAGCAGCACGCAGTCATAGCCCAGACAATTGGCATCGATCAGCGTGGCAAGAACGCACTGGTCGAGATTGACGCCCGCGAACAGCAAGCTGCAGACATCCAGATTGCTCAGAATACTGTCGAGCGGTGTGTCCCAAAAGCCCGACATCCGGAATTTATCGACGCTTATATCCTGTTGCGCAGCCGGCAATTCGTCCACCGTGGTGGCAGACCACGCACCTTTCTGCAGCACCGGGCTGCCTGTTCGTGGCAACGCATCGCCAAGCCCGCAGCTTTTGCCATCAGGGTTATAGACATGAAGCACTGACGGGCTGAGATTTGCCTTGTCGGATCGATTGCCCCAGTTAACCCAGATCACCGGCACAGCGGCGCTGCGCAACAGGGGAAGAAGCTTGGACAGCGGCGCGATGGGTTTGCGAGCTGGCGTAATATCGACTCCGATTGACGCAAGCCAGCCGTCAGGATGGCAGAAATCGTTCTGCATATCGATAACCAGTATTGCGGTGCGGGCCAGGTCGAGCGTGATCTTCTGAGAAGACGTTGTCAGCGTCGCCCGCCTCGGCACCACGCGGTCGCGGACCAGATCGGCATTCGTGGCATCAACATGCCAGCGATTTCCCGGCGCGAAGCCGAGCGGAACCAGTGCGGGCAAGTCATTATCCTCGGAAGAATGTGTCGGGTGGTTGCTCATCGATTTCTCCTCCGCCTGATCAATTGAGATGATGGCCGGCAAAACGCGGCCGAATTATCGCCTTAGGGGCGCGCTCCCGCCCGATGAGAGCCACACCGAGAGGACCTTCGAGACGGCCTTGCCTGGATGGTGTTCAATGGCCGCAAAGGGCAACGTCGTGAGGCAAACAAAAACCGCGTCTGTCGCCTTATCTGCCCAGGAAAACGTTCCCGTCGAACCTGTGTGGCCGAACGATTGATTGGATAGGCCTTCCGATGTCTCACCTGCATCGATTCCAAAGCCAAAAGGCGTGCTGAAGCCGAAGGCATAAGGCGTCACGCCGGGCGGGCTTCGGTTTTGGGTCATGCGTTTCGCCATGGCTTCGGAGAGGATGGTTCCCGGATTCAAGAATTCTTTATAAAATCTTCCTATATCCGGGGCGGTCGAATACACATTCCCGCCAGGGTAGGGAAAGTTTCGCCAATACGTGCTGTCCCAATTCCACTCTCTTGCTGTCGGATGTCCTCCCCCGGCTTCCGGTGGAGCGAGTTCAGCCTGTGCTGAAACGACATCATTGATACTGAAATTTCCCATGGCAAGCGACGATCTGCTCATCTTCAAGGGATCAAATAGCCGTTCCTTCATGAGCTTTTCGAACGGCCTTGCCGTTACGAGCTGGGCGATCGCACCTGCCAAAAAAGTGCCATTCGAGGAATAGTGAAATTTCTCTCCCGGCGGAGATTTAGGAGCCTGCCTGAGGACGGCGGACAGAAAGTCATCACCATTCAATTTTGATGACCTCAAGGCGATCGTGTCCGACAGCTCATCAACAAGGCCAGATGTATGGTCAAGAAGATGCCGAATCTTCACGCTCTCCCGTCCGGCACCCCTGAAACTTGGAAAATAGTCCGATACCAAGCTCTCGACATCTAGTTCGCCGCGGTCGGCTAAGGTCAAGATCGTGGCGACGGCCATTGGTTTAGATATCGACGCAATACAAAAACGGGCGTCTGGAGTAGCGGCTGCACCGAAAGACCACGACACCTCAACCTCCCGTCGAGACACGTAAAGAGATGCACCCCGCATCTTGCCGTCTCGCGTCCATTCTTCCAGAATCGCAATTGCCGAAGAACAGGCTTGGCTCAAAGCCGCTTTTTCGCGCCCCCTCTCCAGCGCGGTCTCCGTACCGGGAATGTTGGTTGTCCCCATCATATCTCAGCCACCAAGGTTGTATCAAACATTGTCCGCGTCGCCTTGATGCCAATCCTGTTGAGGTAATCAATGTTCTGCGCAATGCCCTCCTCTGTCATGGTAAAGATTCCGTGCGGATTTTCGATCATCGGCTTGTCGGCGGTGTTGGTAAAAATATCGTTGGCTGTCTCACGGCCAGTACCCTTGAACCAGGTGTCTTTGAACTTTGTTGGGTAAACCGCCGGGTCCTTCAGATTCTCTATCCACCCCTTGCGGCTTGCGCGCAGCCACTTCACAAGCAATGCCCGGTTGGACGCAAGAAAGTCCTCGGTTACAACGGCCGTATCTCCGTAAAGTGTTACACCGTAATCATAGAGGAGAAATGACACAGCCTTTTTGCCGTGCAGGCCAAGAGTAAAGGGAACATCGGTAACAAAATCGACGGAGGCGTCGATCTCCCCCTTGATGAGTGGCGTGGGGTCGTATTCGTAGGGCACGATGCGCACGGCGCTCTTGTCGATACCGTTCACCTTCAAGAACATCGGTATCATTCCCAAAGCAATAGGCGGTACAGCGAGAACCTTGCCTTCCAAGTCTGATGGCTTCAGGATCGGATTGGCGGCGAGACTAACGATACCAAGCGGACTCTTCTGAAACTGAGTACCGATGATCTTGAACTTCGCGCCTTGCCTGGTGATCGCCTCGATGGTGGTATTGGGGGTTGTCAGCGAGAGGTCTGCCTTGCCGGCCAAAAGCGAGCTTTCCGGAATGACGTCCGGGCCACCGGACAAATATGTCATATCGACGTCTTCCGCCTGGTAATAGCCGTTCTGGATAGCGACCAGGTAACCGAGGAACTCGGCATCGTTTACCCAGGCGGCTTGCATGGCGAGTTTTGTGTTCGCGGCAGCGCGTGCGCAACGAGCACCGGCGAGACTTGCAGCACCGAGAGCGGCACCGACCGCCATCAGAGTAAAATTCCGGCGTCCAGTGATCATGACTCACATATCATCAGGTTTCTCATCACCTTCCATCTCACGGTTCAGCCATGTGCCAGACCGGCCAGTACCAGGCGGTCCTCGCTATCGAGTGGCACGGGCGTGCCGCTGCGAATCAATTCGGCAAACCCCTCATTGGGCGTCATAACCGTCAAAGTATAAAGTTTGCCAGGGCCGCTATTTTCTATGACATGCTCGCTGCCGGGGCGCAGCAGCAGCGCATCGCCCTTGGCGATGGCAATCGTCTTGCCATCCGCTGATGCGTTCCCCCGGCCATGCAGCACATAAAAAAATTCGTGCGCGCGCACATGGCTGTTGGGTGGGGTTGCACCACCCCGCTCAAAAATCTCGATAACCACAACGGACTCATAACCCTCTGTTGCTGGGTCGAAAAGCACGACGAAGTAATTGCTATCCGTGGGTGAAATACGCCAGGCCGTCTCGGCAGCGGCGCTCACATGCAGGGCGGCGGGAAGCTTCATCTGTGCGCCTCCAGGGCGGGAACGGGATAGGCGCTGACTTCGGCGAGCAAAATCGCCAGTCGCTGCCCGGCAAAGTCAATGCAAGCTGCACCATGCGCCGCGGTAGCGAGGCTTGCATTGCCCACAGCACCAGAAGGGTGAACGTCTTGCGTCATCCAGGCGATGCCAATTCCCCCTTCCAGCCGCAGCACCTGGTGGTCGCGCTCGATAGCAATGCCCGCTGAGGGAAAATCACCGGCCAGATCCATGCGGACACGCTCAGGGCAGAGATGCAGCATCATCGAGGTTTCGATCGCTCCGGCATGGATTCCGAATCGCTCCTCTTCCGGCGTGAACAACCCGCCCGGCAGGCCAAGCCCGAAGGAATTGGCTGCAACCGCAAGCACCCCAAAGCGCACGCGCAGATCACGCACGACAACATCAACCAATTGCGGCTGGCCCCCGTGAGTGTTGAAGATAACAAGGCGGCGGAACCCGGTGCGGATAACGCTTTCCGCCAAATCGGTCCACAAAGCCAATACGGTTAATGCAGTCAGTGTCAGTGTGCCAGGAAAAGCGGCATGCTCGTTGCTCTTGCCCACCTGCATGGGCGGCAAGACGTAGACCGGTACGGTCTCACCAAGGTGCCGCGCTGCCGCTTCGATAATGCCCATATTGATGTCGGCATCCACCGAGACCGGCAAATGTGGTCCGTGCTGCTCAATGGCCGAAACCGGCAAAACAGCCACCGCCAGCTCCTTGTCAATTGCCGCGAAGTCGCAATGGGTGAGGTCTTTCCAATAGGCGAGCATCAGCGGCACATTCTCATTGCGCGGCAGAATGGATTGACCAGGCGGTTGTGTATAAAAGCCCGGCGACCGATCATCAAAAAATCTCCTAAGCGCGCGATCGGTTAGCCAAATCTGTGTTCCGTGATGGACGCCAGATCCGGTAGCTGGCAGAGAGCCTGCAACACGCGTGCCATTCTACAGTGAGACAAGAAACATTTGTTTTATGGTTCGTCAGATACAGGTCGGCCCGCGAATAGAGCGATCAGTGCCTAGTTTTTGCTCAATGTGCCATTTTGTGCGCGTTGAGGCAGCAGCACCGACAGTCGATCTGCCGTTGCACCTTCTTCTTTGCTCGACAGAAGCGCTGCTGGTGCCTCTACCGCCGAGCTGCACCTCATCCGTTACGTAGAAACGGATGGGGCAACTGGTGATAATATGCCTGGCGCATGTGTTGCGATACGCGGCGCACCTATCGGAGGAGAGATGATAATACACCTGAACGGATGGCCAGGTGCAGGCAAAAGAACAATCGGCTTAATTCTGGCCGAGGCTCTGAAGGCCAGATTTATCCA
>Ga0116229_10011301_pt1 | contig 13207 bp, 9 predicted proteins | sample S1TSphgellanicum_3_FD_87313 | JGI IMG/M metagenome (GOLD analysis project Ga0116229, IMG submission 87313) | Host-associated microbial communities from peat moss isolated from Minnesota, USA - S1T2_Fc - Sphagnum magellanicum MG | ecosystem: Host-associated > Plants > Peat moss > Unclassified...
AGTCCAGCTGTTGCCATGTCAATTTTGGTACCCAATGCATCCATCCATCAATTAGTTCCATGTGGGGTGAACATTGATATCCCCATAACTATAAATAGGCCAACACCTTCTTAACATAACATGAGAAATAGAACCTAAAATTAGTTCCCCCTCCCCTCCCCTCCCCTCCCCTCCCCTGCCCTCCCCCACCCCCCTTGAAAAGGTCATAACTCTTATTACCCTTAGGCAAATTACTTATTAATGGGTTATTTGGAAACGCCCTGCTCCAAGGGTGTTACCCAACATAAAAGCACAGAAAAAATGTGTGTGGGAAAAAAAAAGAAAAAGAAAACTAAAAGGTTGGGGTTTTTTTTTTTAATTCCCTCTCTCCTTCCCAGGTCCCCTGATATCCGGCGGGTATCTACCGGGTATGACCAGAAAAAGGGCAACCCAGTATGAGATTTCTTGAAAACAAAAACAGCCCACCCCTCCCTCCCTCCCTCCCTATTGTGGGTGTCTTGTTTTCCAGTGAAATTTTTACACTTGGTAAACATGACTTGCAAATTAATACACTGGAATTTTGTGCCCAATGCTTTCCGAAAAACAAAAGCTCTCAGAAAAAAAAAAATTGGTTGTTCCCTGCCCCCTTGAAACCAATTCTAGCCAATTTACCCTAAACCCTAAACCCTAGGGTTTAGGTTTTTTACACATTTTGCACATGTCAGTACATTTGTGGCCTTTGTCTAGTTCACAAAAGAAACAAGTCAAGCAATAGTTACACACATACATGAGTCGCTTGTGAACAAGCACCCACCAGTGCACCAATCTGGATGGATGGATGGATGGATGGATGGTGATTGGATGCCCAGTTTTTTTTTCATTGGTTCCTATCCATTAGCTACCACCCACAGCTAGATACTTTTTCTTTTTCTTTTCTTTTTTCCTGGCTCAGCCCTTCCTTTCTCTTTTCACTGTTTTTTCTTTAAAACTTTTTTTCTTTCAACTCTGACCACACCTACCTACCTATTGCCCATCTTTCCCCTACCTACCAACTAACAACACCCCCACCACCTTTAGTACATGTTTATGCCTACTTACCTACATCAGGAGTTTTACTATTCCCCCCACTTGTTTACCTACCTACCTAAAAAAAAAACTTAGTTTTTCCCTTCGCTTATTATTTTAAATTCTCTTCTCTTTGGCTTACCTATCTACCTCAAACAACCTACTTGCATCTACCTACCTACCCACCAATTACATGATGTTGATGGTTGATGTCAACTAATAAAAATGTTGCAATAACAATAGTTAAGTACTAGTTTAACCTATCCATTAATTATGTGATGCTCAAATATCAATGAAAATATTACAAGAACATCAAGTCAATATTATCTTGCCTTCCCACCTCAAACTTATTTATTTACCTACCCTTCGAGTAATGTTAGTGCCAATTGATGCGAGTATTGCAATTTTACCTTATTGTATGAATCAACTTATTGAGTTAGCAATACCCACATACACTCTCATGCTTAAAGAATTTATAAAAAATTGCAATAGTTGCATTTGTTACACTAACTAATTTAAAGTCTTAGATAGTAGGTGTATCTTTGTCACTAGACATGGGGATTTTTTTAAATCACATTCATTAAGAATGCATTCCCAATCTTCACTTCATATATTTAAAAATTCAATAAACCAACTATTTGTTATGAAATACCTACCTACAACCTTACACACATTCATTTTGAAGGGTTGTGGGAAATGAAACTTATCCCCAAAGCTTCATTAGACAACATTAACAATATGCAAAATAAAAGGATCATGGAAATGTAAAAAAAATGTTACAACTTCCTTAGCCTTCGTAGCACAATGGTGCGTCAACAATTGGTACTTCATTAACAAGAATAGAAGTATTAAAAACATTACAATTTGAAAACTATGAAGAAGATCTAATTTCTAACTCAATTGAAGAAGTTGGTATCGCAAAATGTAGTATAAATAGTTATCACATAATGTTATTATTTGCAAGAAAGTTGGTACTCCAAGAGAATGTGGTTTTCTCACACAAAATACCACAACTTAGTAAAAGCACATTATGATGTATTTTTAGGGAAGTCATAGCGACATTTTTTTTGGGTTATTCAAATCTTGTTGTCTACAATTCAAATGCATTTGAGAAAAATTTTAAACTAAGGTGAAAAGGTGAAACTTATATTTTAGTCTTCCCAATTTTAAAAAGATCAATACTTAGTGGAAAATGAATTTTAGAACATAAGGTACATGTAATGTCAATTCAGAAAACTTATGATTGTGAACATTTTAAATTTTTAGTGGAATTGGAAGACATGTTCAAAAATTTTGGAGACTGTGCTTTGGAAACTTACAGCATTTAAAATGAAAAAATCAAGTAACAAAAAGTTTTTCATTCTTTTTAGAAATCCAAATAAAGGTTTTAGGGTTCATTCACAATTGGGGTACCAAAAAGGGAAAAAGGATTCCATGACTTTTATGGGGCTATTTTTTGCAATAACATTTACTTGAAACAAATTTAAGTGAGAAAATTTGATTAGTCCAATTTAAGATAATTCATGTGATAATGGTGAGTTTTCACATTCATACATAATTGTGTAAGAATATTTTTGTTTATAGCCAAAAACGCAAAAAATCCCAAAAAAATCCCAAAATGAGTTTCAATGGAGATCCAAACATGTTTTTTAGCATGATTATTTCTTGCACATGACCTACACCTAAAGCTAAACATTTTGAACTCATTGAACATAATTTTTTTGTCAAATGGTTAAAAAAATGAGTCATTTGCCTTGTAACCCTTTCCTTCAAAATTTCAAAACTATGACATTTTTATATGATTTGGTTTTTCATCAAGTTCATCCAATGAACATGTACTTTCATAGAAGGGGGCATGTTTTTGTTGTATAAAAAGTTTGAAATTAATTATATGATTTTATGCATTCCTTTTTTTTTAAAGTGAAATTTAGTCACTTGATATAGTTAATTTATAAGACTTAAAATGACATTTACATAATATCCAAATTATTTTTATTAATTTACCAAGACATCATTTTATCTATTGGCATACAAAAATTCATTACAAGTATAATAACGTAAGATAAACAAAAATCCAAAGTTGTCATTTTGCAATCCTTAAAAACTTAAACATTATTTTTTGGTACCCCAATCATGAATGGACACCTTAGAATGACAAAGTCATTTAGATATGCAATTTTTTTTTCCAAAACCCATATTTATAAAGGTGTTTTGAAAATGTGTAAATTAAGGTGATTTGAATTTGAACATGGAAAACAAATGTTAATTTGAACATCATTTAAATGTTTCTACTAGAAAATGCATTGTGCATGGACTCTAAAAATGGACTTTCAATTACCCATTCTGGTTCACCTTAATGTGTTTTCACTAGGCTCATGACATGTGTCTAAGGTAAAATTTGTGATTTCATCCATTACAATGTACAAGATGTGGTGTTTATTATGGCATAGATTACATTAAAATGGTAATTTGAAATTATGTAATGGCATGAATGGTTAGTGATATGTTTTAAAATATGATTCTAAATATGCTAGTGACTAACTTCCAAGGAAGAGTTATGAAAGATAAATTATGTGAAGATGATTCCCCGTAATTACTCATGAAAATAAGAAGAATCAATTTTCTCTTATCAACACAATTTTGTATTGAAACATTCATGATCTAAACTTGTATTTTACACTCTTGCATTCATGGGTTCTCATCAAAGCTAAGAAAATTTTATTTTGGCCAATACAAATCTTAACCAATGTCTTATACACTATTAGGCAACGAGTTGTCTTGTTGCTCTTGAGGAGGTTTTAATGCCATAATTGTATAGTTCTCTTTGATACAATACCTTGTTGCAACTTCTAATAACAGCAAATTAATTCTCTATATAGATGAAGACTTAAACCTTGATATGGTGAATATGTAGCTATGTATGATGTCCTTTTTACATTGGTTGTTGCTTTTAATTCACATTGTGATTCGAAAGGAAACATTGATTTTAATCAAAGATGTTAATATCTATTTTGTTGATTGTATATCTCTATTTTCGTTGTCATTTTAAATTACCAAGGAAAATAATAATAATAATGTTGCATTACAAGCTTCAAGCACAAGCTAAAAAAAGATAGTGCAACAATGTAGTGCAACAAACTTCAACTACAAGTTACCATAAAAACCATAGAAAAAATAATGCAAAACTGTGCATTACAAGCTTGGAGTGCAACCCACCCAAAAATCCCCAAAAAAAAAATGTTGTATTGTAAGTTTCAAGCACAAGCTTCACAAATACAAAAAAATGGATGCAACCTTCTTACAATGCAAACTTTAATGGCAACCTAAAAAAAGAAAAAAAATGCACAACAATGTTTCAGTACAAGATTTGAACATAATCTACCAAAACACATTGTTAACTAATGGTAATTTTCATCACATGGAAAAATAATCAAAGGTTAATTTTGGAATGAAAATGTTAGGTGATAGTAGTATTATCAATATAATAAATTGCCTTCAAGATGGAATAATCATAAGGTAATTTTGGACTAAAATTGTAATAAATAAAATAAATTTAGTGGGTAAATCTATTAGTGTAGTTAGCCAAGAAGGTCTCTTATTAATTATGTAGTTAGTAATGGTAGGTTCATATTTACTATCATTTATTTACTATGGGATGAAGCCACTAAAATAATTAATTTCTAGAAAATAAGGTAGTTTGTCACTAATTAGGATATGTGAAAAAAATTAAAATAAGGTGAGGAAATTTGGGAAGACAATAAAAACCCATGTGTGATGGGGAACCACTTTTGGTTCATTATTATTTCTTGAGTTCATTCCTTCATTCTTTCATTCTTAATCATTCTATTATTCTTTCATTTTATGTGTGATTTTAGTAAAATTGGTGTGTATGTGTGTGTGTGAAATGGGAAAAGAAAGTTCAACATGTGAAAAATAAATATAATGGATTTTGGTTCATAATTCAATGATATTTTCTTTTAATTTCTTGGATGCAAAAGAAAATATTTACTATTAATTTGATGTAGAATAAGGTAGCTCAAACTACTTAATTAGTTTTCTTCACTTTTTAATTTAGGAAATGTATTTTGGAATATTTAAGGTGGGATGGTGGTTGTTGTATGAAGGCAGCTAATGAAAGGCAATGGTTGCAAACATGAAAATATTAATTATAAATGTGAAGGCATAAGGTCCAAGATGGAGTTGTGTGTAATTGAATTACTATCCAAGGACTAAAAGGTGGCTGCCTTCCAACCCCTTCATGTTTATTATGATTTTCATAAACAATTTTTTTTAAAAATCCTTTTAAGTTTCTAGGCTAAAAGCAAAAATGTTTTCCAGAATGGAATCTCTTCTCAGATGTGTTTCCATCATCTTTATTTAGTTTTTACGTGGTAGCCCTTTTTTCATGATAGTAGTTAGGCTATTGGTTCCACGATCTTACAAAAACATTGCAATTGTGTTGCATTAAATAAACTTGGACAAAAAAACAAAAAACAACCATGAAGACCAAAACAATCAAGACATACTTGAAAAGGATGATCAAGATGAAGATGATGATGGCCTCACATTCCTCAAATGTCTTGACTTACACACGGTTTTTAAAAAAAAGTTCAATAATGGTGATGGTGGAGGAGCTCAACAAAAACAAGAGAAATGGCAACATGGATAAAGGTTTGAAACTAAAAGTGGGTAAGTACAAGCCCATGAGAGGTGGGATTAGGGGTAGCAAAAAAGGAGGGGAAAAAACCCAACCTATGTAGGTCCCACCTAGTTTGCTACAATTGTTGTGTTCATTTTGCAACTATTTTCTTTTGGTCTTGTGATTCATCACTAAAATGGACATCACAAGACATCACAAGGTGGTGACAATAATTGCTTGCCATTTTCTTGCAACTTAGTTTCACCTCACAATTCAACTTTTTGCCACAATTGTTGTTTTCATTTTGTAGCTTGTTTCAACTCATGGCCTTATGGTTTGTCAAAAATGGACATGGCAAGATGGTGAAAATAATTGCTTGTCATTTTTTTGCAATTTTTGGTTTCATGTCACAATTCAACTTTTTATTGCAATTTGTTGTTTTCATTTTGCAACTTATTAAAAATGGCCCTTAAAATTGAACTTGAGTTGACCCAAGAATATTTATAAAATTTGATGAACAACATTCACACTTAACAATAAATAAATATCATCAAGAAAATAGTAAAAAAATTGAAATCATCAAGTCAACCATAAGAAGAATCTAAGCACTTTGATCATGTGGAAAACAAATGACAACACCATGTTGAAGAATTTTTCTGATGTAGTTAAAAAGAATCCTAATAAAATTTTGATTACAATTTAAAACCTAATTAGAAGGGGCAAAATGTCATTGAACAAAAGGCCATGGAACAAATTTGCATGAATTTTGATGACAATTTTTATAAGGTTCCAATGGAAATGTATGAAGTTTTAAAAAGTTGAAGACCATCATCTTACACTCAATCCCAATAAAACTCACAAGTAAAATGAAAGAAACACTAACCATGCCCATCACAAAATAAAAACTTGTACCTAGGAGCAACAAAAGCATTAGCCAAGGAAGAGGCCCCAAGCCCAAATGGTGTCCTTGTTGAATTTTACATGTGCTTCTAAAATCTAATTGGAACAACATTCCATAATTAGATGGTTGAGATAGTTATGGAGGAGGGGAAGCTATTAGATGGGGTCAACTTTGGACTTATCATTCTAATCTTCAAAGTTGGGGTCAAGTAAAATTTAGAGAACTAATGTTCAATAACATTGCTAAATGTAGCTTACAAAATCATGACCAAAATTTTATAATTAAAGCTTCAACCTCAATTGATGAAAATTATAGATAGCAATCAAACTACTACCCTATTATTATGATTCATTCTTGATCATCTGCATTTAATCAATGAAACCTTCAATTGGGCAAAAAAGTCAAATCAACCCTTGGTGTGTGTCAAGCTAGACTTTGCTAAAATGTATGATAAGATTAGTTAAATTTTTATATTTGAAGCTAGGGAGAAGTTAGGAGTGCCCATAGAATTCTTAAACCTTGTTAAATTATTATTACATATTGCAAAGGTAGTGATGTGCTTCAATGCAAGCATCACCACATTTTTCAATATTCATATGGGAATAAGGCAAAACTACACCCTAACATATTCACATGGAAATGGACTTCAAAAAAAGAATTTCCAAACTCCTAGGCACTCCCTTTGGAATGAATGTGGAAACTAAAGATGTAAATGAGTTCACAATTGAGCAATTAAAGAAAATTTCAAATATTGATCGTTAATCCACCTTCCCCTAGTGTGTAAATTCCTCATTGTTAATCCAATGTTGGCATCATCCTTGTGTTTTTTCACAAATGTCTAGGGATGATCTAAAAAGGCTATTAGAAAATGTAAGGTTATATTACAAAAATTATTATGGGGAGGTAGTGAACATGCCACAAAGACAAAGGTGTAATGGGAAAATGTACATGCGCCTAAAAGTATAGGGTGTTTAAACATCACAAACTTTGAAGAAGCCATGGTTTTAAAAATTGGTTATGTATCCATTAAACGTAGACAATCCAATTTGAAAATTATGTTTAGTATAAGCTAGATTTAAATATGCCCTCAAGGTATAAAAGATGGATGTTTGATATTCAATGGGCCTTTGTTCACGGCCCACTTCAACCAAGAGCTCCAAGATATGGGGTAGAACTTGGAAGGTAATGGTGAAAAAACTAAATTTTTCCCTCATGTTTTTAGTACATTTTATTAACAAAGTGGGCATCTAATGGGCTATAGGGTTTAAAGGAAGTGACTTTGAAATTTCAATTTTGAGAGTGTAGAAGCTTCATAGGAATGGGCTCAAGAACATAATAGACCTATAAGACCACAATTGAAAAGAGTTCATTCAATGGGAAACAACAAAATTAAAGTCAATTTTAATGATTGAGAATTATGCATTTGGCAAAGGGTTGAGGAAAACATACCAAAATGTTAGACCACAAAGGTTGCAACAATTGAAAAGACGCACAACTCCAAATGTTTGGCTAGGTTTGTTTGAGCAAAATAATAATGTATAATCGATTGTGATTTTTGGTACAATTAAAAAATTCATGATGAAATGTGAGCACCACATTAAAACTTCAGAATTCCCTAGAGAGGTTTCAATGTTTAAGCTAGGAAAGCTTTCAAAGGCTTTACAATGTCAACCAACATGCATAATAATCCAAGGTGTAGGTGATGGATATTGAAATTGAACCCCAAATATTGACTTTCTTGTTTTTCTACAATGCCTTCATTTACTTTGATTTTGATCAAAACTACTAGGAATGAAATTTTAAAAGGACTTTCATGACATACATAACTAATAAAAGTAGAAAGTTGATCAAAGACTAAAGGACATTAACTAAAAGCATACTTGAAAAATGGGAACCACTCACTCCTTCCTCAAGATTTCAAACTTATATTTTTGGCTAAAATAAAGAGAAAAGAAAGACACAAGATTCATTTGATCCTTGTGGCACAAAATGATAGTTGTCAATAAATGGAGAATGAAAATGGATTCAAATATTTAGGTTAAATGCACCTCGTGGAACCTAAACATGGTAAAGATCATTTTACACAAATTTTGGTAGTGCAAAATAGTGCACAAAACATGGACAAACTTGGGCATTTATTTTTATACACTGATTGAGATACCCCTTTGGGGTGATAGCACATTAAAATATACTCCCTAATCACGTCACAACTTGTTGGATTGTTAATTAATGGCCATGGAATAAAAACATAATGAATATGATGTGAAAAATACACAAAAAATAATAATATTTTATATGATGTGATCACGTTGTAAGAATCTCATTAATGAATTTTGAGTTATCATAATATATTGGACTTTCAATATGTTACAAAAATTATATCATAGTCCATATTACATGATTATAGACTCAACATATTTATTGAAATGTTTAATTGAGGGATTTTTTTTACATGGAATGTAACATGATGCCATTGATACAAAGGATGACAATTTTGAAGGATTTTGATATTGAGTTATATGATGAAATATAAAAAATTTCATAAAGTTTTTTATTCATTTAAACTAATAATTCAACTTCTCAATTTTCAAATGTAAAGCTTTAATACATTTACCTTTTATTGATAAGTTTAAAAACAAAAAACATTTGTTTAACCCTACCATATGACTTGTGCAATACAATGTATCTTGCTTACATTGTATTTACAATGTTATTTTGACCATTTTTAGCATTGATATAGACTCCACACATGCTATAAAGTATTAACCCCTTACTTTTCGTTCCCCTCCAACATAAAAAAAACAACAAAAGGGGTTGCAAATCAAGCATTGCCTTTTCATCTTAAGGCTACCCAAGAAAAATATACAATTAAGCTATGTCCAGACTCTATGGAAAGAGGGTCACAATTTTGATACAAATCATGTTGGAAAGGAATAATCTATGTTTGAATAATTATAAACGATCCAACATGAAACTTGCTAGGTGTATATGGGGAGGCTCGGAGGACTCATGGGGAGGTCAGTCTTTGTATATTTTAGAAGCACCTAATTCCTTTTTAAAAAGGTCTTTTTTTAAAAAAATGCTATGAAATAATGATATATTTTTGATATATTCTCATAATGAATTATGGGCACCCTGTGTCTTTTTTAATTTTTAATTTTTTGTATTCAAAAGTTACAATTTAATTTTTAATTTTTTTTGCATGCAATTTGAAATAAAATGGAAGTGACCTACCTAGGGGAGGACTATGATAGACTGGAATGGCTAAGGATATTGAGAGAGCTTGACAGGGTGCCCATACGATGCCCTTTGTGATAGAGATGATGGGAGAGTGTAGTAGTGATCTTCCCAGATACCTAGAAAGTGTAGCTTTGTCTGGCTATGAGGTGTGGCTGGCTATGAGGTGTGGCTCCTGCTGGGTTGGTTTCCCCTTTGTTTGTCTTCTTTGCAACAAATTTCTTCCATTTGTTTCCCCAAGAAAATATATATTTTAAAAATTCCATAATTCACATACACTAACTCCTAAGTCAAGAGAGTTAGAGAAAACCCACACTTAACATTCAACTCTTTCTTGCAAGAACATTCTGTCAATTTTTTACTTTAAAAAAAAACACTTCCAGTTGTTGGGTACTAGTACCTTGGCCAATTTGACACTAATTATATTATTTTCAGAAATGTTGAAATTTTTTTTAAATTATTTCTTCCAAGTCAAAAAGTATTGTGAAGGATTATAATGAATACTTAGGAATATTTCATTTGTTGAAATGAATTTTTCAAAATTAATTAATTATTCGACGGACATGTGTTGAAATGGGCAAGGTACTTCGGTACTAGTGTACTTGTGGTTTCATGGAGATGCTCTAAGGGCATCAGATTGTCAAACTTGTATATACCCTTCAACTAGATTTCACAACGTTTAAGTGGACTTGTTGAAGACCTTGGTTTATTAAACTTGTGCATCTTCACATCTTCACCACCCAATAGGTCAAAAAGTTCATACTTTTGACATAAAAAACTAGTCTTTCTTTGTTAGAGCAGCATTATTAACATTCTCAAGTTACTCTAAGGATATATAATTGTCTTCTAGTGATCCTAATCTAATTTCAAAACCTCACATTGATTTTACACATTAAATATTAAAGAAATAAACTATGTGTCCATGCTCCATATCATCTTGTTTTTCACAAATAAAAACAAAGTCCCCAGCTATCTAAAGCTCTTGAAAAAAAATGTTGTCATTTTGAACAAATTCACATTATATTATACCATACCTATGCAACTTTTGGGTGATGTTCCTACCCCGCCCTCAAGTGTCACCTAATGTTAAAACCTAAAAATTAGGTTAAATCTCCAATCTAGATAAGTAGAAGCTTGAACCTCCTTTGGTCCCCTATGCAAGCTTTGGAATTTTGACCATCCCAAAATTCAGACCTTGTGACGAGAACTGCCTTAGTTAACCCCATAAATACATTAGAGTTGAATTCCATTCCACCTAGAGATAACATGATGTAACCAAAGTGGGCAATCATCGAGAAGAAAATGCTACACACCCCATATAAACATTTAATCTTAAAAAAGGGATCCTTCTATATTCTTGACTACCATAGCCTAGGGTCAGTTTCCACATTGACAAAACAAATTATTATTATTATTATTATTATTATTATTATTATTATAAATGAATTTTTATTATTTTGGGTTTGAAATCATATTCATAATATTGTGATATGAATAGTGAAATTATTCAGAATGTAGAAATAATCATTATGATGATTTTCAACATGACAACAACTTCATATTTTTCACAAAATTTCATTTCACTATTTTGAGGATTATTTAATGACAAAACTGACCATAGGGTAAGGTAACTACTGGAACTGGCTCCTCATAGTGATCAATTGACCCATATGGTGACATCTAATTGATCCTCGCCCTCATCAAAATTTCATGTCTATGAATGTGAAAATGGGGAAACTATTTCCACACTATTTTGGATGAGGTAGAAAGTGGATGGATGGATATGCAACTATGCTCAAATGTCAAACTAGGATAATATTATATAATACATTGGGGTTAGATGAAACCATAGTAGAGGGTATATACCTCACACATGTGTCATGAGCCAAGGTGGTAGAGAAGGGAATTTGGGAAAAAAAAAAACCATTTTCAATTACTATGAATGTTCACAAATTTTCATCAAAATAGTCAACAACACTTTTCTCAAAACCTTTGTCCCAGATCAAACAAAGTGCCTTATTTACATGACATTCTTAGCATGATCCATTATTTATGCAGGTGAGAAGGACTCCACCGTGCTGGATCCAGTTTTCAATGACCACTTGGTGGTGTATATAAAGCATACACCAGGCGTGAATCTCAATGGTTTAAAGATATATTTGGTTTAAAACGTTATATTTGCACACAAATGGCAACAAAACCTAAGTCTCGAATCTATGTACCAAAAAGCAAACACAATTTTTAGCATATAACCTACATGTTTCAATTCGTACCAACCATGTTTCTGCAATGGTGGAAGCCAAGTAGTCCAAGATGTTGCCTGAAACCAAAAGCTTTAGTTAAAACCCAAGCACAATTTTTAGCATATAACCTACATGTTTCAATTAGTACCAACCATGTTTCTGCAATGGTGGAAGCCAAGTAGTCCAAGATGTTGCCTGAAACCAAAAAGCTTTAGTTACAACCCAAGCTCAAGCTCTACAACCCGTACCACCAGAAGCTGAAGAACAATCAATAGGTTTTATGTTCCCGTTTACTATGTGCTTAAAAAAGCACATCAAAGCTAGTAGTATGTTTGCACAGGTGATATCTGCCTCATTACTACTACTATGAGTAGACAAGAAGCTCTTGTGGTATTGAAAGAGGTGCTTCTTCTAAGGGGATGCTGACCTATGTGGACTATTGTGGACTCCATGTTGTAATGCTAAGCACCCATGTACGTGGATTGCTCTGGAACATGCAAACTTGTGTGGATTCATTTGTCTGAAAGTCAATCAGCACTTATTATCACACACTTCCATCTTCACAAAAGTTTCCAATTACAGACGAACCCACCAAAACTAGGCCACATATTTGGCATACCTGTTGTTGTTGTTGACCTGTGTGTATATAAATAACAAAGCTCGAAGCACACAGATGGCCAAACTTGCCAAAGAGATCGACAATTAGAGCTCATGCTTGAGAGAGATTTCAAAGTGAGGACAAAGGGTCCCATCCAACCCCAATTGGCTTTCTTGGGAGCTTGTCAACTCGCATCATCCTCCTGCAAATAAATGCTTTGAATGTGACAAAAAACTTATAATTAGTTCTCAACTAAGAGCATGTCCGGGTGAGGGGGGGTAGAGTAGTAAAATGCCTTGTCCAATACATTTTGGATAAATTATGAAAATAAAATAAAGAATAATATTTTCTTACTATCAATAAAAGAAAAATGATTGTTATTGATTTGCCAACGATAATGATTAAATTATTTTAATAATCTCTCATTTAATGTATTTTTTCTTTTGGGGGGGGGGGGTTGTTTTTGGGGGGGGGGGGAAATGTTTTTAACAGTACATGTGTTGAAAATGGTAAAAAAATTTGTTAGGTGCCCAAAAAGGGGGTGG
>Ga0116229_10011302_pt1 | contig 13207 bp, 7 predicted proteins | sample S1TSphgellanicum_3_FD_87313 | JGI IMG/M metagenome (GOLD analysis project Ga0116229, IMG submission 87313) | Host-associated microbial communities from peat moss isolated from Minnesota, USA - S1T2_Fc - Sphagnum magellanicum MG | ecosystem: Host-associated > Plants > Peat moss > Unclassified...
ATTATAGCTTTCTTTATATCAATGGAAAGCTCTTGAAGCGTAGATGTCTAAAATGGGCTCGCATTGCTCATTTGGACATTTGAAACACAAGTTATGGCCAAAAGAAGGGCCGGGAGTCGAACTGCCAGTTTGACTCCCGACCACAAAAAGTCTGGAATCGACCTCTTCCCGATGTCCGATTCGAGAGTGCGACACGGAGTTGGAAAGCTCTTGACGAGAGCTACAACTTTGCTTTAGACCGCATGGAAATTGGAGGTCTGCTCGCAAAGTTATGGGGCTCCAAAGTCTCGAAAGTCCCATTTGGCGCGATTTCAGGACTCCCGTGCGGGAGTCTCGGGAAAAATAGCCATTTGGATGTGGGCTCCGTGGAGAGTCACATAGTATACTATAAGGGGGAAGGTGGTGGCTTCCCCCAAGTCCGGGCCGTGGTGAGTCTTGTGTGTCCGTGTTGCCTGTGGCTCGTCCTAGCACCAAGGGTGTTCCAATTTTACACTAACCACTTTGTGTGGGTTGTGTGCAGGCCCGTGTGAATGATTAAAGCTTGTCAACTCTTCCTAGTCCCATCCCGAAGCTCCAACCCGCCCCTCTACCCCTCAAACGGTTGTGAGCTAGGGAGCGTGCTCCGACTCTTCCTTTTTCGCTGCTTTCTACTTGGGCTCACATTTGAGCCCTTTAAGGAATTGGGAGTGCGTCATAAGGTGAGACAATTTGATGTTAGTGACTTTGCGTATTTCTAGCGATAACCTAATGATACTCTAGACACTTTTTCCAATCGCACTATCTTGAGGATTAAGGCAATCAAGCCTTCAAGTGTGTTGGAGTTACAAGGAGCTAATGGACGCACAATTTGGGATCACTCCAAAAACTATGCACCCTGCCACCTACCGAATTTAGATCCTACCATCATAAATTTGGATGCCTCCACTTAACTATCTATGTCAAGTATGTCAAAAGATAGATAATGTTAATTAGATGTTGTTTTGCGATAATTGTAATGGTGGACACCATCTATTCTGCTTCAAGTTGAGGTTGATTCAAGTTCCCGCTGACATTTGGTACTGTTCATCATGTTCTCCTATAACACCTTGATTTCTACTCAGACCATGCCATGTTTTTCCCGGCTTAGGTCTGGGGGGGGGATACATGAGAATTTCATCTCCACCTCCTCTTGTGCATTATATATATATGTGCATGCATCTTTTTTTAATTGATTAGTTTCCACCTTTGACTGGTTTTAGTATTTTTGTTTAGTAGAATTTACTATGGATTACACCCTTATGACACCGTACATCACGACACTACACATCACGACAACTATCATGCCCGTATGCATGGCCTCATACATGACGGCCGGTTACAAGCATGCCAATCATGCCTTTTAGGGTTAATGTATGTTCTTAAATTACTATACGCTATTAGGTGTTTTAGGGTTATGGCTTGTTTAGGGTTTTCAGCTTGTTGGTGGTTGTATAAAAGGCCAAACTTTTCCCTTCTCTTATTAGTTATTCTAGAATTCCTTTGTCAAGAAGAGTTTCCTCCATAGTTAGACTCGATTTCTAAATGCTCATGGTGGCTATTACACGGCCACCGTTTACATACACTACGTTTTTTTTCCTTCTTTGCAATTTAATATACATGAGAATTTCATCTCAGCCTCCTCTTGTGCATTGTATATATATGTGCGTGCATCTCTTTTTAATTGATTAGTTTCTACTTATGACTGGTTTTAGTTTTGTTTTTTAGTAGAATTTACTATGGATTTACACCCTTACGACATTGTACATCACGACATTACATGTCACGATAGGTAGAGTCATGCATTTTGTGTTGTTAGATGTTACAAAAGTCACATTTGTAGCTACTACCTTCATAGTAATTAACATAGATGAGGTCACATTAATTGATAATACCCAATGGCTTTCAATTCATGTGTATGTGGTCCAGAGTTGGAAGAGGCATATCCTCCTTTGTGTTGACTAAGTTAATGTCTCTACCACATTTGATAACATTTTTGTTCTAATGCTTAAGTGTTTGTTGGAATTTGATGGGCTAGGGTTTGAGCAACTAAGAGGAATGTTGTGAAGAATATGGGTTATGATAGCTCAAATGTGTTCCAAGGCCATTGAAGTGGTGTGACATTGTAATTCAAAGAAAAGGTAGCCCCATTCTTGAGTGGGGATGTTCATGAATTGTTTTGCCCATAAGATTAATCTTGTGGTGATCACCTTATAAGAGTGAGCGTGTTGGTTGCAGGCATTTTGCAAAATCAATATAATGCCTTTTTTGCACACAACCCTAAGAAGTTTGGGGAGTTTCAAAAACTTGCCAACCTAATGAACATGAAAGGAAATAAGCTTTTTTGAAATGTGAAGACAAGGTGGAATTCCATGCTATTTTTGGCAAAATGGGTCTACATAAAATATTGCCTTTCGATTGTGAAAAAATGATAGTGTAAAAAATGAGGTTGCTTTGAAAAAATTGAATGCATTATGTGACATTGACTTCATTTTTGGGTTCCCTTATATCCTTCCTTTGCTTGAGATAATGAATACATTGATCAAAATTACACAAGGCACAAATGTTTTTGTCTATGATTTTGTGAATGTTGTAAAATTGGTTCAATAGGAGCTATATAAGCTTTATTATGATCCTTATGCTAAATTTGAAGATCTAGTTTTTGATGATTTTAATTCTATTGATTTCCGATTAATCAAACCTTTCCCATGAATTGGTTTTCTCACCTAAATGGCAAGGAAGATGTTGAGTATCTTCTATTTTCATTTGCTAGAGGTAAACACCCTATCTACAAGTCTTATGTTGATGGGTTAGAGGTTTTCTACATGTCACCAACGATGCTATCAAAAAGGTTATGACCAAGGTGAAAGATGAATTTGAAGGGGGTAGCTCAAAGCCTTATTTCTAAATTAGAACAACATATCATGGAACATCAAGTTATGACTACCCTTAGTGTTGTTTATCCCCAATTATAGGCTAGGAATCCTACTAAATCATATGAGACCTTTCACACTCACCTAAGTGTGTTGAAACAAACTTTTTTGCCCCTCAAAAAGTTAGTGACTATGGCAAGATTGGGTTTGTCTTATTACAAGTTCACAATTTTGATTTGCAAACATTTTTTTTCAAGATGATTATGTTTCACAATTATTTGCATTGTTATAACTTAAGTTTGTTGCATCTTTAGTTGTTATAACTTAAGTTAATAAGTTATTGTCATATAATAATATTGTTTGTTGCATCTTCAATTGTTAAGTTGAATAACTTATAATAATTTATTAATTTAACAATGTCATAACTTGTTAGATGCAACATTTTTAGTTGCATATGACATGTGTAGTTGCATAAAACAAGTCATAAAAGATTATTTTTTTACTAGTTACCCCTGTTTTAAAACTTGGTATGCTTGGAAGAGGATTTAACTTGGTAGTAGTTTTGTAATATGGATTTTGCATGGAGGAAATGAATGTTGAGGTACATAAGAAAAATGTGACAATGGTTTTAGGTCAATTGTTAACCTTTAAGGTTTTTATATAATTTCTAAACCTTGTTTGTAATTTTCTATGCATGTTTTCAAAGTAAAAAGAAAGTTTTGTTATATTTTGTGCTAGTGTTATTCAACATTTGAAGTTAATTTCACATGATTTGGAATCTAGATTTTAGTGTTTAACTTGAAGTACAAACCTTATTTATGTTGCATCTTCTATTGAAACCTGAAATTAATTTCTCCAATTGATTTTTTTTGTGCCTATATTGTAATTAATTTGGGTGCAAATTAAACTTTGAGTTGTGATGGGCAACAACCTTTTAGGGTTAGGGTTCAAATCCCTTTCAAGGTGATTAAAGTTTAAATAATGCTAATTTTCTTTAGTTTTCTATCCATGGTTTTGAATTTCATTTAATTATATCCAGATGGTTTTAGGGTTGTATTAAGATTTAAATAATTGAATGCACTAATTATTTAGTTAAAGGCATAATTAATCATATGCACTTCACAATAACCCTATAACCAAAAATATTCCCTTGCCAACCCACATTTTGTCAAATATAGCCCCTTGAAAACATGCATGTTACCAAATGCAATTCCTTGCATACCCACATGTCACCATTGCTTTTGATCATGATTATTTTGGTTGTAGCCATTTTATGGACATTTGGAATTATTGCTTGCCATCATAGCCATGACCCACTTGTTAATTTTTTAAAGTCATCATTTAGTTTCACCTCATGCAAAAAATTTAGCCACCTATGTTAATTGAGGTCTAAAATGTGTAACCACATTAACTACTAATTAGACTTGAAAAAAAACGTTGGTTTCACCAATTAGGTATTTAATGGGCAATTCATTTGCATTATTATTATATTAGTTTAGTAGATAATTCATTATAATTAAACCATCATAGTGGGGGCAACATGGTTGTTTAGTTATTTTTTCCATAGGCACTTGAAAGCCTTGAAGTTCCCATTATCTAGGCCAAAATGAACTAGCACACACCAACATGTCGTCCACTAGATGCCCATTATGATTTAATTGTGGATGGATTTCAACAAAATTAATATTTTGTTTCACCTTGGTAACCCATTTTGTAAAAAATAGGTTATACATATATGCCCTAGGTATGAAAATAGGTTTTTATTAAATACATAGATGGTTTGTTGTTTGTACATACATAAAGGTTTTTTTACTACCTATTTGCTAACAACATGCTTATAATTGTTAGTAGGTAGGTAATAAAATAAGAAGTATCTTAACCACCATGGTTGGTTAGGGATTCTAACCCAATAGAAAATTGTTTTCTAACCAATTACCATCCATCCTTCATGGTGTGTTGGTAGGTGCTAGTTCATTTTGGCCCATTATTGATAATGTTGGATATGGATTTCTCATAGTGAACCCCACATGAAAACTAAGCTGGTTAATTTTTAATATTTGCTTTCGTTTATCAACACATTATTGAATATGCATAATGAACATTCACACAATATAATCTAATTTCAAATTTGCAAATAATCAAACTAGGTTAAAAACTTTATTTCTTTTAATTTCATATTAGTTTAACATTTAAATGTTGAACATAGATGGTAGGTATGATAATCTTATCCAACTATTATATCCAAATGAATATTACCATGGAACATTACATAATTTTATAAATATGCAGTCTAGGTTTTGGGAAAAATTATTGATTAGTCATTTAATTCTAAGTAAAACATCTATACCTAATAACCTAGCCCTTCTTAAGGGCCTCCTAAAACCAAGTATTTAGAAATAAATAAAGAGATAAGTAGTTAACTTTTTCAAATATGTACAAAAGATGTAGGTACCTTTCAATAGCCTATATCCAAGCTCAATGTAACTAAATACCTAGTCCAAAATTCCTAAAATATCATCCTATGTGGTAATATAATTGTCCAAGGCTCCAAGTTCATATTTGTTTTTATTATCCATTGCATTCATACAATAAAAATGTAATTAAATTAACATGGCATTACAACACCAAAGGTAGTTTGATCGATGTGCCAACAATAATTTACATGGTTTATCATGTTCATAAGTCACAATATATTCACCATATATTCATGTGCAAATATGTTATCAAACCAATAATTGTTGGATATAAAGACAATCACATGTGAGCACAATTAATGCATAAACTATTTAACTTGACAATATGATCTTTCACATTGACATTTTAAAAAAAAAATTAGCGTTTTGACTTCAATTATCATGTACACCAAAAGCTTCATGAGCAAAAAATGATATGATAGTTTAATTCATCATTTTATACAAACTTGTATTGTTGAAGAATGTGAGAGAAGACCAATTGATTGATAGGTATTAACTACCTTATCTCCATTTTAAGTGATGGCTCATAGGATTCTTACTTCTCCTAATCATTTGTTATGCATCATTTAAGTTGCTAAGTTACTAATGATTGATAGTTGATGGTTATAAATGTCAGTTCACACCTAGGACTATAACATTGGTAAATGGATGATAAGTTGACTTTGTTCACACATAAACATGTACATTGCTAGGTAGTCAACATGGAAATCCTATGTGGTGAGTTAACATCAAGCTTGACAAAATGTGATAACAATTTGTTAATAAAAATTGTTTGTGATAAAATCTATTCAAATTTGTAGATATTTGTTAATGTAGAAGTGTAACAAAAACAAGTATGTTAAATTGACATGACAATAAAAACATGCATCACAAGTCTAAAATTCTACCATTGCCAAGAAGTTCAAATTTGAAGAAGCATGCATAATAAGTTTGAAATTCCATTGTTAAGAAACTCAACTGTGGAAAAGTGTGCATGACAAGTCTAAAATTCCATTGACTAATGAGGTACCTACAAAGAACAAACATACACTACAATAAAAGGTGATACAACATGAATGCAAAATAAAACAAATGGTACATAGTCTTTCATTCGACTAATTGTTGTTATAAGATTGCTTGTTCATCATCTTCTAGAAGCATTTGTTGCTACTCACATAGATGTAAGCTTTTGCCCACTTTTTGCTTGTAGTAATCAAACATTTCATTTGGATCCAAGGTCTTTTGATTTTTGTTGAATTATATAAAAACTTTGTGATTGTGCATTTGGTTTTTGGGTGCTTATAACATCTAGTTTGGCCTCGCCAAGTTGTGTATTCTTTACACCACACCCGTGATCTTTCTTCACAATAGATTTAAAAAAAAGATTATTTGATCATTGCATATGCACAATAGTTGTTACAAGAAACAACTTTTCTTTTTTTATGAACTATGCCCAAATAAGTGTTCAAGAAATATTCCACACCTTCTTCACACATCGATGTAGATTTTCCTCCATTCTTTAGCTTTTCCACACCAATACCACCTCTTTTTTTTTTTGTTATTATTCAAAATATTGAATTTTTTTTCTTAAACTAACAACATGTCTAACCACAATTTTCTTTTAAGAAATAAGAAATAAGAATGTTTTCTTAATTAAAAAAATTCAGAACCAGAAGTTGGATAAACTGGGTTTTGGGGCCGGTTTTAGTTTTGGGTCCAGTTGCTAGTTTTGGTTTTCTGTTGGTTCCCAGTTCTAGAAAAGAATTCAAAATTTTGAACCAATGGTTCAGGGGCGACAGTGAACCAGCACCCACCAGCGCATCACGAAGGATGGATGGTAAGTGGTCACAAGACAGTTTTCTGTTGGGTACCAGTTCCGTGGCTAACCATGATGGTGGTTAGCTCAGTTGCTTTTTTTTTTTACTACCTACCTACTAACAACCCACTAGCAGGTTGTTAGTACGTAGGTAGTAAAAACAGCCCTTACCTATGTATAAGCCATCTACAAGTACCTAGTAGTTATCTATTTTCCTACCAACCTACCTATATATGAGACCTATTTCTTACATAATTGGTTACTAAGGTGAAACCATATACTAACTTAGTTGAACCAACACCCACCTGCGCACCATCCACTGGATGTCCGTTATTACTTAGTTGTGGATGAACCTCAACTGAGTTAATATTTGGTTTCATCTTGGTGTAACCAATTCTGTAGGAAATAGGTCTCATATATAGGTAGATAGGTAGGAAAAGAAGTAACTACTAAGTAACTAGATGGTTTATACATAGGAAAGGGCCATTTTTTTACTACCTTCTAACTATGTGCTTGTGGGTTGTTAGTAGGTAGGTAGAAAAAAAACAGAGAAAAAACACAACTGAGCTGACCAGCATGGTTAGCTAGTGAACTGAAACCCAACAGAAAAGGGTTTACTGACTACTTATCATTCATCCTTCATGGTGCACTGGTGGGTGCTGGTTCACTGTGGCCGGTGTGAACCAACCTTAAGTGAGAAAGGAAACCAATATGGCGATATTCCCATGTATGCACAATCATGTCCTCATGTGCAACATTTCAAATGCTCTTCTTCTTCCCTTCTATCATTCCCAACGACACATTATTATGTTCTATAATCATGGTCCTCATATATATCACCCTCAATATACACCACCTTTGATCTTACATAATTCATTTGCAAGAGTGAAAAAAAATGTACTTTAATAATTAAAAAAAAGCATTTATAGATGATGAGTACTTCTCCTCCACATTAGGGTTCCCGAACTTTGTTTCTTCCACCTAGCATGGTAGCTCAATACAACATTGGGTGATGAGGGGCGAGTGACAAGCATGGTTGGTTTTCCTTCTTGTTCATGCCAACAAAAGAAGTAGAGTGATCCATACAATTTTTGAGAAAAGAAAAGAAAAGAAGATGAAGAAGCTATTATGAAGGGAGAATCAATAGGGTTTGCCTTGAGCCTCAACCCTAAACAAAAAGACCCATTACTCCGGATTATAACATTGCATGGTACTATTATTATTTTTCCAATTATTAAGTAATATGTTTATTTATTAATTATTTTGGTGCTCTTTTTCCCTCTTTATTTTCCGTTTCTTTTCAATTGGAGCATTGTTCATTTTTTTGGGGTTTTTGGGTTTTGTGGGTTTGGGGGGGGGGGTGGCGGCGGGTTTTTTTCATTTAAAAAAAAATAGCCCATTGGCATTAGAAATGATTCCCAACAAGATTTAGCATCAATTGGCAGAAAGCTGTTGAAATTGTCAAAAAAACTGGCAAAAATCACATGTCAAGGGGTTTTAATTTTCAATTTTGTGATGTAGCCACCTTGGTGATCATTTACATGAGGAATTAGTCAAATTTGGCTATAGTTCAGAGAGGAAAGTAAATAGAAGGGAAAGTAGAATAATTTTAAAATCCTGCTATATTTTGGGGACCAGCTAAAACTCGCGATTTGATTTTTTTGTGGGGTGAAATCTTGCCACTTGACAACAATTTTTAAAAAAATTCAGTGAAAATTCGACTTATTTTGCCCCAAAAAAACTGAAGAGGAATATTTTGCAAAAAAAATTTGAAACCAAAAAAATTAATTGAAAAAAAAAAACCCACTGATTGGAACCAGTGTTTCTTTTTTCATATTTGTGATGTCAAAATTTTACCCCCAAAACTGCAAAATTGGTTGAAATTACACTATAAAAACATATTTCTCCAAAATTTCCTAGAGTTTCTTATCAAAAAAAAAAAGCGAAAATTTGTATAATAAAAACACTGATTGGAACCTATGGACTAAAAATTTCAATTTCAGAATTTTTTTCTGTGAAATCTGGGGACTTTGGTGGCTTTTTTTTTCACAAAAAAATAAAATCCTCTGTATGAGTTGTAGTGGATTTTTTTGCGGCCAAGTGAGGAAAACATACCCCCAAAAAATAAAATGGTGGTTGAAAATTTGACACTTAAAAAAAAAGAAAAAAGAAGAGAACTTGTGACAATTTATTCGATTTTATTATTTGAGATCAAAATTTTGAGAGGAAAAAAAAAAAACATTGAGTGGGCTGCTGGTGTGATGATTCGATTCAGTAGTGAATTACACGAATAGATTCTTTGTGTACAAGGTAAGGCTCAAGGGTTAGGGCATTCCCGACTGAAATAAGGGGCTAAGGATGAGACAATACGAAGTGCTGGTGGGGCGTTCATTTGAGCATGAGATTCAAAGCAAAAATAATTATTGAGAATTGGAAGTTGAGATTCAAGCTAGGGAGTTGATTGGAGTATTGATACACTGATGATTGGATAGAGACAAATTTTGTTGTTTCCAAATTTGTCATGAACTAATTCATTGGTGGTCATCCATCTACTTGTTTGTTTGTTTGTTTGTTTGTTGGCCTTGCCTTTGTAGGCAAGGATATTGTGTTTAGATTCATTATAGAGTATAGTAGATTAAGGGATTTTGGCCCTTAGGTACCGAATAGGTCTATTTTTATATGAGGATTTTTGAAAGATGATATTTTGGCTTCAAGTGTTAAAACTTGAGATTAGTTATAGAGTTATAATATCTGGAAGGATTTTGGTTTCTTTTAGAGGATTGTTTTGAAGATAATATTTTGGATGGTGAAATATTTGAGTTGCCATAATTCTTCTTTTGCCTAAAGATACTTTTTAATGTAAATGGCAAGGTCACAGTGTGACACACCCCTTGTTGGATTGGGGAAGAGCAAAGGGAAATTCATTCCACAGAGGACTTTAGGATACAATTTTTGCTTAAAGGTTAATTGATTTGTTTGTGACAATTGGAGGCTTACCGAGTCCTACTCTATAGGATGTTTTGTTTTTTCTGGGGAGTAAATCCATTTTCTTATCAAACTTCTTAGCCATGTTACATGGTTCCTTTCATTTTCGTGATTTTATTTGAACCTCCCATACAAAATTAAGCACTAAGGTTCTTCCAATTTCTCTCTTCAAATTTCTTCCAAGATACAAGTTGAGCTTAAATTTGAACTAATAATTGTTGTGTGACAATTGGTAACCCAACAATATTCTAGTGTTGGGCAGTTATTGCAACCTTCCCCCTACTCGGATTACTTTGCAACTTTACAAGTTTTCAGCCCGATTCTCACCATGAGAGCCAATGGGTGTCAAGTGTAGTGATACCCGGGTCGATAATTGACCTGTTTGTTATCACCCAAGTGAGAACCGGTTGCATTTGGAAAAAAGTTAAAATCTTGAAACCCAATTTGGGTAGAAGGGTCTACTTAGGTTTGTTTCTCAAAGTAAGGATCTAGGGGTCAAAAGGTTTAAGGAATAAGCTTCAGGAGTAAAATTTGAACTCAAAATCTTCCAATAAGAGGAATATATATAGCACTGAAGCACGAAATCTTACATGTGGAGGACTTGTTGGTTTTTTGGTTTTAAAAGAGAGTTCCTAGTTTTGAAAGATGTTTTCTTCACCAACAAAAAAGACAATCTCTTTGAATATAAACTAGAAAAAACCTCAAACCTCTCACACAGGATGCCTTGTGATCTAGTGGTAAAGATTGTGGTCTTGAGTTGAAACCCGATGGTTCGCTTGCGAGGGAAATCCACCCTAATTCAAAATTGGTGACTCTTTTGTCTAAGACAGTAGTGTTTTCTTTAAAGTCACCCTGTCTTCACCCTCTCTTTGGGGCTCCTTTCACCCCCAAAGCCCTTTTTGAGCGAGGTCCCCAAAGTAAGGAATTTATTAAATATGGGTATGAAATGCTGAAACTCAGAATTTAATGCACAAGGTTCGAGACTAATTATAGTACCTGTACATGTGGGAGCTGTGAATATACATATAGCAGTGGTAATATGGCACTTCCTTGAGTCAATGGGGATGAAGTTTATTTTGGGGGCGTGTTAGAATGCCTGCTCATGTCGTTAAGGCTTTTGTTTCTCTTGTCCTAGTGTTGGCGTTTTCAAAGACAATTAATCTGTTGTTAGCTTTAAACTTGTTGGACACAGACTCTCTTTGTTGAACTTTAAATCAGATTTAGACTTTGAATTTTTTGTGAATTCTTTTAGCTTGTTATTTTTGTTCATGTTTCATTTGTCAACTGGTGATCCATTTGCTATGGTTTTTGAATGTTTTCGAAATTCTTTTGATTTAAAAAATTTAGCAAATGGTTTCATTCAATTTAACTAGTTGTGTTCCCATGTGATTATCGATTGTATCTTTGGGTTTGTCACTTGAGTTCTTGGGGTTAGTTGATTTTTAGTTTTGGTAAACCCTTTGGTGATATTTGTTTAATTGCAGTGGGAGAGGCGTTCTATCAGCTGGTGAGCAAGGCTTTATGTTTGCAATTTCATGATGTGTTTACTTTTCACTTGTCATCATATTAGTTCGGGGTGAAAGTTAAAAAAGGTTGTGAGGTCGTGGTATATGGTATTCAAGTCACTTTGGATGCCCATCCTAATTGGGTGGTGCTTCGAGTAGACATTATAAATATTTTCGACACCATTTCATGTAAACCCATTTTCTAAAAACTTTGAGTAATGGGAGGCTAATTGTCTCAACTTTTTTTTTGTTTGTTTTTTTAAGGTTTTCAAGTTCCTTTATTTTTTAATCATCAGTTTTCTTTGGGGGCTTTGTTTGTCATTTTTTTTTTCTGTGGCACATGTAAAAGTGACATGTTTGCAAGGCCTTTTTATGTGCTAGCTCATTTTTGTGCTTTGCATTATTTTTCAAGGGTTTTTTCTTCATTCTTTTCCCTTCCCTGGCCGATGACACCCATATCCTTGGCCTTGCTCATGTCATCTCCCTTGCCTTTGATCATTTTGTTTCTTAATTAGTTTTTGTGAGGTTGTTTGTTCAACTTCACAAGTGCTCAACCTAGGTTCCATTTGGTTTACCTCTTGGGTTCATCCCCATATTGAGTTTTGTTGCCTTTTTGTGGCATTAGGACTTTTGATGTCCCCTTTGATTTTACCTTTTTTGCTTTTTCTTTTTTGCAAGAGGTTCTGAGTGAGGATGTTTAGCATGCAAATGTGTTTTTGAGATTAAGGGATGTTTAGATGGCTTTTGGTATTTTTTCCTGATGTTTCACCTAAAGGCCTTCCTTTTTGTTTTGTTGTTCCCTTTCTTCCAAATTTTCAAAACCAATTTGTTGTTTTTGACTTGACTCTAATGAAATTTTTTGAAAGGTTTTTGTGTCCGAGCTCATTGGAATGCCTCGAGGCCTTTTTAGTTCGTTAGTAGTGGTTTTCCCTATTTCTAGTGGGGGCATATGGTTGATTTCTTCGGAGGTCATTGTTTTAATTGTTTATATGGGGAATTAGACCTTAATTAACCTTGTTATAGCTTCAAGGTTTTTGTTGGATTTTCACTGTTCTTGTTGGAGGCAATAGGTGTATGCAGTTCAAGGCCATTCCTTGAACTGACCATTCCTTTTCCAAGCACATTTGAAATCAACACAAAAGTTTTTTCCTTTAGGGGTCATAGCATTTGTGTTTGCTTTTGAGCAATTGGTTGAAAAAGACACAAATCGCCTTCAAAAGAGTATTTTAGAAAGGTTGCATGACCATTCTTTTATTTACATCCTTTCTAATTGACCTTCTGATTCAACTTGGGTGCATTTGAGGTTGTGTGTGGGGCTCAATGCGGGCGTGTAGTTGTCAACTTGGTTAATCATTTTTATTTTATTTTTGACTTTAAATATTTTCTTCACCATGTTGTGCATTAGGTTGGGTTTGTCGCAACCCTAGCCTTGGCTCACGACCAAGGCAAGGGGGTTGCAAGGTTGCGGGCCTATAAGTAGACCCAGGAGTCATATCACATGCTCCCGGGAGTGCAAAGAGTGTGAGGGAGTGAACCCTCACACTCCCAAGTGAACTCCCA
>Ga0116229_10011303_pt1 | contig 13206 bp, 7 predicted proteins | sample S1TSphgellanicum_3_FD_87313 | JGI IMG/M metagenome (GOLD analysis project Ga0116229, IMG submission 87313) | Host-associated microbial communities from peat moss isolated from Minnesota, USA - S1T2_Fc - Sphagnum magellanicum MG | ecosystem: Host-associated > Plants > Peat moss > Unclassified...
AAAAAAAAAAAAAAAAAAAAAAAAAAAAATTTTAAGGGGGGAAAAAAAAAAATAAAAAAACCAAACCCAAAAACCAAGAAAAAAAAAAAAAAAAAAAAAAAAAAAAAAAAACCTTGGTGGGGTTGGAAAAAAATAAATAACTAAACTTAGATGTGAGAAATACTTTTGCAGGGTTACATACTGAGCAACGCTGGAGATGCTCTAACTGAATTGATCCTGAGCACAACTACTAAGTTTCCCCTTAAATTATCAAGCTGCTTGCAGACTGATGATCATCAGCTGTCTGTCAGTTCACTATACAAAACACTCGAGTGCTGCAAGTTGCCACACATCCCATAATTTCTAACCTGCAATTGAAGGGTGCAGCTCACTATCTTTCCATGGAGGTAGCAAGCTAGCTAGCTGTATGTAAGTTTGTGTAAGGTTAGTACAGAGGCTTCAACAATCAAAAATTTGATTCAGCCTGGCTGCTGGCTACTCCTGCAGCAAGGCTTGCTGCTGCAGACTTCAGTCTCTGAAATTAGTTGAGAAATTGGCATCTCCTATATCATTGCAGAACTGTTCCACTTGTAACTACTATTGTTACAAAGAAGGTATACACGCACTCTCTCTTTGTCTCTCAGGAGAATAAAATAATTACTGCATTCACTCTTGTAGTTGAGAAAGCACTGTGGTGGTTCATATGCATGTTGGATCCAAATTTGAACTGTCCAATTTGCATGGAGCCAAAAGAAAACCCTTAAACCCTAAACCCTAAAACCCTAGAAAGAGTACTCTTGTGCAAAAGTTGCGGCCAGTTAGCATACATCCATCCTAAACCCTAGACCTTAAACCCTAAAAAGAAAAACTCCCTGTGGAAAAGGTTTTGGCAGTTACCATGTACATCTGTGCAGAAAGGACTTTGGCAGTGAATTTGAAAAATTTACTGTCAGAGGCACAGGCTTTTTTCAAATAAAAAAATATTAAGAAAATTCCCCCTCCAGCTGTGCCAATAATATTATGTTATATTATATTAGAAAATAATATTATATTTGAAATAAACAGAAAAATGAGTAAAGGGCTAGTACTCTCTGTGTGTGTCACAATCGTGGGACTTTGGAACCTGGCACCTGGCTTTGGTCCATCCATCTATCTGTCCAGTCTGTGATGAGACCTGACAACTTGTGGTCCACAAATCTGCAGAGAATCGAGATGTCATCAAAAGTACTTAGCCATGGGTTAGGAGTTGACTCAATGGCAGGTCAGAAATCCACACGACTAGGTTAAAATTAAATTATTTTTTTAAAGAAATTAAATCAAAATTGCACTAGGTGTTGTTAAGGGTGCGAAGTTGGGAAATTTGAGGATGAAAATATTTGCAAAACAAAAAATTTAATTTTAAAATGTCAAAAGAAATCTTTAATGAAATATTTGAAATTAACCTCAGGATCACACAAGTTGTTACAAACTTTATGATAGATACTGGCTTCTCTAGGCTTTGCCTTATTTGTAAGGCACTTCTTGCAATGTTTAGAAAATGTAAAAAAATAAGGGGCTAAGGTTGGTATGAGTGTTGGATTTTGTTTTGGTGAGAACCTAATTCTTCACACAAACCAGAGAGAGTACTTTTGAAAGATGATGTTTTGACTTGTGTTGAAAGTTGAGATTAGTTACAGAGTTAATAATGTCTTGAAGGATTTTGGTTTCTTTTAGAGAATTTTTTGATGATTATATTTTGGGATGGTGAAATATTTGAGTTTTCATAACTCTTCTTTTGATATAAGATACTTTTTCATGTAAATGGCAAGGCCACAGTGTGACACACCCCTTGTTTCTTTTCTTGCGATGATACTCGCTAGATACCGTCCAGCAAAAAGAGATAAGAACCAGACCAGGTTTTCATGCTTGGCAAAGCTCATGGCAGGTCAGTTGGGGTTGTGAGGGTGTTTGGCAAGTGGATTGCTCTCGAGATTTGCTTTTGTTAATGATGATGATGATGACCTGCAATAAAGGGGTGCTACCAATCAGACAACATCCACATGTGGCTGATGACTTGCAGTAGCAATTGAAGCCAATCACCCAATGTTCGACTGGACTTCCAGTTGCCGACATTTCTTTTTTTTTAATTTAAAAAAGTTGTCCGACATTTAAAGGCTCACATGGGCCAAAAGTTGGAACAAGTAATTTCCTCTTTTTTCTTTTCCTTTTTCCTGCTTAAAAAATGGTTGACTAGCTACTTAATGAACTTACTCATCATCACCGTATTACATTGCCTGAGTAATTGAACAACTCCTTGGAGGTATGCTCCGTGTCAATCATGCTTTCTTTTTTTCTTTTTTTTCTCTTGGTACAGAAACATTTTTCTCATGTCAACAATGCATGCAGTTTTTCTTTGGTATTATGGTCACTTCTTTGTACCTTGTCTCGGGACCCAACTCTTCTGCCATTGCTTTGTGTCTAGTTTTACTTCATCTATTGTGGGTGGACCCTCCTCACAAGCTCCATTTAATGGTTAAAGTGGTGGAAGCACATGAAGTCCTTGTGGAAAATGAATGAGGATTTGGGCCCTTTTGTTTGTTTTTGAATATCTTTTTATCTCTACATCGATACTATGAAGTTGTTGGGGGAGGTGGGGGGTAAAAAAAGAGCAGACATTAGAGTTATGTCTGGGATTACTGGGCCTCAGTTTTGTCAAATCTGGAGATGAAGTCAAAATGTCAGGATGAAAACAGGTCACAGGATGGAAACAGTTCTGAATTTTGTTTTCCATGTAGTTGATTTTTACTGAATTCTTCTAATTATGGCTAAAATTGCATGACTTTCAGAGGACATGAGGTGAATTAAACTGAAATTAATCCTTTTGAAATGGAAGGAACATGTTTCAAATCTTGTGGATGCCATTTTACCACTTACAATCATCTTTTCCATGACACAACTTCCTTGACTGGATGTAAAAACATTTGGAAGTTGAATGATGGATGAAAATGGAGTCAGTTGGGATAATTGGAAAATGGATGGATTTGAAAAAGTTGAATTTGGCAAAATTGAACAATGGACAAACTTAGGAAAGCTGACAAAAAAATGACCTAGGAAATTTTATTATTAAAAATTGACCCAAAAATTTCCACAAGGAAATACAACTTAGCCAACCAAGTAGCTCTAGCTTTGATCAATTGGTCAAGTTTCTCACCCCTCGTCCTCCTCCTCCTCCTCCTGTGTTCAAAAAGCTCCACAAACCAATAACCCAGAATCAGTAGCTGCAGGGGTGGAGAGGGGAATGCAGGAATCAAACCAGCAAGTGTGTGCACTGGTTTTTCCTGTGTTGCTCCAATACAGTGGGAGTGGCTAGCAAGCAAGTGTCTCAGCAGACATGTGCTATCTGACTATTATACACTAGTGAAGTTGGTTCGAGTCTTGTTTAACACTCACTTCAAAGAGCTGTTAATTCATGGTTTCAAATGGTACCTAGTACCTACCAGTGTTCTGTGTGTATAGGTTTTAGACCTACCCATTGTGCAAGTGTAAGTAGCAAGCTTTTTTACACTTTGTGTCAGTGTAAATGTATTATTTTGGATGTGTATGTGTAAATTGGTGTAAATCCATTTTGGGCCAAAAATTGTGTAAATGTACATGATTCACATTTTACTTGCCCATGTAAATCCATGTAAATTTGTGAAGATTTGTGAAACTTTTTGTAAAAGGAAAACAACATGGGGTTGTCCTCATTTACTATTTAATATTTCACTATTTTTTGTCTCTAGGAATGATTTATATATCTAGTCTTTTCTCAAAACTAAACATGGCTTTGTGATATAAAATGGATACAAGTGATTGACACGTTAGAGTTTTCCTTAAACTCACTTTTTTTTAAGCCTTGATTTTATTCTTCATTCTTAATTCATCCCCAATTAAAGGGTTATTCATAAAGTGGGCAAAATTTGGAAAAACAAAATCAGTACCCGAGATGAACTTCACAACATTTAAAGGATAGGAGGGATATATATATATATAAAGGATGCAAAATTAAATATCAGTGAAGGCATAATACATTGGGACAAACAGTAGTGAAGGTTCAATGCTAGAGAAAATCAAAAACTTAGCATGAAACTCCTTTTAGCACCAAATTTGGTGCTAAAAGGAGTTTCAAGCCCTGTTGTATGCCAATGCACTATTTTTGTATTTCAACTTGTGTTTCGAATAGACAAAGGGATTGCCTAATTGGACTAAAATACATTAAAAGACACCATGCCAACAACTCAATGTGTCATATGAAATAACTATTTAAATTACACTTACTTTCACTATTAGAAATATGTGTTTTTACATCAATTTTATGACTGAAATTTTAATCAAAACAAATAAGGGATAAAATTGTCTTTAGTTTGATTGGACTAATCATTTATGCTGAAAATTTGACCAAAATGATTGTCTGAAACAACTTAGATGATTGAAATTGCTAATTGACATGAGAATGTTAATTTATTTTTTTAAATTAAAAGTATATTATTAGTTAAATATTATAATATTAATAATAATATATTTATTCTTCTAAATAAGATGGACAAATCCAAGGCCACACTAAACCTTTGACTCCATTTTTGAATAATTTAGTTCAAAATCATTTAAAAATAATTTTATTATTTTAATATTGGCACATCATGAAAAGTATTGCCACAATTATAATCAATCATATTTAAATGACTAATTTTAGGCACATTAGTCACATTAGTTTAGTTGAAAAATTCCATATGTGGGCTATATACATTATGTGTCCAACATAGGTGTTTGTTATGATTAGATATTTAGACATTTAATCAAAATATATATACTTAATTATAATTTTAGTTAAATTAGACATAGTTAATTATTTTAGACAAATGGAGTTGATTCTACAATCATTTTAGTCATGCTGCTACTAGTGAAGAAACCATGTTTTTGCAATAGTGCTGATCAAAAACATTTATGCATGGCCATGTGACTATAAATGAAAATCATTTACACTTCCCCATGTAAATGAAAATAAAAGACTTATGCAATGGGCAAGGTAAGTGTAAATGAAAAAATTGTCCATGTAAATGTAAATCCTTTACACTTACATGATTTTAGATGGCAAAAATATGGGCATTTGTAGTTATTGGTAAAACATTCATACCTACTTTTAGCTGTCCACGGCCCCAAAGATTTTCATCTTTTCATCATGTGCTGCTTTATTTAACAAAAGGCCTACAACAACAACAAAAAAAAGCCTTATCTTTCATTTTAGAGTTCAGCAAGATTTTGTGAAGGCCATTTTGGGTTACATTCTCTTTCACTCTTACACCATCTTGTAGTGTTAATAGTCTCCACCCACTAAAGCCCTTAGTCAATAATTTTGGACCAGGTAACTAGCAAGAAGGTTTTGGTTGCTAGGAATAGGCCTTGGGTGAACCAAACCACATTGGCACCAAGGTTTAAATCCCAAAGTTCTAAACGTTACAAACCCCATTTGACCTACATAGGTGAGCCAAGTGAAGGCACTCCATCCTCACATAGAAACTATTATTTTGGGAGCTTCCCCAAGTTTTTGAAAAAAAAAGAAAAAAAAACTCATGGGTCCAATTGTTTAAAAATTGAAAATTAAGGGTATGGGTTGAAGTGGAAAGTTCAAATTATTTAAAGTCATTATCTCACCTAATTATTTGACAAATACCTTGTGGACTTACCCACAAGGTTTTAAACAAATACCTGGTTTTAATTAATAGTCTTTGGTTTTTTGAATTTGAACTAAAATTTTATCAAGCACTTACACATTTGCATACTTAAATCTTGAAAACTTGATGTTTATGTATAACATTTACATTGTAAGCATTGTCCAAAAGTAGAACAAAAGTGAACAAGGAAGTTGAGGTTCATTGTATAGTAAGGTTACCGCTAATAGATACATTTTACATGTTCCATGTTGCATACAACTTCGATGGAACATCCACAAAACTTACAAATTTTTGTATAGAAATTGTCACATTGTATGTTTTGTCCACCACATTCGCCAATTTGACAACCATAGTTTGAGGTTGCTTAAAGAGAGATGAATATCTGGTGATGTCTTTCTCCACATCCAAACAATTCCTTGTGGTTATGGTTCAGCTATACATGAAAGGTGCAAAACACATTTATACAATGAACAAAGGTGAAATGATTTTGAATCATAAGTTTTGGTAGTATGTCAACTATAGTTTCACTTTGACAATTGTGTTTTAATCATTTTTAGGTCATTCAAGAAATTCATCAATGGTAAATGTAATTAACAAACACAATATCAATGTCATAGGCAACAATAATGTCCAAAATTGATTAGCAATTACATGATCTACCATGGGTGATATATGGGATCTAGCATATAACATGGCTCAAGATCTTCGAAACTCCATGGGTGATGTCATTGCTCCTCAATAATAACAAACAAACATGTTTAAAACACATTTTTAAGGAAACCCACCAAACCAATGTCACATTTCCATACATAACACTATTAGATTTGCACAAAGCTATAAACACCTACACATCGGCATACAATAGTTAACTCCCAAGAACATATATTCATGGACAATTTTAAATCAACAACATGTTTCCACGACCATGGAATCATCTACAAATTTGAAATAATTAAATAGACCCATAATGAAAACACATGTTTTACCATTTATTTAGTACTAAGGTAGATAATGCATATCACCCACTTTGAAGAAGTCCTCATGCTCCACTCCATCTTCAAATTTACCCTCCAATTCATAATTTTGCTTCCTATGCACTTGCCAAATTTATATGCTTCAAATAACCAACATGTGAATTTGTTGGCTAGTTCTTAATAAAAATTAATTTGTCAAGATCATCAATTTGAAAATGACATCTACGAAGTGAAGTCAAAATTCTAACAATAAAAATTAATCTTTATGATCTTGATTTGGGAGCTTAGAATGTTCATAATGTGTTTAAGTAATTTTGTAACTACTAAAAAAATTCATTAGTTTGTGCACCACCAACTCAAGTCATCCTTGCAATCTGCATTGTCAATGTATTTGTGATATTCATGAAGCTTTCTTAACACAAGGTGCTTCAAAATATCTATATTTGTTTTAATGGTGTGAAACAAAATTTCAAAATCAACATGTGATCCTTGCACCTAAAGCTCATCAATAGCATTTGACATTAATAATTTGTAAGCCTCCACCAACAAAGGCAATAATAAATTGTGCACCATAAACAACAATCAAATTAACTACATTTCACAACCCACATAACTAATGATTAAACGTACACCCTTACACCTAGGATCTAGCATTAGTGTTAACATTTGATGACTTTCCCTTTATCAAATCCTCGTAAAAAATAAAATGAATGACATAAGTATTTTCAAAACTTGGTGTTTTGTGTGAACCCACAATTCTTTGACAATACTTCATTAAAAAAAAACATTTCTAGATCAATCAAAATGTTAGGGATAATTTGATGTGAAAGTTCATCATGAATCTCCTAACAAGTGAAAATGAAAAAATGTAAGGCATCTCCAAGCAACCAATGACCATGGTTATGGTTCAGAAACAACCAAGGGTGAAAGCACAATCAACTATACACAAAAAATAGTCCAAGAAGTTGAAATCATATCTTTACACATAAGTGGAAGAAAGTAAAGTCAAAACCTTTTCGATCATTGTCAAACCATCATGTGGTGCTAATTATTGAAGTTATAGTATGTTGTATACGAAAATTGAAAAACTTTAGTACACACTAAAAATAGGTCAAAAATATTTTTGAAATCAAAGGGTGGAATTATGTTAAAAAAATACTTTTACATTGAAATATTAATATATTATTACATTTAGCTTGGAAATTAAAAATGCATAAATAAATTTTAGATTGCAATGAATCAAGAAAATTAAGAAAATCAATATTTCATTTACTTGAAACCTATTTTGTTTCAAGTAAAGATTTCGGAAGTAAAGAAAATTCTATTTATAGTTTTGGAAAATCTACTTAAATTTATTTTAAACAAGTGATTATTCAATATCATTGACATAAATTCAAAGAAAATGTTCATATTGATCATTGAAATAAATAATGTTTCTAAATTTAATGTTTAAAACTTAGTTTATGGCTACTTTACTTTTTTTTTGACATGGATTATGAAATGTACACTTGATTGTGCTTTCACCCCCAATTATTATTAGCAACAAGACTTTCACGATAATTGCACAAACTGCCCAAGTTTGTGGAAATGGTACATAAGTTTGTAATACCATTATTCATTGATTGTAACACAAGGCGATTACCAAATGAAATGTCAAAGCATCCTAAATTAGTAACCCCTAACGTGCAAACCTACATGAAAAACCCAAGGATTTGGAAACCCATTGAAAAACCCAAGTTGTTTATGTTATTGTTGCTACCACATCCTACAAAAACTAATGAGGGAAAATTGAAGTTCAATGCAAAATCATGCATGTTCATTGTAGAGCTAATTTTCTCATTGCCACTTTGCGAAAAATCAAATTTGAGACTTGAAACCCAACAATAAAAAAATAGAAACTAGGAGTAGCAACAAAACCAAACCCTTAATATATGAAAATTCATACCCAACAACAAAAACCACAGGTAGGAGTTTGTAATGGAGAAAAACCCCAACTTGTGAAAGTTCAAATTATGCAACAAAAACCATATCAACTACAACATAAAACATAGTAAGAAGGAATTGTGCAATCGAGATAAACCCAATTTATGGAAATTCAAACCTTGTAACAAAAACTATGACAAGTAAGAGTTGTGCAACGGAAAAAACCCCAACTTGTAAAAATTCAAACTTTTCACAAATGTCAATATTGGACATGGTTACATGATGAATGAAGTTTATTCACATGGATTTCCATCTCCGACTTCATAGTTCACTTTTAGTTAATTTGTAATCCATTTATAGTTAATTCGTAGTTCACTCCTAAATAACTCGTAGTTAATTCTCAATTCATTTAAAAATAATTTCTAATTAATTTCTTGTTCATTTTCAAATTTTTCTAATCCACTTTTAGTTGATTCATAGTTAACTCTTAATTCATTGTTAATTATGTTCTAATTAATTCATAATTCATTTATAATTAAAAAACTTTAAGAAGCTTCCTTGGTTGATGGGCATAAGAAACCTACATAAAAGCTTCCTTGAGTTAGGTTCTCAAAGGAATATAAATAAAAGTAAAACCCCCCATTACCTATAATCAATTCAACACCAATTTTGAAGTAAGATCTTATTCCATAGCCTTGCTCTATTTATTTTATGTTTACGTTTTCATGCTTTATCACAAAAAAAAATTATTCGCACTTTTGTTTACACACTTCATATTCTTGTCTTTAATTTCTAGTGATTTTGTTTTGATTTTGATTTTCTATGTTTGGATTTAGATTTAGGTTTTTTTTTTCATTATTCATCTTCATAATTATCATGCTTGTGACAATATCAAAAACTAAACCAACTATAACAAAAATCACAAAAGTATAAACTATGTTTCTTAGTTGATGATGACTTCAAAAAATGGTGACTTTAGAATATAAAGGCCAATAGATGAAGTTCATATGCTTACAAGACTATGAAAATGAAAGCTTGAGTACTATAAGGTGCATGCAAATCACAAAATGTCACAACAATGTTGAAAAATTCTCTTTCCTCCTTCATCCTTTTTTGATTAAGGGTTGATGAAAAACAATGAAGGTGATTTTTCTCTCTCAAGCGAAGGTGGATATTGAAAGCAAGGAAAAAACACAATGAATGAAGAGTGTTCATGAACAACCAAAAAGTGCCTACTTTTTTGCTCTCCCTTATGAAATCTTTTAAAGATTTTAAGTGGTACGACTATCTACAAGCTACTTCGACTAATGCTTCTTCAATTGTCACTCCCTCGCATTGATGTGCTAGACAACAACAATATTCCATCTCAAGATCACATCCAAACTATTTTACATGGCAAGGTTGTTATCAGAAAAATCATGAAACAACAAGCTCTACTGCAAAGAGCTTTGTTGGTCAAGAGAACAAAATTAACCTTAACCATAAGGGAAAAAAGTAAACCCTAGCTCTGATATATGAAAGTACAAACCTGGATTTTTGCCAAATAATTAACTCATTATTTTTTCATTGTGATGATCATGGTTATGACTGAGGGGCCGGGACGAAGGTGGATACCATGGTTTTGATTTGACCTGGTAGGGTCTGGGTGCCTGGTTTTGAAATTTTTTAACTCCATATATATATATATATATATATATTCCCAGTCTAATACTCTTGAAATACCCAGCATCAAATCTCACATTGGTTTGAACCCAAGACCTTTTTTATGTTCCAGAGTCCCAGAATGGGTTATACTAGTGAGCCATCACCCCTTGAGTCACATGCAACTTTTTTTTTAATATCCCTACAACTTATAACATTGGCCACACACTTTAGGGGGGAGATCTTTGAGGAGCGTGTTGTTGGCTCCATGATCAGAATAATATTGTTTGGAAGTGACTCAAGTCTGAACTAGCAGAAGAGATCCATCCATTGCATCTTAAGACATGCAACTAATTGTTCAAGCATGCAACCAACCACTGCATCTTAAGTTGCAAATAACTCTTCACAAACGGGAAGACGTTTCATCTGCAAGGGGTGCTTACTGCAAAAAGAATTGTCTGCTTCTTCTTTCCCTTCTCTGCCCATCTCCTCCTGATCCATCTTTATCTCAAAAAAGATGGAACATGCCCAAACACATTTTGCTCATTATGCACATTTTGGGCCTGTAATAGTTATTGTGAGACTAATACAAGCTCAAAACGTGCATAATGGGACCTTAAGTCTGTAATGGGTAGCATCAAAATGTGTCTGGGCACCTCCAGTCACATTTTGGACAGGAAAATGGGCAGTCAGGGGAAAAAGAAGTAGAAGGTATTTTTGTGCTGCCTGCAACAAGGACACTTTGCTGATTTAATGTCTTCCTCAAGCATGTAACCCAACAACCATTGGATATCAAGTTCAAAATTAATTTTTCAAGTATGCAAGTTAACTTAACCATGTTGCCTATCTAGATTCAACCAATAATTTCTTATATTTGTTTAAACCATGTTGGTAGGTTCCTTAGTTTGCGTTGTTAAACCTCAGGGCTTCATGTTTAGATTCTTGTAACTTGAATTCAAGTTCTAGCACCTTTTTAAGTTTGAATTGGAACAAGAAACAGACCATGAAACTAAGGGCCACTTCAGACAAGGGTCCGAGGAGTAGGGTGCAATGAAATCAAGCAGTCTTATTGATCAAGAGCTTTAAATTGGTTTCAAGGTCTTTAGACAAGGGTCTATGATCAAGACAATTCAAATTGTGAATTAGCTTACATGACATCATTTTGGAGGGAAAACCAATTGGTTTAGACCCAAAAAAAAAAAAAAAAAACTTAAAAAAGAGCTCATGATTCGGAGAACCAAAATGTAACTTAGGGTTCAAGGTTGCTCCTTTTTTTGTTTTTTGTTTCTTTCCATTGTTTTTTAAAATCCTTGTTGTTCAAATTTTGTGAGAATGAAAGACATGCTATGGATTGAGAACATTGTTGGTAGCACATTAACTCCTCCATTTTTATCAATTCTAGCATTGATATGGCTGAATTTGTGGATCCTCACAATGTGGTTGCTAGAAAATGTGCATTTTCAGCCCTTCCAAAGGCATGAAATGAAAGTGAATTTAAAAAAAAAAAAAACCAGAAAAACAGTGAAAAAAATTAAAGGAAAGATTAAGCTAATCATCTCAAATCTCAATTGCACATTGTTGATATTGAACCCTCAATTTAGACCCCAAGCCTTGGGACATACTCATTGTACCTTAGGAAAAAAAATGTTTTTTTAAATGTCAAGAAAGGTCCAATTTAAAATTCAATTTGCTTCAAAGTGGTCCTTTTGGCTTTTGGTTCTTGTACCTTGGTTTAAATTGGCCCTAAGCTTTTGCTAGGATTGCAACTAAGATCAAAACTAAAAAATAATTTTGGAATATCTACGTTCAAGATCTTTAAGAGCAGTTTCACATACCTATAATGAACTTTAGTAATGTTTATCAAATTTAACATGTTGAACTAAGTATTTCTCAATCCTTCACCCATAAACATGAAAAATTGGATAGTATAATGTGAAAGGAGAATTTAATGGAATCACTTGGGCCAGTCATTATAAGTGGCCAGTCATTTCTCTAATCTTTGGGAGTTTGTAATGTACATGAAATTGGACCTAGTTTTTGAACTTGGTTAGATGTTTTAAAATTTTGAAAAATGTGCCAAAATCAAAATTGCAAGGTTTAAAAGTTTTAAAAACCAACCTCAAAAACACACACCCAAAGAATCTACCAACTTTTTTTGAAATGTCAAAACTAAGATTGGAGGTTCTCTTAAAATGGAAGAACCCACCAATACGGATTCAAAACTCAAGTATTGTGTCCCAAGTCTTGACCAAATTTTGCTTCAAAACTCAACTATTGCATCTCAAGACATCTCAACCAAACCTTGATTCAAAACTCAACTGTTGCATCTCAAGAAGTCTCAACCAAATTTTGATTCAAAATTCAACTATTGCATCTCAAGAAGTCTCGACCAAATTTTGATTCAAAATTCAACTATTGCATCTCCAGACATCTCAACCAAATCTTGATTCAAAACTCAACTATTGCATCTCAAGAAGTCTCAATCAAATTTTGAAGCAATTTTAAATCATGTAAATTCATTTGGGTGAGACACAATTGAGAGGATTCAAATGAAAAGAAACAATAATGTTATCTGGGTATAATCACAAATGACCAAAAAAGCTAAATTTCCACCTTGGACAACCAAAAAGGTTGGTTCCTTTTTGTCAAATGGATAGTGTGAGAAAAGATGCAAATCTCTGCAAATTACCTTTGCACCTTTGCATGTGAATATCAACTCTTTTTTTTTAGTTCGCTTTTCAAGCATGGGTATCACAGAACGTGCTCCTGTTGAAGCTAGTTGATCTGGGTCGGTTCAAGCCCAAGGAGGGGCCATTGTATCAAGCTTCCAGCTACTTCTACTTCTCCTTCTCACCTTCGTTAAGGATGGGACGCCCCCCCCCCCCCCCCCCCCCCCCCCCCCCCCCCCCCCCCCCCCCCCCCCCCCCCCAAACCCCCTACATCCGCGGGGGCGGCCCCCCCACCCGCCAACAAAATATATATATAAAAATAAAAAAAAT
>Ga0116229_10011306_pt1 | contig 13202 bp, 12 predicted proteins | sample S1TSphgellanicum_3_FD_87313 | JGI IMG/M metagenome (GOLD analysis project Ga0116229, IMG submission 87313) | Host-associated microbial communities from peat moss isolated from Minnesota, USA - S1T2_Fc - Sphagnum magellanicum MG | ecosystem: Host-associated > Plants > Peat moss > Unclassified...
GCCGGCATCGAACCTGGTGACCACGACGTCGGCACAGAATCTCAGCCTGACGCTCACCGATTTCGGTTACCCCACCGCGCTGTCCCACGAAGGCGTCGCGGTTACGTCGGGTTCAACGTCGCTGGCGCAATTGACCGCAGCCGGCTCGCTTTCCAATTTCATGGCGCCGAGCGGTGTTCTCGAGATTTGGCAGTACACCGTGGCGGGCGCACAGCCGGGCGTCTACAGCGTCGCGTTGGCGAATGCCACGGAAAGCCTTTATTCCACGACGCAGGTGGTCAATCCAAGCGCCTCGGCAAGCTCCTCGGCGACGCAGCAGAGCTTCGCCTTCGCCGTCGATTTGCCGGCCGCGGGCACCTACAACCTGGTCGCGAACGACTTCCAATTTCCGGCGGCCCTGCAGTCCATCAACGCAACCGTGGCGCAGAACGGCACCGCGTTGACCGTCGATTCCTCGGGCAATTTCAATGCCACGGCCGGTTATGTGGTGGTGGTCGTCCAGGCGACGCCGACGCTCGGCAGCGGCAGCATTTTCGGCGTTACGGTGCAGACCGGCGGCACCTCGCCGCAGTTGGTGTTCGAGCAGACTCAGGAAGTCAACGGGGTCTTCAACACGCAGACGGTGAACGTGACTTCCACGGGTGATTACGATTTCGCGCTCAACGATCTGCTGTTTCCGGCGAAATTTGCCGACTTGGCCGTGGTGGTGTCCCAGGGTAGTCAAGTCCTGTCCAAGATCTACGCAGAGGGCGGCGGCAGCGGCCCGTCAAAACTCAATCTGACGCCGGGTCAGTATGTGCTGACCTTCGTCACCAGCCCCAACGCGTCGGGTATGGCGAGCACGCAGAACTACGGCTTGTATTCGTTTCTGGCGGAATCCTCAGCGCCGACCATCACGTTCAGTTCGAGCGCGCCGTCGGTGACCACGGGTCAATCGGTGACATTGACCTGGAGCACGCAGGATGCGACCGCGTGCACCGCAAGCGGCAATACGGGATGGTCGGGGAGCGAACCGACCAGCGGCACGGCGACCGTGACCATCTCGGCCACCGCAACGCTGACCTTGACCTGCACCGGTGCCGGCGGCTCGACCGCGCAATCGCTGACCGTCAATGCCGCCGCATCGAACGTCAAGCTGGGCGGCGGCGGCGGGTTGGGCTGGGAGTCGATTGCGATACTGGCGTTCTATGTGCTGCTGACCAACGTCAGGCGCCGCATCCGCACGTGATGGGTTTGCATCGGACTGGAGTCTCCCGACCGCCCCGCAACTTCAGGGGGAGACATTAAGCGTAATGTCCTTGAGCACGCCGCGGCGCAGTACGGTGACGGAGCTGCCGCTGGAAACTTGCTTCCACAGGTCGCTGCCGGAGTCGGAATCAAACTTCATGCCGTTGACGGCGACGACGATATCTCCGCCCACCAAACCCGATTTCATGAACCTGGCGCGATCCTTGCCAGGCACCACGCGAATGCCAAGCGGCGCGCCCGCGCCGTTGGTTTGCAATCTCGAATCCGCCCATTCATCGATGGGCGGTCTCGTGTCGAGCTGGCCCAAGACGCCGGCCGCGGCGGGCGGAGCGGTCGACCCCAGCAAGGACGGCCCGCGTGGTAGGGACAGCGATTCATAGGAGCCATTGCGCTCGAGAATCACGTGGTCCTGAAACACCTCCCATAGCGATGCGCCATCGAGCGATTCGCCGATCGAGTAGACATGCGATTTTGCTTGATCGCCGATGATTGCAATGCCGTGGCGTGGGTCGCCGGTGGCCAGTGTTCCAGTCAATTTCAAAGCGGCAGTGCTTGGCGAGGCCGTTGCTGGGTCCTGGTTCACCCGCTGGACTTGGCCGAATAGATGCGCGGTCACGATAGGCTCCACGTCGAAGCCTTTGGGGGCGGCTCGCACCTGAATCGGCGCCGCGACCACGGGCATCGGCTGTCTGCCAAGCGCTGCAATTGCGGCCCGCGCCAATTCTGAGCCCACCATTGCCGACAAAATACAGGAGGCCACCGTAGGCGCCGCGCCGCCCAACAGCACGCTCCAATCGAGACGGCGCAGCGACCCTAGCCGCGTGGGCGGCGACTTGACTGCAGTGGCGGGCGCTGGCTGCTGGGGGAGTTCCGCCACCAGCTCAGCGAGCTCGTTGACGCGAGGTGGCTCGTCGACGCGGGGCGGCGCATCGATGAGCGCCGCGGCGACAGGCGGCGACGTATCAACAGGGGCAGCCTCGCTGAGTTGAGAATGCGCTTTGGTCTCGGGAGCCGGCGCGGCTTCACTCAAGGAAACCGACGGTGTCGAGTCGTGCTCGCGGTGCGTTGCCTCCTGCCGCTGCTGTATGCCGGCGAGCGCCGCCGCCTTGTGCTGATGGGCCTCGGTGGCTACATCGGGCCGAAGCGCGATTGCACACTCGGCGGCTTCGAGCGCTGCCTCGAAGTTATGCGTAGCGAGGAGCGCGGCAGCCGACTTGACCAAGGCTTCGAAGCTGCGCGCATCGAGCGCGTTCTCCTGCTGTTGGCGCGCCAGCGCCTCAGCAACGCTACTGAGCTTCCGTAGTTGTGTGCCGAGGTTGACGAGTGCGGGTACGTAACCGGGTTGCAGTGCCAATGCGCGATCGAAGCACGCGACCGATTCTTCGGTTCTGCCGAGCGCGCCGAGCGTCACACCGCGCAGCGTGTGCACCTCTGCGGTATCCAAACCGAGCTCGATGGTGCGCGCATAAGCGGCTGCGGCTTCCTCGAGCCGTCCCAATGCATGCAGCACCTGTGCCCGGTTGATGCGGGCCGTCATATGATCGAACTGAGCGGCGATCGCGCGCTCGAAGCAACGCAGCGCGTCTTCGAGACGCAACAACCCGCAAAAGGCGGTGCCCAACTGGGACTGTACGTCGGCGCTGTCGTGGTCTTGGGCAACCTGGCTCAACAGCTGCACGGCCCAACGGTGCTTCCCGTTCTGAAGCGCGATGGTGCCGAGAGCCTGCCTTACCTCGAAGTCGCCGGGTGATCTTTCGAGGATTCGCTGATATGCCGATTCGGCTGCGTCGAACTCGCCGCGCTCGTGCGCCAAAAATGCGCGCTGACGCAGCCGGTTCAGGAAATCGTGGCCGCCGGGTGCCGCAGTGTCAGTTAGATCACGCATGGCACTCATGGATCAACGCTCATGAAACGACACTCATGGATCAAGAGCCCCAGAGGATCGAGAGTCTCGCCGCTTCAGCCGCTAGGGAGACACGCGCGGCGGGGCGTTGTCGACCCGCAGCGGCTGGCAAGCGATGAGGATGCTGCGATCTTCTTCATTCCCGTTGATCGTCTCGTAGCCATGGTTGCCGCAGGCGCGTCCAGCCTTGACGAGACAGCTGGACCAACTGCTCAAGAGACCGCTGCAAGTGATGACATAGCCCCGTCTACCATCCGGGACGTAGGTCGCGCGTTGACTGCTGCAGCCCGCGAAGACAAGCGCGAACCACAAGAGACCCAGGCTTATTGGCAGCCGCCGTGAACTGTGCATGTCATTCAATTCCGTAGCCCGATCGAAGTGCGCTAACAATGGACACGCAAGGTTACATGGGTGTTTCAACCTGGCCGCGACCCTGACACAAAAGCTTCACGGATGCCGCCTTGGCTGGAGAAGGGCACACGGTATAGTCCACGCCGCAATGCACAGACAGAAAACTAGGGGCGTGAGACTCGGCGTTCAGCGCAGCTTGCGGGGAACGTGCGCCGCGATCTGCTGCGGCTTACTGGCGTGCATTCAAGCGCGCGCGGATGATTTCGGCAACGCCTATGTCGGCGCCAATTTCGGCCGCGCACTCAGCAGCTACAACACGGGCTATATCGATCAGCAGTATGTATCGGAGGCAATGGAATTCGGTGATTCCCTGGACGTGACCAGCCGATCCGTGCATCGCTTCGACGATGTGTGGTGGGGCGATGCCGGTTATTATTTCACGCCCTATGTGGGACTCGAAGCGGCCTTTCTGCATCTCGGCGAGGTCCGTTATAAAACCGCCGGAGTCATCAACACCGGCGGCACGGACGATGCGACGGCGACGTCGTCCGAAGTGACTTCACGTGGGCCGGCGCTGTCGCTCCTGGGGCGGCTGCCGCTGACAGATGCGCTTGAAGCCGACCTGCGGCTAGGCGACTACATCGGCAAGACGGTGTTCTACAGCAGCATCGATCTGCTGGGGCAAAGTTCGGTCGTGACCTCGTCCAGAACCACCTCTAGTCTGCTGGCGGGTGTTGGCGCGGCGTACAGCTTTGCCGGACACTGGTCGGTGCGGCTGGATTACCTTCGTGTAAACAGGACCGGGAACAGCGCCACCGGCGGCAGATTCACCGTCAATCTGGCTTCCGCCGGATTGAGTTTAACGTTCTAGCTTAGCATCGGCTGGGGCGTTGGCTGCCTGCGCTTGACGGTAGCAAGCACCGCTAGCAGTGCGGAACTCAACAGCCAAACCGGCGCGGGCAAAGGAACCGGCGTCAAATTTCCCGTGAACGGAGTCGAATCGAACTGCGTTTCACCACTGTAGGAGGCAGCGATCAGTTGCCCGTTCATCTGTCCATAGGTGCCGTTGACGCCCGCCAGAGGGGCAAGAATCGAACCGTCCGGATTGCTGCTGGTGAGATTGACCGTCGTCGCCTGATAAAAGTTGTACAGCACCTTCGATGCGCTGGCGCCATTACTGAAGAAGACCATGCCGTTCGGTAGAGTCGCGGAGGTCCCGGAAACGTCGATGAGAACCGTGGCACCGGTTGGAGCCGAAATGTCCACGGTGTTTGCGGCGGCGAGCGCTGAGGCGCTGAGTGAAAAGATATCGAGGCCGGCCACCGTGGTGGTCAGATTCAGCGTACCACCGCCGTTTGAACTGCTCACGGTGCTATTCGCCGCCAGAGCCCCGAGGCTGGAAGACAGGTTGGTGTACGTAGTCGCATCGGCGCTGAAGCTGCTGATCCCTGACTGGCTGAGCGGCAGCACGCCGGCGGAAGTGAATCCACTCAGGACCGGTGTTTGGCTGGTGTAGATCGAGCCCGTGCCGCCGATGCCCACTTGACCATTTTGGGCGTTGAGCGTTCCGCCCACCACCAAACGCGCCGCGTTGGGCGTCTGGGCAGTCGGAGTCGTCCCCGTGATGCCCTGAGCCACTTGGTAGCTCATCAGCGTCACATTGCCGCCGGCGGCCAAGTTGCCCATCGTATCGGTGTTCTGCGACGTGAACGATCCGGAGCCGAAGATGAATACGTTGTAGTTGTCGGCGTCGCCGGTGATATCGGCGAGCGCGGTGCCCGTCATGGCGCACGCCAGGACGGCAGTGATCGAGCAGGCAATCCGTATGTTCATAGTCCGTCCTTTGAGATCTTCGGCGATAACCTCGCCGTCTGCCTGTTATGTTAATCGACTCGAATAACACCAACTCTGCATGCGGTTTACAAATCGGTAACATGGGTAACGGCAGCGCCGGGGGTAACGGCAGCGCCGGGGGTAACGGCAGCGCCGGGGGTAACGGCAGCGCCGGTTGTGGGTGCATAATTGCCTCATGAAGTGTGCGTACCACCGCGCGTACGAAGTTCCCTTGTCTCCCTCGCATCCCTTCCCCATGAGCAAGTATCCCTTGCTGAAAGCGCAACTGCTGGCGGAGGGAATCATCGGCGCCGGCGACTTGATGGAACCCGAGCCCATCGACTTCGGGGTCCTGGAGATGATTCACACGCCGGAATATCTGTACAAATTGAAGTCCGGGACGCTTTCGGCGGCTGAGATCAGGCGGCTGGGGTTGCCCTGGTCGGACGCTCTTTGGCAGCGATCCCTGTTGGCCGCTGCGGGAACATTGCTGGCGGCGCGTACCGCGCTGCGCGACGGACTCGCTGCCAATCTGGCCGGGGGCACGCATCATGCGTTCGCCGATCATGCCGAGGGATTTTGCGTGCTCAACGATGTGGCACTCGCCGTGGCCGTGCTGCGCGCCGAGGGTGCGATTCAGCGCGCCGCCGTCATCGATCTGGACGTGCATCAGGGCAATGGCACGGCCGCCATTTTTGAGCACGTGGATGAGGTATTCACCTTCTCCATGCACGGTGAACGCAATTACCCGCTCGCTAAGATGCGCTCCAATCTGGACGTGCCGCTGCCCGACGGTATCGGCGATGCGGTGTATTTGGAACAGCTCGCCGAGAATTTGCCCATTATTCTGGAGCGATCCCGGCCGCAACTGGCGTTTTACCTGGCGGGCGTGGATGTTGCCGCCGGCGATCGCTACGGCAAGCTCGCCTTGAGCGAATCAGGCATTGCGCAGCGCGAGCGATTCGTGATCGAAACGGTTCGCGGCCGCGGAATTCCGCTGGTTATCGTGCTGGCTGGAGGCTACGCCGCCACCCGCCAGCGGACCGCCGAATTGCACACGCACGTGTTTCGGGCGGCCGCTGAGTTCGAGCAAGCGGCGCCGGGCTGAGCCGGGCCGCGTCAGGCTGAGGCCATCAACCCCTTGAGCTTGTTGATGGCGTTCGACTCGACCTGGCGTACCCGCTCGGCGGAGATGCCGTATTCGTCGGCCAACTCATGCAGCGTGGCCTTATCCTCCGTCATCCAGCGTCGCTTCAAGATGGCGCGGCTGCGCTCGTCCAATTTCTCGAGCGCGATGCTGAGTCGATCGGTGGAATCTTCTTCCCACTCCTCGTTCTCGACCTCGATGGCAGGGTCGGCATTGCTCGCGGGCAGGTACATTGCGGGCGAGTAAGCCTCTTCCTCATCGCTATCCGGCGTCGGATCGAAGGACATGTCGCGTGCCGACAGGCGCTGTTCCATTTCGCGAACATCGCGGACGTCGACGCCGAGATCCTTGGCGACAGCCGCGGTTTCGGACTCGGACAGCCACGTGAGATTCTTCTTCATCTTGCGCAGATTGAAGAACAGCTTGCGCTGCGACTTGGTCGTGGCGACCTTGACCAGGCGCCAATTGCGCAACACGTATTCATGGATCTCCGCGCGAATCCAATGCACGGCGAAGGAGACCAAACGCACGCCGACGCCCGGGTCGAATCTCTTCACGGCCTTCATGAGACCGACATTGCCTTCTTGCACGAGATCGCCCATGGGCAGGCCATAGCCTAGGTAACCGCGGGCGATATGCACCACGAACCTCAGATGCGACAGCACCAGCTGGCGCGCTGCATCGAGATCGGCTTCATTACGAAAGCGCACCGCCAGAGCCACTTCGTCCTCTTTGGACAGCACGGGGATTTGGGAAACGCGATCAATATAGGAGTCCAGGCTCCCGACCGGTCCCGCAAATACCAGCCCACCTTGTTTGGCGACTAGAGCAGTAGAAGTCATACCTAAAATCCTCCATTAACCTGGAAAGGAATAATAGCACTCTTTGCGCCGGAGTGCTACACAAGTCGGTGTTTTCACTCCACTATTTATCGAATAGAAACAAGTACTTATGTAGGCTCTATTGCTCGTATATGCCGCCTTACCGAGAGCCATGACCCGGCCCACGCCAGAGCCGCCGACGCCCCCAGAACTTCAAGCATGGAGACGAATCCCAAGCCTTCAAGCCGGAAATCGCTGCCATACAAAATCGCCAGATGGGCGACGGGTCCACTCAAGAAAACAGTGCCGAGGGTGACCAGAATCACCGCCAAAAAGCCGCCTCCCAGTCCATACCAAATGCCGGCATAGAGAAACGGCCGGCGGGTGAATCCATCGGAGGCGCCCACCAACTTCATGACCTCGATCTCGGCCCGGCGGTTCAAAATATCGAGACGGATCGTATTGCTGACGATGAGCACGACGCCGACCCCTAGCAAGGCTGCCGTCAGGAGCACGACATGGCGCACCACCTCCAAAATTGCATTCAGTCGTTTCACCCATTCGGTGTCGAGTTGCACGACCTGCACGTCCGGCATTGATGCAATCGCCGCTTTCAGCGATTCGGTGCCCTGCGGGGTGCCGGCATCCAGTGTCGGCGTGACTACCAGGGTGTCGGGCAGCGGATTGTCCTGTAGCGCATCGAGCGCCTTGCCGAAGCCGGAGGCGGCACGGAATTCCGTCAGAGCTTGATCCGCGGTGATGACGCGCACGGTGGCGACGTCGCCGCGAAGCCGCAACTGTTTGGCGAGTGCCTGGGCGCGTGCGGTGTCCGCCTTCTTGTCCAGGTAGACGGACAGATCGTAGGCGTCGGTCAGATTGCCGCCGGCGGCGCGCGCATTCTGCAAAAATACATTGAGCAGCAGCGGCAGTGCCAGTGCCACGCCGATGACAGCCATGGTCATGAAAGCGGCCAGCGGTTGCTGGGCGATGCGGCCCAGGGAACCGACCAGCACCTGGGCATGGCGGCTGAAATACGCGCCCGGGTTCATGCCGGGACTTCGCCCGCCACCACCCGGCCATCGCTCAAGCGCACCCGCCGCGCATCGAAGCTCTCGATGAGGTGCACATCGTGCGTCGCCACGACCACGGTGACACCCACGTCGCTGAAGCGCTTGAACAGCTGCATCACCTCGCGTGCCAGATCGGGATCCAAGTTGCCGGTGGGCTCGTCGGCGATCAGCAGGGACGGCCGCGCCACCACGGCACGCGCGATGCCGACGCGCTGCTGTTCACCGGTGGATAATTCCAGCGGCCGCGATTTTTCCTTGCCGAGCAAGCCGACCTGGTCGAGGGCCGCTCGCACGCGCTTGTCGATTTCGCGCCGCGGCACCCCGGCGATGATGAGCGGCAGCGCCACGTTGTCCATGACGGGCCGATCGTGCAGCAGCTTGTGATCTTGAAACACCACGCCAATCTGGCGGCGGAACTGCGCGATGCCGCGCGCTTTGATGGCTGCGATGTTGCGGTCGTTGACGATGACCTGGCCGCGCGTGGGGCGCTCGATGAGCGCGATGAGCTTAAGGATGCTGCTCTTGCCCGCGCCGGAATGCCCGGTCAAGAACGCCAGTTCGCCGCTCGCCACCGCAAACGATACGCCCGCCAGTGCCTCCCGGCCGTTGGGATATCGTTTGTAGACCTGATCGAAACGGATCATGTGTCCGAGTCAGTCTTCAGCAGCGCGGCAACGAATTCCGACGCGTTGAACACACCGAAATCCTCCGACTGCTCGCCGACGCCGATGAAGCGGATGGGAATCCCAAGTTTTTGTACGATGGCCAGCACCACACCGCCCTTGGCGGTGCCGTCGAGCTTGGTGATCACGAGTCCCGTGACCCCAAGACCCTTGTTGAACTGCTCTGCCTGGGCGACGGCGTTCTGCCCGACGGTGCCGTCGAGCACCAGCAGTACCTCGTGGGGCGCCGTGGGGTCCAAACGCGCCAGCACGCGCTTCACTTTTTTCAGCTCGTCCATGAGATGGGTCTGGGTATGCAGGCGTCCGGCGGTATCGGCGATCAAGACATCGATGTTGCGTGCCCGCGCGGCGTTCAGTGCGTCGAAGATGACTGCGGCCGGTTCGGCGCCGCTCTGCTGCGCGATGATGGGGACGCCATTGCGCTCCGCCCACACTTGCAGCTGTTCGCGCGCAGCCGCCCGGAAGGTATCGCCCGCCGCCAGCATCACCGAGCGCTTTTCAGCCAGCAAGCGATGCGCCAACTTGCCGATCGTCGTGGTCTTGCCGGCGCCGTTGATGCCGACGACGAGGATGACGAAGGGTTTGTGGGCCGCCGCAATCTCCAAGGGCTTTTCAACCGGCGCGAGGATGGCGGTCATCGCGCCGTGCAGCGCCTGGAGCAGTGCGTCCACGTCATTGAGTTCCTTGCGCGCCACGCGCTTGCGCAAGTCATCCAGAATGCGGGCCGTGGCTTCGACGCCGATATCGGCCGTGATCAGCCGCGTCTCGAGATCGTCCAGGATCTGGGCGTCGATCTTGCGCCCCGGCAGCAGCTCCTTGATGTCGGTGGTCAGCCAGGCAGGCCCGGAATTCAGCTTGGCCCGCAATCGCTTGAAAAATCCCCGTACCTTCGGGGTGTCGGCATCATTCGTCATCGGACGGGTATGATACCGGCAGTGGGTACACCCAAGATGGAAATAGGCAGGGCCCGCCAGGGCAGGGCCCCTAAGGGCGCGGCCTGCATAGGCGCGGCCCGCCCGGGCAATTCGGTACGCATCATCGGCGGCTCGTGGCGCGGGCGACGCATTGCCTTTCCGGATCTGCCGGGATTGCGGCCGACCCCGGATCGCGTGCGCGAGACGCTGTTCAACTGGCTGCAGCACTCCCTCGCCGATGCTCGTTGCCTGGATCTGTTTGCTGGTTCGGGCGCTCTGGGGCTCGAGGCGCTGTCGCGCGGCGCACGGGAAGTCGTGTTCGTCGAGCAGGCGCCGGCGGCGGCGCGCAACCTCGAGGTGCAGCTTGCGCGCTTGGGTGGTGCCGCCCATGCCAGAATCAGGGAGATGGGGGCGGAGCGCTACTTGCGGAGCGCACCGCAGGTCTTCGACATCGTGTTCATGGACCCGCCCTTCGGGCAGGACGCGCTGCCGCGTTATGTCGCGCTGCTGGATGCCGGCGGCTGGGTCGCCGCCGGGACTTTGGTGTACTTGGAGAACGAGAGGGGTGCCGGTGTACCGGCGCTGCCGCCGCATTGGGAATTGCTCAAATCGAAGTCTGCCGGTGAGGTGGGGTATCATCTGGCGCGAAGCCACGGGCGGAATAAACCCAATGAATAAACGAACAGCCGTCTATCCCGGGACCTTCGACCCGATTACCAACGGCCACACCGACCTGGTAAGGCGCGCCGCCAGCATCTTCGACCGGTTGGTCGTGGCGATCGCCGCCAATCCGAACAAAGCGCCCATGTTCAGCCTGGAGCAGCGAGTCGACATGGCGCGGCGCGTGCTCGCGGACGTCGATAATGTCGAGGTAAAAGGCTACGTGGGACTGACGGTCGAGTTCGCGCGCCAGAATGGCTTGTGCGTCATCGTACGCGGGCTGCGCGCGGTGTCGGACTTCGAATTCGAATTCCAGTTGGCTAATATGAGCCGTCATCTCACTCCCGAGATCGAATCGGTGTTCATGACTCCGCAGGAGCAATACACCTTCATTTCCTCGACGCTGGTCCGCGAGATCGCCGTGCTGGGCGGCAATGTCTCGGAGTTCGTGCATCCCGTCGTCGAGGTCGAACTCAAGCGGCACCGCAAGCTTTGAGCGCTGTGCGAGTCGCGCGACCCGCGGGCGGGAAACCTCTGGTTCGCTTACTGGCCGTCTTCGCCATGGCCGCTTTGTCCATCGGCAGCAGCTTCGCGGACGAGACCCCGGCAGCGATAGCGCAGGCCGCGGCGGCGGGCGAGCGCGCCGCAGTCGCACACAAGGGCGCCATCGCCAGCGCTTATCCGTTGGCCAGCGAGGCGGGCCAAGAGATTCTCGCCGCGGGCGGCAACGCTTTCGATGCGGCCGTGGCGGTATCCGCAGCGTTGGCGGTGGTGGAACCGAGCAGTTCGGGCTTGGGCGGCGGCGGCTTCTATCTGCTGCATCGACAGTCCGACGGCTTGGAAACCATGCTCGATGCGCGTGAGAAGGCGCCGGGTGCCGCGACGCGTGACATGTATTTGGACAAGAACGGCAACGAGATTCAGGGCGCGTCCGTCAGCGGGCCGCTGTCTGCGGCGATCCCGGGCGAGCCTGCGGCGTTCGACTATCTAGCGCGCAAATACGGCAAGCTGCCCCTGAGGCAGAGCCTGGCGCCGGCGATCCGGCTGGCGCGAAGCGGCTATCCCTTGTACGAGCGCCTGCAAGGGGGCATACGCTTCAAGAAGGACATCTTGGCGCGCTCGCCGGAAGCGGCGCGCGCATTCCTGACGCCGCAAGGCGAGGTGCCAGAGCTCGGCTTCATCATCAAGCAGCCGGAGCTCGCCGCCACGCTCGAGGTCATGGCCGCGCAGGGTGCAAAAGGATTCTATGAAGGACGGGTGGCGGCGGACCTGGTTGCCGGAGTGCGAGCCGGCGGGGGTATCTGGACACTCGAGGATCTCAAGAACTACAGAGTCGTGGAACGTAAGCCGCTGGTCGGCGATTACCACGGCGCGCGTATCGTATCGGCCTCGCCGCCCTCGTCCGGCGGCCTCGCGGTGCTGGATTCGCTCAATATCCTTGCGGGCTTCAACCTGCCGCAATTCGACTCCGCCACGCGCAAGCATCTGATCATCGAGGCCATGCGCCGGGCATATCGGGATCGGGCGATATACCTCGGCGATCCGGATTTCGTGCAGATGCCGCTTGCGCAACTGATGAGCGTCGACTATGCCGCCGGACAGCGCAGCAGCATCCGGGCCGACAAGGCGATGCCCTCGGATATGCTGCCGGGTATCGAGTCGGAGCCCGGCGGCACGCAAACCACGCACTTCTCGGTGCTCGATTCGTCAGGCAATCTCGTCGCCGCGACCATTTCCGTGAACCTTTTCTTCGGCAATGGCTACGTTCCGGCCCATACCGGCGTGCTGCTCAACAACACGATGGACGACTTCTCGACCAAGCCGGGACAGCCCAACGCCTTCGGCCTGATCGGGGCCAAGGCCAATGCGATCGCACCCAATAAGCGCAGTCTCTCCAGCATGTCGCCGACCTTCGTCGAGACCCCGAAGGGCTTGATGATCATCGGCTCGCCGGGCGGCAGCTATATCATCAGCATGGTGTTGCTGGGCACGCTGAATTACCTGGACGGCATGAGCGCGGCCGACATCGTCAAGTATCCGCACTACCACCATCAATACCTGCCGGATGTCGTCGACTACGAAGCCGGCGCGCTCAGCGATGCGGAAATCAAGGAGCTCGAGGCCATGGGGCACAAGCTCAATCTGGGCAACCGCAAATGGGGCAACATGCAGGTGATCACGTGGGACTTCGCCAGCGGCAAGGTTGACGCGGCCTCGGACCCGCGCGGCGAGGGAGAGGGGCTGGTTTACTGATCAGCGTTGGCAGGTCGAACACCAATAGGTGCTGCGCTGGCCCTGGGTAAAGTGTTTGACGGGGGATTTGCAAATGCGGCATGCGCTCCCGGCGCGTTCATATACGAACAGTTTCTGGCGAAAGTATCCGGGCGTGCCGGCAGGATCGACATAGTCGCGCAGGGTCGTACCGCCGATGTTGATCGCCTCGGAGAGGACTTGCTTGACCGCTGCCGCCAGCCTCGCGGCCTCGGCTTTCGTGATGCGCCGTGCCCGCCGCCGCGGCGCCACCCGCGCGTGAAACAGCGCTTCGCTCGCGTAGATATTGCCGACGCCGACC
>Ga0116229_10011308_pt1 | contig 13201 bp, 9 predicted proteins | sample S1TSphgellanicum_3_FD_87313 | JGI IMG/M metagenome (GOLD analysis project Ga0116229, IMG submission 87313) | Host-associated microbial communities from peat moss isolated from Minnesota, USA - S1T2_Fc - Sphagnum magellanicum MG | ecosystem: Host-associated > Plants > Peat moss > Unclassified...
ATAAACTATGAAGGGTAAAGAACTAGATTGGTGGTGAATCCTAGAGTAGGGGTTATAGTGGCTAATTAAGCCATATTGATCAACTTTGAAGTATCTAGATTACAAAAAAGATGTAAATTCAGATGCTCATGTGAAGGTATTTAATGTAGTTGTAAAGGCAAATGGAGAAACATTTAAGGAGTACATAATCAATGCAGGAATGTTATTTCATGAGCATGTGAGCATGAGTGTGAGCAGGTGAATGCAAGTAAAAAAGAATATTTTAAAACATATTTTCCACATGTCATTAATATATTCCCTGACGTATCCATCCGTTGTGGCAAAATATTTTTTAACAAAATCATACATGGTAGAATTTTTTTGATACAATTCTATGTGGCAAAATATTCTTTGACAAGAAAGAATATCATGAGGCCTATTCTTCAAACAAGGAGATAATTTGCCATGTGGACACCCCACAACAGGGGCTATGATTAATCAAATTTGGGTATATAATTGTACAAAGGTTTGTGCCTCATATGTTGAAACAAATAAAGGTTTTTGGCGGAACATTTAACAAATCTTGCCCCCCTAATCCCCAATAATAACCATTCAGTCCCTAGAATTCCAAAGTATGCATAAACAATAGCCATTTAGTCCTTGAACTCCAAAGGACCCATATATAGTACCCATTTAGTCCCTGGAACTCCAGGGGATGCATAGATAGTAATCATTCAGTCCCTAAAACTCCAAAAGAATCCTATAGAGTACCCATTTAATCATTGGAATTACGAAGGATGCAAATAAAATAATCATTTAAGCTTTGGAACTTCGGAGGACACATATATAGTAGCCATTTGGACCCTAGTCCTCCAAAGGATGCATATATAATAGCCAATCAGACCCTAAAATTCCAAAGGATGCATATGGAATACCCATTTAGTCATTGGAACTCCAAAGGACACATACACAGTAGCCATTCAATCCTTGGAACTCCAAAGAAACATCATTTCCAATAAATATCTTATTGTATTTTTTGGCTCTTTACTATCTATTTGCATTTGATATATATCTAATATTATATTGCTTTCCTATTTCCTTGACAAAATATTTTTATCCCCCCATCGATTACTATTAATTTGTGTATTAATTGCCTTATTTAATATATCCATTTTAATTGCTTCTTTCCCAAACAATGATTATACCAGATCATTGATTATTGACACGCTACCATTCACAATATAATGCACGATTGAAAACACATTATTGCATTCAATTTTTGAGCAAATAAAACGACCATGGAAATTTTTTCAAGATGACAGTTGACTTGACCCTTTATGCAAACTGCTAGAAATCAAGAAATGGGGCATTTTACAAAAAGATAAAGTGGACAACATAGATTGGTGGACTTCATGGTAGTGGGCAAATGCAAAAATGAAAGTTCACAAAATCCATTTATTGCCAAAAAAAAAAAGGCCAAGGGCAAACCCTCAATTAATAGAACAAGATATAAAAGACTATCATTGGGTGATGTTCAAACATGCGATGGAATTCTAGAAACAACGTGAAAGCCTTAAAAAGCCACTCCCAAAATACTACTTTACTAATATTTTGAAAGATTTATCAAATAAAGACTTGGTCGCCTTATGTGAATTATTAACAACAAAAATTGGAAAACTTCAAAAAAGACTATGCAATTATAGGCAAGCGAGCTTGGGTCCCACAACATGAAAAAAACAAAGTCATCCAACCACTTGTCAATCAATGAATGTTTAGATTGCCACCAAAACCATGAGAAGTGTGGGATAATTGGAAAAGACAACGTTTGAACCCCTAACGATAAAATTGAATTTATTTAATCACACTATGTAGTACATACAATTATTTGCATTGTTTAAATGTAGAAATCAAATGTAGTTAATGGGAAATGGATTCAAATAAAATGGATTCAATTGTAAATATGGATAAAAAATGTATTTTTATAACAATTCTAACAAAATTCGGGGATGCTATCTTGTGAATGTGTGAGTGTGAGTGGTGAGCATGTGAGTGTGAACAAGTGAGCCCAAACGAATATTTTTAAGAATATCTTGTTGATGTCGACATAATATTATTTGACACATAGGATGAAATATTTGGTGACATGGAAGAATATTTTGCCATGTGTCATGGATGAATGATATTCTTGGATGAAAAAAATGAATGATAAATAAAATGGATGAACTTTCAAATGAATCTTGGCAATAAAATTGTTGCAAACAATTGAACAAAAGAAATAGGATTTGGAATAATTTCATGTTGGCTTATCTTGAAAAATATAACACACAAAATGCTGACACAATACTTCAAATTATACTTCATATTTCTTAATATAAGTTTTTGTAGATCTAAACCATTGAAAATCTTAAACTAAATCCAAATCAATGGCATATAAACTTGTTGACCCACTAATAGGTATTTGCCAATCCATACTCTACCCATTAACCACCAAGAGGCATGTGCCCATTAGGAATTGAGATAATGCATGAGTATAAACCTAGTGACCCACCAAGAGGTGTGTGCTGAACCATTTGCTACCCATTCACCATGAAGAAGCATGTGTTCATTAGGAATTTAGACAATATCAGGTAGCCACTGACACTTTACATTACTTATACCATTTCAAGTTATTTGTTATTTTCATTCACATTTTCAACCTCTTACATCTAGCACCATTCTTGCAACTTGTACAATCAAATTACATTTCCCCCCCTCTACTATTGATTTTCCCAATCTATACTTGAAGTTGCATTTATTCCACCTTTATTGCCTAGTTGAATCCTTTTTACCTCTACCACATCTTTGCTTTACTCCACTCCTACTACCTAGTTGAATTTTTTTTACCTTTACTACATCTTTGCAATTGTGGAACCTTTATTCTACAATGAGAAGAAAAAAATTGACACCAAATGTTACACCAAACACTTTGGAATCAATGATTAAATACACATTAATCTCCAGCATATTAAATAAAATATGTGAAATGACAAAAAAATCGTTGGAATATCCAAGAGATGATACCAGACTAGACCTCCTTCGGCATTTGCTTGAAATGAGAACATGGGGAGTAGAATGGAAAAGGGTAATTGACAAAACAAATGAATGGGTGGCATGGCGATGGGCTAATGTGAAGATAGACAAAGAAATTCTTACATTGTTCAAACAAACTATACACATTTCCAAGAAAAATATGGAAGATCATAATTTGGCAATGTTCACACATGCCAAGGATTTCTTCAAAGAACATGTGAGTTTGAAGATTCCAAAACATTTTTTCACAAGCTTACTAAATGATTTGTCAATATAAGACTTGGTAACCTTTAACAACTTACTATTAATATAATTCATGAAACCAAAAAGATAATTCTATGCAACTCCAGGTAGGCGAGCCTGGGTGCCACAAGAATTAAGGAACAAAGTCTTAAACCATAAACCATTAGATGATAGGGTTGGCCTCGAAACCACGAAAAGTGTTCGATAGTCGAAAATGAAGACATGTTGAAAAATGATGGAGGGACTAAAACTCAGAACTTTGCATTAAATTGTAGTGCAATACACATGTTAATATGAATATTTCTTCAAAGTATGTGATCTTAGAAAGAAATATTTAGTTGTGAAAAAAAGAAATAAAAGGAGGGCCGAGTTTGAACATTGAAATTGCATGCTAAACAAAATGTGCATTGACTATTAAGGGAAATAATCACTAACAAAATAAAATTAGAACAGTAAATGATTAATATATGCAAGTACATGATTTTGTGGCTATTGAAACACATGCAACTATTTTGCCATTAGAAGTCGTTGTGGCATATCCTATAGTTCTAAACTCATCACTCCCAACCAATTGGTCCAATGAAAACCAATGGTAATCATGGTAGATTCAAATGTAGAATTGGAGTGGACAACTACAAATATGTCACCAACTTGACATGTTTCCAAAGTGGGTTATCAGTTGCATTCGATGTAGGATTTTCAAGTTGAAGGGTTAAATTCAAAGAAACCTACCATAGAGATTTTTCATTTGCAAAATGTCACAATATCCATATCCACAACATTTTTGTCAAACACCACTAGTTTTGGATTTGTACATGTTTGTAGTAATAGCAGAGTTGAAGAGTGTAGATGAAGAGTTTAAACACAAAGCCCAAAAAAAAACATGACAAATGAAGAAAGGTTAGCTTGAAACTAACAACACCAAGGATAGAAACAGGTTCCAATTATGTGACTAACACACCCAAAGAAGTTGGCTCTATTCAATATGTCCACCACAAAGAAAGATTATACTAGTGATAGTAAAAAAAAGAAGCACCATAATGTGTGGAACAATTTATAAACCAAAAGGAGAAGTGTGGACTTGAGAGCTAGGGCTTGAAACATCACACAGTGTGTATGTAGTATGACATGTGTAAATTTTGGGTGCACCCATCCAATAGATAGGTTGATTTGAACACCAACCATCCACTTGTTGAGTTTTTTTTATCAAAATAAGAATGTTGGGCAACCAAACTAATCATGCCTTCATTTTTATTTTATTTATTTGGCTTGGCACTTCTGTTGTTTATTTCACAAGGTTTCATATCAATATGAATTGTAAAAAACTATTAATATGACCAATTTTTCAAATAAAATTTGTTTAAGAAAGATCCAAGTAATTAACTTCAATTCATTTAAATCTAAATATCAAAAATTGAGTTCAAAGTTTATGCAAAAATTGACTAAAACAAAACCCGAAAATTTGAAAGTAATTAAGGTTCTAATAAAAAATTCATTTTTGAGACACAAATGTTTTTAGCTTATTTGTTGTTACCTAAAAAACTTCAAGATGGCTTCCATGAAGATTTATACAAAAATCATAATGAAATTTATTTTCGATTGATTAATTTGTTTGAAATTTATTTTTGATTGATTGACCCATCAAAGGCCCCAAGCATTTTTATCCCTAACTCCTAGTGTAAAGGGAGACATTAACTAACCTGCTTAGACACTTCAATGGGTCTCAATCATATACTCTTAGCACCAAGAGTAGGGAAAAAATGTGGGATAAAAATAAAGACACATGATGGCCTCTATGTAGTGTAGTGAGTTCTTGCGATCTTTTCAACCATAATTTGAGAAAATTGCAAGGCCAAATCTTGGATTCTTTCAAACTTTCATTTGTTTGCAAATTAAACCCTAACAGTTGATATTGGTGCATTCATTAATATCCTAATCCCAATGTTTTAACACTTATCAATAAATTTTGGCGAATTTGAAACCCGTAAAAGGGTGAAAACACAATAAGCCTTCGAAAAATTGTACTCACAAGTATAATATTTCTGCAATTAATTTTTTTTGTAACATATGGACATCACATCTTGGATTATTTTTACTTGTTTCAAGTCTATTTGATTAGTTTTAGACTGAATCAAATCAATTATTTTGAAAATTCCAACAAACATTGAAAAATTTGAATGTATGGAGCATATTTGTGACCAAATAATACTTGTCACAAAGTTTGAAAATTTGAATATGTACTTAAAAAGTAAGGTTGTTACTGGAATTCTTGGGTGAATTTTTTTATGGTGCATGATATTGATATACATTAATTAAATTTATAACAATTTAGAAATTAAAAACTTTTGGATGAAATTCCATTCAAAAAATGTGTTTTTTGCATTTTTTTAGCAATGAATGCGTAATAATATGTTCCTTTCAGGAAAAAACCACTACTATACCAAAGAGGAGGAGATTTTTTAGATGGGCATTGCATTAATTTTTCAATTTCCTTTTGTTTGGTAATGTTTCATGAATCACAAACATGAGGCCCTATGGCTATTGAAAAATTGTAAGTTATATATTTTGAGTACATTGATATTCAATGTTCCTCATCTAACCATTGGATCAAGATTAATTTTGATTCAAAGTGAACTTTGAGTTCCAAAATGTTGTTGTGCAAATTCTAATTTTTTTTTCTTGTGTTTAGGTTAGCCAAAGGATGCCATAAAAATTTTAGCTTCTTGTGTACTATAATACTTGTTATACATCACCTTTTTTGAAAAAAAGTGGCTCACCTTTAGTATGCTTTCACCCCAAAGTTCAAAGTTGGCTCCATGGACTTCTATATCTCGATTTTCAACTTTCGGCACTAAGAGTAAGGGGAAAAAATGTGATAAAAATAAGGACACATGATGATCAATAGTGGTTGCTATGTAGTAGGAAGTTCTTGCAATCTTTTCAATCACCAATTACAAGGCTAGCTTTTGGATTTGTGAATATGCTTTGAAATGTTCATTTTTTTGTAAATTAAACTTTAAGAGCTAGTATTGCTACATTTACTCAAATCCTAACATCAAAGTTCTAGCAATCATTAAACATTTGGACCATATTGCCACCCAAAAAGTTGAAAATTAACCATCAAAACCTTGATTCCTTAAAGTGGGACATTTAGTAACTTATTTGTGTAATTAAAAAACTTTCAATCCTCTACTCTTGGTACCAAGAGTAGTGAAATGTGGGGGAAACAATAGAAATAGATATTGGAAAAAAAATGTAAAGCCATAATTATTAATCGTGTGCCTTCAAACATTTAGGTGAAATGTGACACTAAACAAGGGATTTTTTCAATTTCTTAAAACAATGCAGTTGTCCCACAATCATTCATTAGGAATTATAATAGTTATTGACATATATATTTAGCAAGGCCACATGCGTGAAACATAGATTGTTGTAATATAAATAATGGAAAATATTTCCAGTGGAAAATATATGTAAGAAAACAAAAAAATTGCATGAAAATGGCGATGCAAAAAGGGAAAGGAAAAAAAAAATGTTATCTAAGAAAGTGTAACTCAAGAATCGAATTTTTTTAAAAAAAAACATCTTTAATAGATTTCTCCACCCAACTTGAAGATCGCACAAAGGTTCATGCTATAATGGTGTACCGCCAAGTTCAACACAAAGATAACCTATCTCACTTTTAAGCCTCATCATCTATGAACATTGTGATTGCAAGATCATTCAAAAGAAGATTCCTAACCCTAGGTAGTGAACATGGGCGGCAAAGGTTTGGGCTTGAACCTCAACATACGAAGGCAATATAAAATCCCTTGGGGGATTAAAGTTGAAATCTTCTATTACAAAAAAGGGTAGCGTTCTAGAAACACCTTTGCATTTCAAAAGAAGGAGAGGATAAGGACTTCAAGGAATTAAAATGGAAGAGTAGGAAATAGTAACAGAAAATAGTAGAAGCAAACTTACTCATAATCCAAGATTCTCCTAAGTTGCATGTCGCAACCCTAACATTGGGTTTGTGACTAAGTGTGAAATGCATGAGCCCATGAGGCCGAGAGTGTGTTTAGCTATGAAACAAATTTTCACAAATGGGGGAGAGTGCAAGGGATGAAGCCCAATGATTCCCAAGTGCACTCCCACTTTGGGAGTTACACTTGTGCAAGAGTTGCGAATGTTTAGAGCCTTAGTTGAAAAGGAAAAAAAACATCAAATTGGGTCCCTAGGATACCATTAGAAAGATCTTGAAACATAGATGCTTAAAGTGCCCTCACATTGTTCATTTAAACTTGATTTGCATGAGTTATGATCAAAAGAAGGGGCATGAGTCAAATTGGGAATTTGACTCCCGACCACAATTTCCTTGAAAGCAGGGGTCAAATGAGGTATGATTGGAACGTGTTATACACCATTGAAAAGATATTTTCAAGGGCTATAACAAAATGCCCTTGAATTATATATAAAAAAGATTTGATTTGAGAAAGATATGGGCATCCAAAGTTTTGAGACAACAAGAGTCCCAGTTTTGGGACTCCCATTTGGGAGTCCTAGGGAAAAGTGACATTTGGATGTAGTTCCCATAGAGAGGCACAAAGTATACTATAGGGAGGGGAGTGGTGCCTCCTCCCAAAGGTTGCAAGTTGTGTAAAGCTTGTGTTGAGGTTGTCCTTACTAAGTTTGTCACATCACTTCCATTCGACTTGCATTAACAGCCTTCTTTTCTTGGTTATGTAGGTTGATTTCATCTTGAACTCTTGCTTGTGAGTTCATCCTAGTCCCATCTCAGAGCTCCAACATGCCTTCTTACCCCTAAGTGCTACGAGTTAGGGAACATGCCCCAACTCTTTTCTTCTTCCATTGTTTAGCTTTAGGACCCACCTTTGGGTCTTTTGAGGAGTTTGGGGGCACGTCACTTCTCCATTGGGAAATCTTCATCATCAATGTTAACAATTGAGCAAGTCGCCCTAGGGATAGGAACAACAACCAGGGGTTCAAGAACCTTGATGAAGACGTCCATGTCTAGCTTTATAACCAAAACATGATAATGAAAGGCATGGCATGCCTTAATGATGTTGCTTATAAGAGGAATGAGAATGAAAACCAAGACTAGAAGCAAACAAACAAAACAAGAGCTAGGGAAAGGGGAGAAAGCAAACTTGTGGAGGTAGACAAGTCAACAACAAAAGACTTTACTTTAGAGCACACTTCAATGAGGGCCTGGAAGGTGAATGGATGGAACTCCTTGGCTGCTCAAAATGGCTTTTAGTCTTTGACATAAACATGGAAGACATGTCTGTCCAATTGTAAAGGACATTTTCTTCAGGAACATTGATATTTTTTTGCAAGAAATCTTCAAAAGGAGGGGAGAAACAAAACAAACTCATTGAAGAGGAGCCAAGATTAGGAGCCTTAACTAGAAGAGTCATTCGACTCAAAAGGGTTTACAACATTCTAGACATAATATTTGAGAAAAGGAAGTTGGGAAATGGATGTGAAGAAGGAAAAAAAAAAATGGGAGCCATGGACCTTTGAGGAGGGGTCCTCCGAACTTGCAAGTGGGAGAGAATTAACGACCACCCATTTCATATGAATCTGAAAACTGTAGCTCTTCAAATAAGACCTGATCTCCTTGAAAACTTGGGGATCATTTGGGTGGGGAAAAAACACATCCCCATCAGTAGTCAAAAAACATTTTGCGAAAATAAAAAATGGATATTATCCAATCTTCCCCTTCTTTATTCTAGAGGGGGTTCTTTGGGGAATTAGAGGAAATCAAAGGAACATGAACATTCCCTGGAATGTTAGCAAAAACAAGGTTGACCTACACACCAGTGGGAAGAGGTAAGAATCAATAGGTAGTTGAAATGGAAACTATCAAAGAAAGCCAAGAGGCATTGAAATGGCCTAATATCATGAATGAACACATAGATCTTCTCAAATGCATGTGACCACTTTTTTTGAATCAACCCTCTTCCTTGTAATACTTGGCCATGACAATGGTAATGTAGTACAATGCCATCTAGGGGGTTTGCAAGATGGCAATACAAGGGGAGTTGGCTGAGTAGGGGTGAAGTGAAGTGGGCACATGCTTTCAAAATCTAGGCTTGGCATTCCAATGGAGAAGAAAAGGGAGCATTGGGGTGAGGTGGCTTCGAGCCAATAATTTGTTTTGAAACATTCAGATTGAAAATCAAAGCTTGGGTTACATCCAAGTGAACCTCCTTATTGGATTTCGCTCACTGACTAGGTTTAACTTCCTCAATTTGCTTTCTCTTTTCAAAAGTAGACCCCTTCTTTTTCCCTTCTTGCATCTAAGCACTTGTAGACCTTTGCAAGATTTCTTAGAATCCTGGTTTTGTTTTTTTCACATAATGAAAATTCTGAGGTTGGAATGTTTTCCTTTAGGTAGTCAAAATACCACCCACAATTGACAAGGTGCAAGGTTTTAAAGTCCTTGAGAAGCTCCTTACAAAACATGGTGTTATTTGTTTTAGGATTGCGTTAGATCCCAAAGAATGGGTGGAGTTAGTCAATGGCTCCCATCATAAGAAAGACATGGTAGAAATACTTGCAAGAAATAATAATATTTGAATTTAAAAATATTCTTCATGTTATACTTTCAACACCGAGAGTAGGGGAATAGTGGTTGTAGTAGAAGTAGGAAGTGAGTGGCAAACTTGTAAAGCATTTGTTTAAGGGCCTCCTTCCCTCCTATTTGTTGTTCCTAGGATTTGTTTCTATGCATTCCATCCTTTGGTTTGAACTCACGGAAGAAACAAATCTCCCAAAAAGCTTACCGCCACTCTTGAATGTAAAAGGCAAACAAGACAACTTTTGGAAGATCCCACATAATCAAGCTGAGATCCATGACTATAATGGCATAAAGCTTCAAAGCCTTGGCTTCCAACTACATTAAATAATTGAAGGATTGGCAGCCAATGAAAAAGATGCAAGAAAGTAGGGTAGAGAGAGGAAGAAATCATACCTAGTGCTAGAAAGTGGCCTTGTGGAGCCACTTTTCAAATTGAGAATCCTTGCTTTGGGAATTTCTTGGCTTCCTTACGCACATTAGATTCATTCTAGGTCTTGAGTTTTTACTATGGAGTCACACAAGAACATGCTAACATTTGAAGCTTTTTAGTGAACATTTCTAGCTTTGAATTCATGTCATAGTGAATCTAAATTTCCTTAAGGAAGTTTGGACCTAAAGCTAGGTCACAAACCAGAAGGTGCTTACAAAAAGCTAAATAATGTTCCTTCCGAACTAGAACTCCATGGCCTTCTCCATACGTTCTTAAAGCTTGGCTATGGACCTTTTTGTAGGGTTAAGAATTTCATCATAGTAGAGCTTAATTGCCATATCAATAGGTGAAAAGATTTCCCATTGCAAATAGAACAATAGGAACAAAAAAGACTAAACAAACTCCAAAAGAACAAGAAGATGAGATGAAGGGACTAAATCACATAAAGGATGGGGAAGAGAAAATTAACTTTATACATGTAGTGAAAAAAAGCTTATAATGTGAGGGAATGCTGAGTCTTGCAAGATTTACTTTGGCATTTTTTAAAAACATTTGCCGGGAGAACAATTTAGAATTGCTCCAAGGGAATGTTGCCACCAGATTGGATGTGGAAAAATTGGGGGTTGTTAGTTCATGAACTTGCGAACACAAGCACGAGCAGGCAAACATGAACACATGATCAAGAAAGAATCTTTTTAAAAATATTCTATCCATGTGGATAAACTATTAGGAGAATATTCTTTGACATGTAGGACAATCTTTATTGAAGTGGAGGAATATTTTGCCACATGTCCATGGATGAATGATATTTATGGATGAAAATATGGATGAACTTTATTTTAAATGTTGCCAACAAATGTTATTTTTGTAGAAAATTGAACAAAAAAATAGGGTCAAAACAAATTATGTTGGTTTCTTTCAAAACAAATCCACAAATGAAATGTTTAAGTCACAATTTAAAGCCATATTTCATATTTCCTTAATATGAAATATATTCAAGCTTGCAACATCTTAACCATGCAAAATGTTAAATTAAATCCCATGGATCCACCAAGAGATATGTGCCAATTCGAACACTAATTGCTTACCACCAAAAGGTAAGTGCTTATTAGGAATAAAGACAATATGAAATAGCCCACGACACTTCACATTGCTTACACCAGTTAAAAATTGTTTTTAAAATTCTTCCGTTCATTCTCCCAACCTTTAGTGTTTAACACAATTCTTACTACTTGTAGAATCAAATTGCATTTTTTTCCTATATTATTAATTTTCCCAATGTATACAACAAACCTCTATTTTACAATGGCAAAAGGAAAAGTCTCACCAATTTTCACACCAAACACATTGGAATCAATGATTGAATATACATTAATTTTAAGCATACTTGAGAAAATATGTGAGATGACAATAAAACCTTGGGAACGTCAAAGAGATGATAGTTGGTTACTCCCCCTCTAGCACTTACTAGAAATCAAAACATGGGGAAAAGAATGGAATTAAGAGCAATTAACAAAACAAATGAATGGGCGGCCTAACGATGGGCAAGTGTGAAGATAAATAAAAAAAAATCTTCCAATACTAAAACAAACTGTAAACATTCCAAAAGAGGATATGGAAAACTACCACTAGACAATGTTTACACATGCCATGGATTTTTTTAAAGAACGTGAAAATTTGAAAAAGTTCATTCCAAAACACTTTTTCACAAGTGTACTCAATGATTTGCCGATAGAGGATTTAATAACCCTTGGAAACCTGCTATCAACAAAATTCTTACAACCCCAAAGATGATTCTATGCAACTCCAGGCAAGTGAGCCTAGTTGCCACAAGATTTAAAGAACAAAGTTTTAAAACCATTGGTGAATCGTTAGATGACAAGGCCAGCCCCAAAACCATGAAATGTGTGTGATAGTCGAAAGAAACGATGGATCAACAACTGAAGGAGGAAGAAAAATACCATTGTTTGCAATAAATTATGGAATAATGATGTCGCAACCCTAGCTTTGGGCTCGAGACCAAAGACAAAAGGGTTGTAAGGTTGCAGGCCAAGAGGAAGCCCGAGAGCTAAGGCAAGAGCAAGCTCGGGAGTCAAGGCAAGAGAAAGCCCGGGAGTCACATCACACTTCCGGGAGTGTGAGAAAGTGTTAGAAAGTGTGAGGGAGTGAACCCTCACACTCCCAAGGCAACTCCCACTTTGGGAGATGAAGTCCCGGTGGACTCCCGAAACTTCAGAGAGCAATTGCAGGGGTCAAACCTCAATGTCTTGTGGCGTTCTTTGTATCATTGGAAAGATCTTGAAGCTTAGATATCTAAAATGGGCTCGCATTGCTCATTTGGACATCTGAAACACAAGTTATGGCCAAAAGAAGGGTCGGGAGTCGAATTCCTGGGAGTCTGCCAGTTTTGACTCCCGACCACTAAAAGTCGGGAATCGACCCGAAATACTTGGCTTCAGAGAACGTGCAACATACCGTTGAAAAGGTCTCGACGAGATCTACAACTTTGCTTTAGACCGCATCGCGATCCGAGGTCTTTTCGCAAAGTTATGGGGCTCCAAAGTCCTGGGAGTCCCATTTGGCGCGATTTCGGGACTCCCACTCGGGAGTCCCGGGAAAAATAACCATTTGGATGTGGCCTCCGTGAAGAGTTGCAGAGTATACTATAAGGGGGAAGGTGGTGGCTTCCCCCAAGTTCGGGCCGTGGTGAGTCTTGTGTGTCCGTGTTGCCCGTGGCTTGTCCTAGCACCAAGGGTGCTCCAACTTTGCATTAACCACTTTGTGTGGGTTGTGTGCAAGCCCGTGTGAGTGACTAAAGCTTGTCAACTCTTCCTAGTCCCATCCCGGAGCTCCAACCCGCCCCTCTACCCCTCAAAGGGTTGTGAGCTAGGGAG
>Ga0116229_10011312_pt1 | contig 13198 bp, 7 predicted proteins | sample S1TSphgellanicum_3_FD_87313 | JGI IMG/M metagenome (GOLD analysis project Ga0116229, IMG submission 87313) | Host-associated microbial communities from peat moss isolated from Minnesota, USA - S1T2_Fc - Sphagnum magellanicum MG | ecosystem: Host-associated > Plants > Peat moss > Unclassified...
ACACATAACATAACAACCATATTTTTTGTGGTCCAAATCTTTGAGTACAATAATAAAAGCTATAAGGCAAAGGAACAATAGTAATAAATGCAAAGTTGTGCATCAAATCCACAATTTTAACATTGCAAAAATATGAATGCCATCAACAAATATACAAAAACTAACAAACCTCATTAAGTAAAACAAACTCATCTATACATGCTTGTACACAAATTGACTCACATACAATTTGGATCAAGATCATGGATACATGCCATGGACAAGCATAACATAACCATATGTTCAAATTCTATAACACACAAAATATGTAAACAACACTTAAAATTGGAAGACAAAGGAACAAGGTATTCACAACTTACCAAGTATTCTATGGATAGGCATAACATAAAGTTCATAAGTTCAAGTTTTTTAGCCCAAATCACTAAAAAAACAATAATGAAAGTTGGAAGGAAAAGGAACAAAATATTCAATGTTCATAACAAATGTAAATAAAGTTGATTAATTCAAATTGATTGATTAACTTAAGGACACTCACATATTGATTGATTTAAACTCACCCACACATACGCTTAAACATGTTTAAACACACGCATAAAATCACAAGATAGCCTTTTGTGAGTTTGAAACCCAACTAAAAGTAACTTCTTAAATGAAAAAGACCATTCAATTTAATGGTCAAAAAAACGTCGTCATTGAGATATTTTACCTTAAACCACAACCATTAGAATTTGCTCCAATATTTGTTTTGGTTTTTGCTCTTTCCAATCTTTGAAGGTGGCATCATATGGAAATATATTCAAATTATATAAAGTTTGAAAGTACATTCCAACAATAATGTGAAAGTGGTTATTGAAGCACTTCTTCAATTTTGATTCCATGAAAGAAAAACATGAAAAATGTTCAACATTCATCCTCCACTAACCCCAACACTTGCATTGTTGTTATTTTTTCTAGTTTGAAAAACTCAGGGAAGGAATGCCTTAAGATTTGAAAAATGTCCAAAATGTATCAAAGGTGAATTAAAGGGATTACATGAAAGATAGACTTCATAATAACTTTGAATATATTAGATTGCATCTCCAAAGTGCTTAAAATAGATGGAAAGATTTTTTGTTGGCTCAAAGGGCATGTTCACCTTCAAGTCAATGGTTAGTGGGTTGTTGGCATGATGAATTAAATTTGACATACCCAACATTGCAATAACCAATGTGAGTAATGAACACCTTACAAAAAAAAATTTGAAATGCACACACAAACCATTGCCCCAATCTCATTTAACTGTAATGAATCATGACATGCAAAATGTTTAATTGGAAATTTTTCTATTAGAAATAGATACACATGCTTACTATTACACAAAATTTAGATTATCACATATAAATAATGATTGAATCATATAAAAAATCTATAGTTTCAAAGGTAGAAATCAAAATTGAAAAACATGAAAAATCTATGGTTTCAAATATCAACAAAATTATGAAATATTATTGTGTTTCTTTGTCTAATTCTAGTAGCTCTTTAAGTTTCATTTTAGTGTGTAAAAAAAAAATCTCCTCAATTCGCACAATTTTCGAAACTACATTATATTTAAATCACTTCCCTCCAAAAGTAATTCAAATCAAATGTCCAAAAGTTTTAATCCTATCTAGCTCATTCATTCCATGGTTTAAATCCATGCCATTCTCTTGATCTATTCTATCTTGATTAATCATTACCACACGTTGAGTAACAACTGGTTTTCAACTATGAAGTCTAGTTGGCCACTAAGTTGCCACTATTGTACCACAACTATGCCACTACATGGCCGCTTAGGTGCCACTAGTTGTTACATATGTGCCACTATGGGGCCACAATATTGGCACTATTTTACAATTGGATGGCCACTATTATGGTGCCAATATTTGGCCATTAATAAGGTACTATTGATTCGATATCCATATAAAGTGTGAATTTATAAACTTCAAATTAGATCCCAATGTTACATAAACTACATTAAAAATATTTATATTGAAGATATATCAAAGTATTCAAGCTTATACACCTTGAATTTTTCTAGGCTATATGAACAAGTGCAGAATTGATAATAGCCGATTTTTGTATCAATAACTCCTTAGCACCCATGAGGGTTACATCTTGTGGCATATTTAACGTATAATACTTAGAAATAATTTACAACATATTAAATATTAATTTATGGCTTAATTTATTTAATTACTATGAATTTAAAACTAGATTAAATAATTAAATTTTAATATAAATTAATCAATCTAATTTTTAAAAATTGTGAAATTAAAGGCAATGTATATATTTTATTAAACATTCAATAAGGGTGTACATATGGATATGCTTCTATATACCTTGATATAGTTTATTCAAATTCTTGTTTATTATTTAATATTTTGGAATGAATTATTTGTTAATAATTTATTGATTATTAATTAATATGTAATATACTTAATTACTACAAAAAAATTAAACTGAATTATAAACTATTCATATGAATTCATTAATCAAAATTAAATAATAATTATTTAGTTAATTTGAATAATGAATAAATAAATATCTAAAATCAGATAATTAATTCAAATTAATTTAGATAATAAAAATTTTAATTTTAGGTGAATAATTAATGAATTTCATTTGAAATCAGATCATCAATTATCAAAAAATTAAAATGATAATTAATTATCATATATTTAATTCAAATAATCACAATTTAAATAATTATGTCAGATGATTAATTATAAAATTCAGATTAATTAAAAATTAAAATTAAACACAAAGCACGTGGGAAAATCATTTTTATACTTGCAACTTAATTGCAATTAGGATGCAACTAAAAGATTTGACCAATATATTTTGTTTTCAAAATTTCATTTCACAAACATATAAAGGAGGTGTTTTCTTTTGTATTCTCACATTAAAATACATGTGCCATGTTAGGATGAGATCATAAAAGCTTAACCCTAAAGGCTAAACACAAAACAAAATAAAAAAACTTATGTGGCTACTTTTTATTTTACCTACCTTTCTACTTTCCTACCTATTTGCCTACCTAAATAAGTAGGTAAGTAGATAGGAGTTGCCAACTTACCTACTTATGGCTATGTACCAACCTATCTAGGTATGTATATATATATATACATATTTGGGCTCTGCATTGTTTCACACCACCAATGATGGTGATTATATTATTTTATGTGAACATAACGATTTTGTTATAATTAATTTTGTATTTTCAGAAGATAATTTTTTTGGTAAATTTCTCTATATGTCATTTTGTACCATTAATATATTTTTACATTCTTGATTTGCTAAGCAAAATGCGAATGAAAATTTGACTCATTAAGGAAATTCACAACAAAATATAAATAGACAAAAGAATAAAATATTGAAAGGGTGTAAGACAAACAAGAAGATACAAACAAACAAACAAATTGAAAGGGTGCAAAATAGACAACAAAATACAAATAGGAAAAAAAAAACACAATTTCAAAATGGAATTTGATCTATGACGAATTATAATTCGGAATGACTTTGAAATTATCATAGTGATGATCATCAAAAGACCCATCCTACGTAAACTAGTTTCGATGAAATATCGTCACTAGAATTTTGTTTTCAAAATTCAATTAATATGCCATGTGGGAATTTTTGATGATGCCACATGTCATAATTTAAGACCATCTACAATGAATAATCATATTGGACAATGGATATTAATATTTTAAAAAAAAATACACCAAAAAATCCTCATAATGCCACGTGTTAAATTTTGATGAATGGATGAAAAATAATGTTAGCATGACATTATGGTTGTAGTTTTCGGGTGCAAAAGAAAACAACCATTTTTCCTCTCAAATTACATGAAAGAAAAATAATAATGATAATATATATATATATATATAATTTATCTTGGAAAGAAATTGATGTCATTCACGTTGAAATGCCACTTAAAAAGAAACAATGCCAATCAATGAACTAATTGGCATCCTTTATTGAATTTATGGTAATTATGCAAAGGGTCAATTGACATAAATTGCTTCTACAAACTAAAAATATTTGTACGATTTCAAATGTTCAAAAAGGTTTTTCTTTTATTAACAAATATGAATGTCAATTCTAGAGATATTGAACCAATTGCTTTGGTAATCTTGATTATGATAATAAAAAAAAATGATGTGATATTAATAAAGTCAAATTATAATGTGTTCAAACAAAAAATTACAATGTTCAAAATTGAAAATAGATTTATTCATTCTTGTTAATCTATTTACATATTTTACCAATGTGGAACTAAGGACTTTGAAATTTGATTACTTTGAATGTAATTGTATTTGAAAATGGTAATTAACATAATGTTCTAATTGTGTAATAACTTGAATAGAAAGCAACATAATAAAAAATAGTAAAAAATGGCAATTTACAATTAACATGATGTTATAAATTATAAACATTAATATTTTTTACAAAATAATTATCTTTGAAGCCTACAACCCCCATTCACAATTTCGACAATTTTTCATGTGTATGATATTCACCATATATTTGAATTAAATTAATACAAGTGTATCAATACACTCAATTTTTTTGAATATGATGTCTAATCATGTACATAAGTTGAACTTATAAACATTTGTTTTATTCTTTATTTAAATACATTTTTTTGGTTTTTTTTTCTTTTATCAATGAATTTGTGATGAAAAACATATCAATTTTGAGCTAATAATGATTTCTTACAAATATTTTTCCCAAATGCATCAATATATGTACATTAAAATCCTTGTTTCTTTTCATTTAACATAGCAAGGTTCCAAATGCGTTGTAAGTTCTTGTCATGGTTGGAAATATATAAATCTTGGAAAAATCAATAAACTTTTGAGACAAATCCATCATTACATTTCAAGGTGTTTATACTTAATATTTTTTTGAAGTGGTTATTTATCCACACCAAAGTCTCAATGAACCCAAAGATCTTTAACCATATATATAAGCATAAATTTTCTTGCATAAATTATGGAATTTTATGTTTATGTGAGGAAATGGTTGTTGTAAGCTTGCATATTAATTAACCTAATGTGAAGATAGTTCCAAACATTGGTGGAGATTGAAAATGGAAAATACTTATGTTGTGCATGATGGTGCAAATTCATGAATTTTTGTGATTTGTTATTTCATAATTATTAAAAAAATGGATGATCAAATGCATGAGTTGGTTTTGTATGAAAATAAAGAACCACAACTTGACTTTCATTGCAATGCACAAACCAAAACATCATGGCACAAGCTACAATGGATTATTCCAAACCTAATTGCCAAACATTGAAATGTAATTTGGATGACCTTGATAATCACAAATTAGAGGAAGATGATAGGACTAAATCATCACGTAAGCTCATTAGGGCAGTAGTTTTTTGTGTGGTATTTATGATTGTTGAGGTGATTGGTGGAACTTTATCAAATAGCCTTGCAATTCTTACTGATGCTGCACATTTATTATCAGACATTGCGGGTTTTGCAATTGCAATATTTGCAATATGGGCATCCGGATGGGAAGCCACGCCACACCAAAGTTTTGGCTTTTACCGATTAGAAATTTTAGGAGCACTTGTTTCAATACAAATTATTTGGTTAATCACAGGAGTATTGGTATATGAAGCAATTGTAAGGTTTCTTCATCCAAAAGAAACTATCAATGGTTGTATCATGTTTATTGTTGCACTAATAGGTCTACTTGCAAATGTTGGATTGATGTTTACACTTGGGCACGATGGGCACGGTCACACACATGCTCACAATCACAACCACCACAACCATGGTGATGAAAACAACCACGAGAAAGAAAAGACAAGTTTTTTTCAAATGTGCAAACCTAGTATGTGGTATCTTCAACCTCTATTTGAAATTTCTTTCTATGTAGTTTTGGAACAAAAGATTAAATGTTAATAAGTTCAAAACATGTTGTTGACTATGTAAACTTCAAGATTTGTGTGTTGGTTTTAACCCCAAATGATCAAATTTGAAATTTTTTATATTTTTTTGTTTTGCCATTATTGATGATTTTAGATTTGCAAATTTATGAACATTGTGGTATGTTAACATTTAATCATGATCATGTATTGCACTTTTATTTTCAGGCAAAATACATCTTGATAAACACAATGACGATGTTGTTGGTTATGATCGTGTGCATTCAATTGATGGAAATGATATGCATGAAATTCATAATCATGATGATCCACACCTTATTGATGAAATTCACAACCACCAAGTTCGCAACAACAATGAACCCATCCATGAAGGTCAAGTCCTTGACCATGAAATAATAGACTATAACATTTCTTATCAAGGTAATAGGCGACAAAGTGTGAAAATAGATGTAGATCTTTGTACTTCAAAAAACACTAATGGAGACCAAAACTCTAAAATCAATATCAATGTTCGAGGTGCCTACCTACATGCTTTGGGGGATCTTATACAAAGCATTGGAGTTATGATTAGTGGATGTGTCATATGGTACAATCCTAACCTGAAAATCCTTGATCCAATTTGCACAATTCTTTTTTCAATATTGGTGCTTGCAACAACAATCCAAATTCTTCGAGATGTTATTGAAGTTTTGATGGAGAGCACACCACGAGAAATTGATGCTACTACATTGCAAAATGGGTTGTTGGAGGTATCTGGTGTAGTGGCAGTGCATGAACTTCACATTTGGGCTATAACTATGGGTAAAACTTTACTTGCTTGTCATATTCTTGCTGAACCATTAGCTAACACCAATGAAGTCTTACATAGAGTCACGGATTATTGTGAAAAAACATATGGGATAAGTCATGTGACAATACAAGTTGAAAGAGATATTTGAATCTACACATTCATTACATTCTTGTTTTGGTTCATGCAATATTTATGTTGGTAATTTGTAAATATCTTATTTTGCATGGGTCATATTGTTTTTTTTTTCCACACATATCAACATCTATTGTGTCAAAATAGGTTTAGGTTTCATTTTTTAAATCACATTTTTTCTTTTTATATATGCAAATTTATACCAACTAAACTTTTTAATTTACAATTCCCCCTTTTCGATGTAGGTTGAGTGAAACTTTCACCTTGTAATATATTATGGAATATTACATGACCATCTCTTAGGGTTTGGTTATCATGTGCACTTTCCACACTTTTATTATGTGCCTTTTTATGGTAAAGTTGTTAAAATGGCAAAATGATTGAATATGTGAAATGCTCAAAAGCCAACTAAAAGGTTGAGTAAGTGTGAAAGTTCACAAAATTTAACAAAATGTAGATTGGACATAGCTAAAATGTTACAATCCACATTCATGTTAGATCAAACACATTCCATATCTAAGACAAATGCGGTTGTTGTTTATATACTAAAACAATATTGTTGTAGCTGAATCATGTCACCATGAAGTTGTTGCATCCTAAAATCAATAAATATTTAATATGCAAAAAAAATGTGAATCATCACATATTTGAATGATGCAAAAGGCTTTAGGTAGGGCCCAAAATCTATTTGAAATGAATTTTTTTTGTTAAAATTATTGCAAATTTGTATGATGGAAAAACCTTGGTAGGTTACTTAACATGCTTGAAAGCGGAGTCTATTTCTCTCCTTTTCTTTGAACCACATTGGTTTATTGTAAATCAAAATTTGGTCATTTTACTGGAATTTTTTTATATACAGAAAAGATGTTGAGTTTGGTGGTCATGTTTACCTTGATGTCATGGCTTGGGAAGTAATTTTATAAAGTTTGAAGGCTATGAACATATATTTGGGAAAGGATGTGTTAAGATATCCAAAAATGGAATATCACACCCAAAAAAAAAGGTTTTTGTGACTTGTTTCTATTATGGTTTTTGCTTATTATCATCTATTTGACTTTTAATTAACAAATTTTGTTTGCATTTAATTTATCCCAACAATCACTTATGGGGACCTTTTGGGCATGTTTGAAGTATGAAATTATACATGAACAGAGTTTTGTCTAATGGTAAAACATTGGTATCTATAGACATAGTGTTTACAAACTGTGTCAAAGACCATAATTTCCAAATGGGTTCCAAAATGAAGACTTTAATCACCGAATGCGAATGCCACTCAATGATATGAAATCTAGTCAATAATTTATATTCAAAGAGTCTATCTAGCCAAGAGGTGGATTTTTTTTTCCTTTGGGAAAGGGTGGGGAGCTGACTTTCATTGATCTTGTTTTGAGAGTCTTGCAAGAGGGTAGAACTTGTGAATTTGCATCACTTAGATGCTAGTTCATCAACTGAAAACTTAGAACTAGTTGCAATTATAATTTGAGATTAACCCAAAAGGTGGTGACACAAACTTGATTTTTGTTTGTTAGTTTGTCTTGCTTGGTGATGTAGCATGCACCCAACACCACCACACTTTATTGATTAAACTGTGCCCAAAATTGGATTGCCACAGCTTATAATGATGAGCAATAAAACAAAGCTCTATATCATGATTCCTATTTTGAGAATTTTCAATGTTCTAATTTATTTATTTATTTATTTATTGGTGATGGGCCTTTCAAAGTGGCTCCTTACAAAAAATATATAAGTATAAAATATTTGAAAGTTGGGAGATACCTCACAACTAATTAACAAAACTCACAATAGGACACTAGGTAACTCTCATGAAAAAATAATCATCCCTTTGGTATTTGGGGGCCCTTGTTTCTCGGAACCTAAAGTCACATTGCAAGCCATACATCTGCATGTAAGTCAAGGTTCTTGGAGATGTTGGAGGGTTGTGTAAGGACCCATTCTCTCCTTATTCTTCACACACATCAACCAAGCAACTCACAATTTGACAAGTTTTAAGGGCTGGTAAGCTTAAACAAACTACACTAAAGCCCACTTTACACTAGGAGTCGGGGTCGGTGTCCAACCCAAATCAAGCATTCCTATTGGTGCAAAAGTTGAAATCAGCCCCGAGGGCTTTACACTGGGAGTCAAGGCTGAACTAGAAAAAAAAATCTTTTCAATCTGCCCAAAGTGACTATTAAATGCTGAACTTTATGGCCTTGTATTGGCCCCAATGCTAGAAAAAGGATACCATCGAATTTGGGAGGCCAATTTGCAACCCTTGGAGCCAAACAACAAGCAAAAAATGCTCAAAGTTGGCCTCAAGTTTTGTTGGCCCTGACTCCTAGTGTAAACGGGGCCTTAAATTCCTGAAATTGCTTATGAAAATGGGCATTTACCAACCCTTTTTTTTGTTTTTTTTTTCCAGGGCTGCAGCCTCTACAAAGGGTTTCTTTTTGTCACCTCGATTGTCGCTCCAGATACTGAAATCCTAATGTAGCGTAACTTCGATTTAGGGCAGACGACACGGGTGTGGAGTGTCTGTGGCAGCTTCTTGCGGAGCGCTCTGCTCTGGTTCCGCCCGCTGTTTTCAGTCGTTGTTCTGCTTCGCCACTGGTGAAATCTTCGTCTCTTTCTTCCCTAACCAAGTTTAGGAAGTGTGGAAAACAACAGTGGGTTGTGATCAGAACTTGGTTTTTTTCTTTCCTTTGGTTTTTTTTTCCTCGTGTGTTAGAAAGAGCGGTTCTTTGTTTTAGGCTCTCGTGCTTGCGCGTGCTTGCGAGCGAGGAAAAGAGGGGTCCGCGAAAAGAAAGGGGAATACCCGATGAGGCCCATCTTGTTGAAGGGCCATGAGAGGCCTCTGACCTTTCTCAAGTACAACAGAGATGGGGACCTGTTGTTCTCTTGTGCCAAGGATCATACTCCCACTGTGTGGTACGCGCACAACGGAGAGCGCTTGGGTACTTACCGTGGCCATAACGGAGCTGTCTGGTGCTGCGATGTTTCGAGTATGCTGAACCCTCAACTTCTTCTTCTTCCGCTTTCAATGTTTTCTTTTTCATCTACCCGTTGTGTGTTTCTGTCTTAGGGTTTCCGAGCAGATCAAACCCTAAGTTATTACTTCAGATAGAGCACGAACTTGTGCATAGAATTGCTCGATAGTTGTGAGAAATGACCAATGTGCACCTAAAAAAGACTCCTGCAGTTTGCGGCTCATGCAGCAGCTTCAGTTCTTCACCGGTGTATGCAAATTGGGAGATGATGGTCCTGCTCTAGTTTCTTATGTTAGGTTGACGACCACCCGGTGCTCGACAAAAGCACTTTCTTGTGCCTTGGATCCCGTAAGGGTCACATACTGAGCACCGTTGGAGGTGCTCTAAGATCGGTATGGCGGTTTGAAAGGGATTTATGCGTGTGGCGTCTAGTAAAGGAGACTTTCTTTTTAGTGATGTGTGGTTATTTCAGGAAACTGCATTTAGTTGCTCTTCATGCTTATGCCTGCTCTGTACTAATTCAATTTTTTTCTGCTGTTTTCTGAACTGTTTTGAACAGGGGATACGACACGGTTGATCACTGGCTCAGCAGACCAATCTGTAAAACTGTGGGACTGTGAGACAGGTGTTCAACTGCATTCTTTCAACTTTGATTCACCAGCAAGAGCAGTAAGTTTTGCAGAAGGTGACAAGCTTGTGGTGATCACCACTGACCCTTTTATGGAGCAGCAATCTGCCATCCATGTGAAGAACATTGAGGGTGACCGATCTAAGCGTAAGTGTTCTTGTGCATGATTTCTCTTGGAGAAAGGGGTTGCAAGCTCTGTCCTTGGTGAGGATGAGTTGTTTCTGGGTTTCTGGTACAAGCTTCTGATCTTTGAAAATTAAACCTGAGATCCAATAGTTACAAGGGATCCAAAGTTTGTTTTCCCTCAACTGTGTGATAATCTGCATCATCCATACTATGTTTTTGCATGTGGAAGTGGTGGAAATGTTGGTCTATCATTTTATTGTGGCTGTTTAGATTTTCTCTTTGTAGTAGAGTCAACTAGAGTTAGTAGTCGATTTTTGTTGCCATGGGTTTCTTTCTTGTTGGATACAACACAGCTGTCAATTGCAGTAGAGACTACTTTGAGGTTTGACAGTTTGCCAATTTCTATGTGGATGCAGAGAATAGTGACTCAGTGCTTACAATCACAGGACCACAAGGCAGGATTAACAGAGTTTTGTGGGGTCCACTAAACAAAACCCTCATTAGTGCTGGTGAGGATGCAACAATTCGTATATGGGATGCTGAGGTATGTCCAAAGTTTTGAACCTCCTTTAAGTCTTCACTGCATAGTTGTTGCTGATGAAGTACATTGGTGCCCATGGGATTTACTGGCCTAACTTGATGGAGAGGTCGAAGTGGAAGGAGTGATCCATTATTCCAAGGATATCTATCCTCTCCAGTTTTGCAACCTACCTTTTACCTTGATCAAGTGGGAATTTTTTATGATCCGTAAGAGGATGTCCAGTAATGCTTTCTTACACAGAAGTCTCCTATCCTCTCTGTTCTTGCTCCCAAAGTTCTTGTTGTTCCATTTATTTCCTCTTTCCCTTTCTCTTTCTCCTTTTCTTGTGTTCCTGTTTGTGCTTGTGGTATTTTTTTGGTATTCTCCTTCTTCTTTTGGGTCTTGATGAGGTAGCCAGTAATAGAGATATTGGAATTGACTTTAATCATAGATATTGGAAATCTTCTGTACTGATGAAGATATTTTGTGTCCTTTTTCTTTGGTTGAGATAGCTGGTTTGATTGTTTATAAATGTGGGAAATTTTGTGCAGACAGGGAAGTGTCTGAAGGAGAGTGACCCTGACACTGGGCACCAGAAAGTCATCACATCTATGTCCAAGTCAGCTGATGGCTCTCATTTCATCACTGGCTCTCATGATAAGTCAGCCAAGGTATTTTGAAATCCTATGTTCTGTACATTATTTGCCTCTGCTCTACAAAGGTCAATGGGATTACTTGGTGCATTCTGATGTTCAATTGGCATGTCCAAAATGTGATGTGCTGCTTATTCATGGCTTGATGCTTCAGTGTTGATGACTGTCTTTAATGTATTACAGTGTCCACACAGGATTTGTTGGTGCCAGTGTCTGCAATGTGATTCACTTCTTTGTTTGTTCTTTGGGCAAATTAGTTGCTCTGTTGCTTGCTATTATTGAGAAGGGCTGACGAAGTTTGTCGGTGACATGTGAAACAGTTATGGGATACTAGAACTCTGACTCTCCTGAAGACATATGTCACAGAGCGGCCAGTCAATGCTGCAGCCATTTCACCTCTCCTTGACCATGTATGGTTTAAAGCACTCTCCCTCCAGTAGGTATCTGCAGTGCAAATATGTTGTTCCTTCATCAAAGAGACTAAACGCAATGAATTTATTGTAGAGTCCAATGGGTTTGTGGTTTTCAATTCAATTGTTGATACACGGAGTTTTGAGGGTGCTGTTTTGGGATGGATTGCAGGTTGTAATTGGTGGTGGTCAAGAAGCCTCCCAGGTGACCATGAGTGATCGACGTGCTGGAAAGTTTGAGGCCAAGTTTTTCCACAAGGTAATTTCACTTTACAATCTGCTGTTGGTACTGTTTTGTTGCCCTATGTTCAAAGTGTTGTGGATTTGTCTGCAATCATATAGAAAGGTCAGTGCCCATTATCATACTTGACCTTCAGTTCAGGGTTGAACCATGTTGTACCTTGTCTGGAGTGCCTACTTGTAAAGTTCTTAGTCATGATAATTGCACTACTTGTGCGCAGCTTGTTTAATCATTGTTGCTTGTACTTTGGTTGATGGTGCACAGATATTTGAAGAGGAAATAGGTGGTGTGAAAGGACATTTTGGACCTATCAATGCTCTTGCCTTCAACCCTGATGGCAGAAGGTGTGCACAGCTTAACTTTTTCTGAACATGTCTGTAATGCATGTTGGGAAGAAATCCTCCATACAACCCATAGTACACAGTCCTAGTTCTAGGTGACATTCCAATTGCTCCAGTTATATGTGACTTGAATTTTACAATGTTTGTCCTGTTCTATCTTGTCTGTAAGGCGTTGTGTGCATTTGATAAAACTTGGTTTCTCTCTAGGTCCCTCTTAGCTGTTATAATTTTTTCCAAGAGTCGGCAGGGGTTAAGGAAGATGCATCAGAGTATATAAGTGCATTGGAATTTTCACATTGTAGTCTTACTTCTAGATCTGTGGGGATGTGATTTGCAGTTTTGTGAGTGGTGGTGAAGATGGGTATGTCCGACTACACCATTTTGATGCTGACTACTTCCACATTAAGATGTAGGCATTGCACATGTGAACTGACCTTGGG
>Ga0116229_10011320_pt1 | contig 13194 bp, 16 predicted proteins | sample S1TSphgellanicum_3_FD_87313 | JGI IMG/M metagenome (GOLD analysis project Ga0116229, IMG submission 87313) | Host-associated microbial communities from peat moss isolated from Minnesota, USA - S1T2_Fc - Sphagnum magellanicum MG | ecosystem: Host-associated > Plants > Peat moss > Unclassified...
CAAGGCAGCCTGTGGAAAAAAGAAAAAAAAAGAGGGGTAGTCTGAATTTTGGGCAGAAGTTTGGGCAGACCAGAATCAAATTCGCGCATTGAGGGCAAGCTTGAAGCTCATTCTGATAGCCACCCCTTTTTTTTGGTGTAGCTCTGTGAAACTGGGCAGAATTCTTGTGTTGGAATTTGGGGAGATTGGAGTGTCAGGGAGGACACCCAAACTCTCACCCAGTTTCAATCGCTCAATTTGAAAAAAAAATTTCAGAAAGTTATGCATTGATGAAGTAGGAGGAGTCAAAATGAAGAAAAATGAAAAAAATTGTATTTTGCAATTTGAAAAAACTTATTTTCATTGCTGCTCTTTTTTGGCTGCTTCTTTGGCATTGCATTTCAAAGATGATTTGTAAAGCTTGAGAAGGTGCTCCTATAACATTTTAAATCGCTCAAAATGGAGAAGAATTGAGAAAGATCTACCAAAGTGTTCGATGATAGGCTAATGTTCGATGATGGACCAATTTACCTTTATGAAAATTCTTCTTGTGGAGGTGAAGAAATTGACCAATGTCCTTTGTTGATGAGGTAGTGTACTTCCTCCAAGGTTGAACAAAACACAGCTCTTTTAGAAGGTTCCGTTTTTGGCATGGAAGAGGTGTATAGAGATAGAGACAATGATGTCATTATAGAATATTTTTTCGATGTTGAAGACACGGCTCAAAGTGGTGTTGAATGGTACTTCGATGCATATAAGTGGTCTTTTTTTATGAATGTGTTTTGCAATGTGTGAAGGTTCAAGATACCAATTCTAACACATCTCAAGCCTACAAGTCGCTAGTGAAGAGTTTAAAAGAGTTAGAAGAAGTTGTGGAAGAATGCAATTCAATTCATCTCTCATCTATGTGTGGTATCTTTCGCATTGAATTTTCTTATCGAATCGGGTTTGATAAGCACATTGTTCTAGAATTAGACATGACAAAAAAATTAATAGAGTTGTGAATGAGAATTAATAAGGATCGTGTACACTTTTTTTTGGATGATGCTAACTGGTTTCTATGTTTTTTTTTTACCCTGCATGGTACTCAAACCCCCCAAATTTGATGAAATTAGCAGTGGGGATGGTTAGATCATTGGTACTGTGTCCAATGTTGCCATTTGTGAACAAGGCTGCAATGGATTTTACATTCAAGAGCCACCACACCATTCCACATCTTCTCAAACTACTTTTGGATTGTAACCCAAACCTCTTCCCCAATTCCTTTTTTGCCTGATCATTTGTAACAAATGGGATACATGATATAACAAAACATCCATGCATAATGATGCAAAAGTGCAAACCAAATTTTCTACCCACCTTGAACTAGTTTGCTCCAATTGCTGATGTTGAATTACTAAAACATTTGGTTCCACCATAGGTTCAATATATTCAAACATGGCAAATAGTGATGCACATTTCAAAATCTGATTAACCAATGGAAACTAGATGTTCATGTGAATGGATTGAAGTCAGTGCGATCAAAAAATTTCAGCCAAACTGCATTGCAAAAGATTGAACTCAAAGTTCTAATAGAAATGTTAAACTTATGTCTTGCACTCAAATTTTGAACCTCAAGTTTTGCAATGATGATACTAGTTACCAAACTAATTTTGGTATTTTGAGTTGATTCTTCTTGTCCCAAGTTACCTTGACTACCACACCAAACGTGGACCCACAACATTTCATGTCCACAAAGCTTCGGCTTAGTTTTGCAAACCCAACCTCGTAAGACATGTTGTTTAGGAACACATTGGGGACTAATGATATTATCCCCTTTGGGAAAGGTGCACCAATAGTGGAATTTTCATCCACACAAACCATTTCTCTCACATCCAAGAATGTGATAGATAGGAAACATGAGCAAACACATGGAACACAAAACTACCATAGTTCCAAGGCTAGCACCTTTTCTTAGACATTGCAAAACTTGGGTTGAATTCAATTTGACAGGGAAAATTTTTCTTACCCAAGAAGTTTCAAGAGATCTAGGTTGGAACTACCCTTTAATGAAGATGGCAATGTGACATTCACATATAAATTGTACCCTAATCTAATTACATGGAATTTCAAACCAAAATTGGAAAGGATGATGGTAGCATGGCAAATTTCAATGGAGGTATATGTGACACTCCTCAACAAAAGTCAATCCACAAGTCAAGGAAAAACTTTCAAGTTTTGCTTCACAAAATACTTGAAACATGAACTTAACACTAGCTAGGTGAGTGCAAGCTTAGTTATGCAATAATCATTTTATATTTCAAATTAAATGTTTGTACATGCAATTGCTTAAGATCCCCTTGGCATAATGGGAAAAAAAAATTTGCGTACGCAAAATTAATCTTTTAACAATAGAACTTTGGAGTTGTCGTAGAAGTTGAGATCCTTGTGCCATGGGAATATGTTACCTTAACAATTTAGGACTTATAAGGTGTCATGTGATATGGAATCATCCCACAATGGTCTTAAAATCCCTTTGGCTCATCTTGTGGCTTCACTCGCTTGGGTGTTGGTTTTAATAACCACACAAAATGAAGTGGGTATTTTTCTTGCACATCAAAACAAGTTTGAAGGTCTATTGCATTCAAATTTCCTCCTTTGAGAAATGTTATAGGCCCTGTGCATTGCTTTGACTTTTCTAATTTGGTCGTTAAAATCAAGTTTTTTGTTGAATTTGAAGCAAAAACAATGGAAACATCTATTTGTTAGATCTATTGAAACAAAACATTATTAACATCTATTGTTACATCATATGATGGCCCCCAAATCAAAGTGTATCTCCAACTTTCTAATCACCAAATGATCATTTGTTAATTTTGAACTTTTCAAAAGTCCAAAGTTAACTAAACACATGATGTGACAACAAAATGTCAAAGTTGGTTGCAACTTGAAATTTTGTGGGCATGTCCAAGCCCATCTTCACCAAAAGCTTAATCCTATATTTTGCAATGACCCTCTTGGTTGGATTGAGCATGAAAATCCAAATTGTTTTCACATTTCTCAAAAGTTTAAGCCCTTTAGTTTCTATGATGTTAACTAGTTTGGTGAGCTCCAAATGCCTCTTTGGACTCTTGTAGATGTATTAATAGAAAGCTTGAAATAACTCTTTTAATCGATGCACCAAAGAGAAAACAAACAAGTTTTGCATTGCAAGATTATTGTGGTGAGATACACAATGCATACCCAAGTTGAAAGGAGCCCATGACTCACAAACTTAGATTGTGACACCAAATTTCGAACCTTGAAAAATGCTCACACCATCTACAACAAAAGCAATCATCTTTGTTATTACAAAAAAATTATTTATACCTTCTTCTTGCAACAATGAATGCATTATGCACTTCATCAAATTGTCAGCATTAAACCCATCAACCACCTATGCAAGAGACAATATAACAAGGGAGTGTGAACCTAATTATCTATCACATAAACATGGACATATAACCATTGTTGGTTATTAATTAAAGTCACATCATCATAGGTGATTGAAAAATATTTTGTTCCTATCACTATCACTTTCAAGACCTTTAGAACTTGAAGGTGAATGTGTTTGCCAATTTCCCACCCATAAGCATCCTTCCAATGTTTCTTGGGCATGTTTTTCATCCTCAAGTATTCAAACAAAAGCTTAAAAGCCTCATACTCAACCACAGGCCATGCATTTTGTAAAATGTGGAAGAGCATAACAAATTAAACATTTTTGCAACAATTTTCCATCATCATACCATCACCCACTTGCTACAAAACAAATAGAAGTCATTGAACAATAAATAACACCAAGTTTTGAAAATGTTTGATGTTATTATCATATAAATAAACTTGATTTTTCTTCAAGCCTTTTACTAGGGATGTCATGTCTTGTTTGTCATTTTCCCATGTGTTTTTCCAAGTTGTGTTTTTTGGTGACAATATGGTGTTTAGCGACACTAAAGATGGCTTCACAAATGACACAATTACAAAAACTAAGACCCCACCAACCATTTTTGACTTTGCCCAACTAAACTAAGCCACCCAAAAATCTTTCCATTTTTTACTTGCATCATAGTTTTTCCAAACTTTTTTGGATGGAAATTCCACAATAATGGAATCCATGATTTACATTGAATCAAAAGACAAGGGGATGTGTTGGAAGGATTCTCCAAGTTTATCAAAATTAAAATTGTTTTACTTTGAATCAAGGGACAAAACAATTGAAACCTTCCAAAAATTCCATGGAATTAAAGTGTTACTTAAAACACCCAAACACTTAAAACCCAAAACCTAACACCCCATGTCTAAAAATGAAGATTGCAAATCTATAAAACATGTGCAAAATGTGAACACCATTAAATTTTAAATGCAACATTTTCCCATTGTATAATCATAAATGCAACATGAAAGGTCAAGTTGTAACCACCTTGCAAAAGTTGTCATTTCAAAGTTTAATTATCGTCGAAGGCCATAAATGAACAATCCCACATTAATGAATATGTAGTTGATGTAATGATGCAATTCCTTCATGGCCATGGATGTACACTTTCATGGTACACACAATGTTTTTATTTGTGGCAAATTTTCGCATATGTCCAAGCTATTTTTTGGGTGAGCAACCTAATACACAAGAAGAAAATTAATGATTTTGCCCAACACACATGCAACCAAGTTTCCAATCACCTCATTTCTCACTAATGGCTAGGATTAGTTTGCCACCCATGTGCAATGGTTGAAATGTTAAAATTACCAAAATACTACAATCTATAGGGAAGGATTGCCAAAGAAAACAATGTTGACATCATTCCATTTGTTGTTGCCACCCCCATCATGATCATTAGGATCATTTCTATTGCTTAAATCAATAATGAGGAGAGGAGATTTCCATTGTGCTTTAAGTTTGATGTGAGAAATAATGAATAAATTTGTGATGCACTTTAAGGATGCTATGACATTGATTCATCAAACAACATTTATGAGAATTCATACTAAGCCATCAGGGACAAAAGAATTAACAGTATGTTGGGCTTTATGGGTGGTAATTTGATTTGCAAATCATCCATATTGTAAAATATTACATTGATATGTTTTTCGTTGTGAAAACGAGGAATGAACTTATGGTCTAGCAAAATTGAAGTGTGTTGTGGTGCAGTTGTTAAAATGAATGTAGAACTTGAAAGAAGTTCATGAAATAGAGCTTCATGCATTTTAGATTTAAGTGTCAAAATATTTAAAACAATTTCATGGTCCTATTTGGTAAGATTTATCTTTTTGTTTTTTTGGTGATTTTCATTTCTGTTCAATTTTTCCATGTTTTCTCTTATTTGCACTAGAACGTTTTTGCTTGTTTTTTTTTGTTCATATCTTGCAACCTACTCATGATCCAATTTTGTTTAATTTTTGTGAATTTTGAGTTGGCAAGTCATATCATCATAATGCACAATGGCACCCCTCAAACCCCTTGTAGGTTTCAAGTACAAGGTTTTTTTCAGTGCCTTTAAGCCTTCTATCATTGAAGCTTCTACCTTTTTGAATCCTACTTCTATCTTGTCAACTTTTAATAAGGGGAAAAAACCCGTAGTCCTTGATTTTGGTTGTGTTTGTTGTGGTGCACATGATACTGCTAAGGCTTCTACTTCTTAATCTCCTCCTAGTTGTAGCTAATATGATGTCATCCTAACTATAGAGGATGGATTAGGATGTGTTGGTGCTAGTGTTTTTAAAAAAGAGAAACAAAAGAATGAATGGGAATTGAATTGAACTTTCCAAGATTCTTAGGCTAAAAAACTTTTTTGGGCTAATCATGTTAAGTCCCCAGATGGCAATTTATTCATGGTGCATTGTAAGATTTGTTCCATAGTTGAACACAAAAATAAATTACATGTCCCAAAGTTAGAAAGGTTGCTCAAGGGGGACACTTGTAAAGTTTGGGATCTATGTGCATCAAACGACCATTTTTAAGGGGGGTATTAGATAATTGTCCAATCTATTTTTTAACACCTTATTGTTATCTAATTTTTTAATATATAAATATTAAAGCCACCTTATATTAATTATAATCCATTATTTCAGATTATTACATACCTTATATTATAATTAAGTTCATTATTTGAATAAAATGTACCTTATTTTGTAATCAATTAACCTATAATTTTTACCCAACAACCAATATATTGCACCTTTTATTCAACTCACATATTTTCTAATTTGTTTTACTAGTGTCCCCTTGGGAAGGGTTGAGGAAACATAGTGGGAGGAGGATGTGTAAGGTTTTTCAACCTAACATGGTGGTTGGGTAGTTTTATGTTGATTGAGATAATGAACATGTGGGCAATGAGAAGATTTATTGCCTTACTAGGTGTGATGGCATTCAATTATCAACCATAATAAAATAGAAAAGAAAAAAAAACTTCCAATTTGTCATTGTTTTCCATCATTTGTCTTCAATGAGGCCTATGACTGATTTTGAAAGCATGCATCATTTATTTCAATTTTTGAAAATGGAGAACACACTAGACAAACATTGGATTAACAATAGTAGTTGAAGCATGCCAAAATGCGTGAATAATGTGGTCTTGATAGCCACAAAGGTGGTTATTTAGAAGGCCAACTACATCTCTTTAAGTTGTGATGAGGTTACTAATCCTAGCTTTCAATGCATGTCTAAGTTGTTGAGGATTTTAAGAGCATTTCAATTTTGGTGAATTTTCAACGTGATAGATGGTTGCATAGTAGACAACTTGATAATCATGATTAGAAATTCTATTACAAATTTTGGGGGATTGTTGGACCATGATATGTCCAAAACGGTGGTATGTTTTGGTGTAGTTAGGGCATCCACTTTCTAAGGCATCAAAATTGGGTTTCCACCCAACTGAAAAAGAAATACATTCATTTTTGCATTCTAGTCCATTGTGTAGTTCACGTTAGTAGAAAAAGGCCTTTTTTGACTTTTTTGCAACTAATTTGTAGTTGCAGGCAACATTTATAACTAAAATCTTTTTAATCATGTTGGATAAAACAATAGTCACAAATGATATGGATTGCAAATATATTTTAAAAGTAAAAAAAATAATGGTTTCATCCTTTGACTTATTGTATATTTATTGTCATTTGCGACTCTTACCTTGTAATTAATTTGGTCACCCTAACAACAAATGATGTGTTGCCACATGGAAACATATTTTAATGTTTCAAAATTATTTTTGTTTAATCTTGAAAGAATCCACATCATCCATTTGTATGGTATTAGTGTATGACACATGGCAAAATATTATTTTGCCATGTGGCATACTAATTATGTCCACTTATTTTAAGGCAAATTATTTTGTGCCATGTGGCATATAAATTATGTCTATTTATCTTTTGAAGGTTGATTATTTGGTGACACGTGGCATGTTAAGCCCTATTTCATATTTAGTATTTTCAGTTAACTAATTAATTTTGAATTGTTTAATTTAAGGTCAATAGGATGTCAACATGTGGATAGGTAATGAAGTTCTAGGCCTAAGGAAGTAAGTATCCAAGCTTAGCTTAATGAAATAGGTTCAAGAAAATCCTAACTTTATTTTGGGTTTTAGCCTTTAGGGTTGAATTTTTTTTATTGGCTCATCCCTTGAATTACACTTGCACTTTTGAAGAATTCTAGTGCACTTAGTTATATAATAAACATGAAAAGAATGAAAAGCGAAAATACGGGTTAAACCTTGTAGTTGCAAGTTATTTGCAACTACTTCCTAATAGGCTACAATCATACTAACATGTACCAAAAGCAATCGTAACCATTGCTTAATTGTTTGAACTTTCGATTGTAAGAAAAGTAAATAATAATAAATAGATTTTTTTAAAATAAAATTTTATTGTGAATATGTTATGTACATACCATAAAATTTTGGAATCAATCTAATGGGTGAAAAATACTATAAAAACTTTTAACCTCTTGTAGCCACTACTTATAAGTGCATAAAAACAACTTAAAAGCAATTTTGAAATTAAAAGCACAACTTGAAAATCTTTTTTAATGACATATTTTGGGATTTTTTAAATATACACCTTAATATAATAATATTAATAAAAATTTAGGGGACCCAAATTTTTTTAAGTGTACCACTAAAAACAAAAAGGACCTAGTCTTTAATGGAGTCTTTTTTTGTCCGATATTTTATAAATACCATATAAGTACCATATTTTAAACCACTACAATTAAAGATTCCATCAATTTCATCCATTTTGTCTCTTTACATGGTCAAATAAGACTATGTAAAAAAGTACAAAAAGGGTGACATTGTGACAATATTTTGGTACTCCTTAAAAAAATTGGACCTTTTAAAAAAATTTAATGTTTTTTTAAAGAAATTTGAGAATTTTTTTAAAAATATTTTAAAAATAATGCAATGGTCTAAGGGGGGAAGTGTGGCTCCTAATAACATGGTAATAATTCGTGTCATTACATTATAATATAATATGGATTAATTAAATTTATATAGTTTATTATAGTTAATATTAAAATATAATAATTAAAAAAATGATAGAAAATTTATGTATTAAATTATTATGGTAATTAGTGGCTAGTTTAAACTATCTATTTTGTCAGTATTTTTTTTTTTTACTACCTCACTTGTTATAGCTTTTATTATCAATTTTTAAAATCAAATGACAATATTCAAAATTTGAATAACAATTTTAAAACTTAATTAATAAATTTCGGAATTGAAATATTAATTTTTAGATTAAAAAATAATAATTTAAAACTCAAATCTCAATTTTCAAATCAAATAAGCTTTTTGAATTTAATATTAAAATTTCAGAATTGAAAATCAATTTTTAGATTCAAATAAATTTTTTCAAATTCAAATAATTTTTAAAATAATTGAAATAACAATATTCAAAATTCGAATGTCAGTTTTTAAACTCAATTAATAACTTTCTAAATTGAAATATTAATTTTTAGATTTTAAAAAAAATTCAAAATTCAAATCTCAATTTTCAAATCAAATAAGCTTTTTGAATTAAAAATTAAAAATTCAGAATTGAAAATCAAATTTTCAGATTCAAATAAGTTTTTTCAAATTTAAATATATTTTTTAATGAATTGAAATAGCAAATTTTTAATTCCAATAAAAAAAATTGAGAATTGAAATATCAATTTTTAGGTTGAAATGAAGAATTTCAGAATTAGAATAACAATATATCATAAATATAACTTTAATACATACATTAAAATATACCTCTAAGTCATTGTAGAATACCTTAAAGGTGCGACTAATTTGATGACTAATGTAACTTATGGGACATATAAGCCTATTCATGTATGAAAATAATGTAAAAAACCATCCAACCAATATGATGAGTTTTCAATAGTTGGAATATAGTTGTAAAAATGATCAAAATAGTTGAAATTTGATCTCATAGTTGCAAATGACTACAAGTCGCATGTGATTGCAAATGAAATGGTTACATTTTGGCTAATTTCTATTAGTGTCATAAGATTAATTTAGTAGTCCTCACCTTACCTAATCTTCCCATTTTGGTGAAAATTAAATCCTTGTTTGAAGGGGTTTATGCATACTTCAATCAAAGTGTTAAATGAAACCTTAAGAAATGAAAATTGGCTAACATTATGGAGACCAAGGGTTTCAAAATTGTGGGAAACACCAAGACTAGTTGGATTAGTATCATTTTTTTGAACAAGGTGGTCTTTGAAAAGTTCAAAACTCTTTTAGTCAAGATGGCCCAAGATGCTTTTACTCATGAAACTACAAAGACCAATTATGAGTACTTGTGTGATTTGGATATTATCCTTAGGCTGATTGGTATGGTTTCAATGTTGGAAGTTGTAAAGGGGTTGAACAAGTTCAAAACCCAAAAACCTTCATCTATGATTTTGTCACTTGCGTGAAGTTATGCAAAGCTAACTTTCACAACACGTATTGTGATGAAGAGAAAAAGTACAATTACATAAACTTCCCCAAGTTTTATAACTTCATTGACCATAACTTTGATGTTTTGCATATTGTGTGGTGGAACAACCCTACTACTAGTGTTCAAAATGATGCCTTTCTTTTCCAAGGCAAAAATGTACAACATGCATAAAACTTGTAAACTAACTGGCATTCACACCACGGTGACTCATGAGGATTGGGTAGAACCAATGCAAGATGTCAAAACATAATTGATTCAAGTTGCAGTTTAGTTAATTGATGAACTTTACAATAAGTTCCTTGCACAAGAGTTGTTGAATGCTATGGGCATCATCTACCCACACTATTGGTTGTAGCCAAATGTTAAGTAAACTTTTCTTGGGCACTTGGCCTTGCTCAAGGCACATTATTGCCACCAAAAAATTGTAGGGAAAAATGGTGTGATGTTTTCACCTTTGTTGAATGGTGCTTTGCTATATCAACATGCATCATTTTTTGTTGTGATTATGAATAGCAATTGCATTGCTATCATGCTCCCATCTTTTGACCAAAACCCTGCCTCCTGGCTAGGGTAGAGGCTAGGATTTAATGGCATTTTGTAGAATTGGCTTTCAAGGTATTTAAAGTTGATTGAGATTTCTATTGTGATCATCCTAAGGTTTGTAGAAGGTGAACAAACCTTCTCAACCTTGAGTTATATGAAAACCAAGTTGAGAAATTGTCTCACAAGTCATTTGGATTTGGACGTTTGAATGTATGCCTAGAAGTTTTATATTCTAACCACTTTTCCATTATATATTGCCATCCAAGATTGACATATTAATAAGTGTCGTTATGGTGCAAATTTGTAATAGAATATAGGTACAGGAAAAGGGTTTCAAAATAAGGCCTTCTAGGATTTGAAGTCATGTCCCAAGGCTAGTAGGTCAAAGGAGAAGGATTGAGAATCTCGAAAGGCCCTATTTTGAAACCTTTTTATAGTGTAAAGAACCAGTTGAATTTTTTCCATCTTCTTTTTTTTTACATCTTTTTTTGTTGTTTTCTTTTTTTTTGTTTTAACCCTAGCCGTTACTTTCCTTTACTTTCTTTCTACACACACCTTTCTTTTTTTAAAGGGCAATATGAGGTGTCTTCCTTTCTTTCTTTTTGCGCTCACCTTTTTTCTTTTGACGGATTATATAAGGCATCATCTCTTCGCTTTCACTCAATGAGGCTGAGGCTGGAACATCACCATTGCCATCGTTCAAGTTCATGTGCATCGCTCAGGTTGTTTGTTTTTGGCTACCAATGTTTCTTTCCTTCGTTTTCTTTTCAAGTCTTCTCCCTCATATTCTTTTTTCTTGGTCTTTATTTTTTCAATTTGTTTTTTCCAATTTTCTTTTATAAGTTTTTTTTGTCAATTCTTTTGTTCATCTCCACCTTTGCGCGTGCCTATTTTTTTCTTGAGTGCTTTTGCAGCTTTCTCGTGACATTGATTTTCTTGATTTTTGGTTTTTATGTGCTTTTCATCGCCATCTTCTCTGACGCACTCTATGTTCTTCTCCTACAACATAATTTATGCAACACGCTCTATTTTTTTCTTATGCAAATTTTCTAATAATTTTCATTTTTTTTTATTTGAAGTTTTTCATTGTAGTTTCCCCTTGTTTTTTAATTCTTCCATTGTGTGTGAAACGAAGCTCACATTCTTTTCTTTGTTTATCATTCTCTAAACATAACACTTCTAAGAGCCTTCTTAGTTCTATTGGTTTTTTATTCTTCCATTTGATCTTTATTTGATTTTTTTTATAAAAAAATTTATTTTTTCCTTCCTTTACATTCTGTACTCATCTTGTATTTTGTTTTCTAAATTTTGTAAGTGTTTAGGCTAGTTTGTTTTTGTTTATGGTTTTCCTTTACTTCTTTTCTTTGTTTTTGACACTATTTCTTATAAGATTTTCTTACCCTTTTTATTTTTCTATATTTCTATACCAATTCCCAATGGCTGGCATTTATGGACCATCTTCTAAAAGAATTTGTTTTTGATCTCCATTTGAAAAAGTTACGGTCAATCACCATTTTTCTTCATTCAACAATCTTGAAAAATCTTAAACAAAAAGCTTATGGATCATAATCTTTATCTTTTTCCACACCTTTTGTTTTATTGTCTACCCCTTTTGTTAGTAGTGATGTTGATTTGTTGTGGTTCAAGGATGTATCTGATGTTAAGTATAGTTGTGTGAAAATTATAAATGACGAAGTAACTTCATGAATGTTGAATGCAGGTCTTGGGAAGTCTATTAAAAAGTCTGATGTTCTTTTTATCAAGGAAGAGCATGCTATGCTTTCACAAGTGGTTTATCAACCCACATCTCCTTTTAGGTTTAGATATTTTGTATTCGCAATTTTTTCATCCGTGTTTGTTTTGAATTTCGAAATGTGGAGTTTGAAAATTTTGTTTTGGTTCAGCTACCTACCGGTTTGGTATTGAGGTTTTGTTAGGGGGTTTCAAAAAACAAGTGCATCAATGTGACCAAATGTTTTGTAAATCAACATCAACCTATTATTGATTATCCCATCCTAGATGTCATTTCAACATTCAACGCACTTGCATGTTGGTGTCCTATTATTTGGCCTAAGTTAGGTTTTCATCTTCTTCTTTTTTGTTCATGATCTAAATGGAAGAAAGCCAATGACATTTGGTTTACAACTTCTCTAGTTGGTCGTAATTAGCTTCGATTGATTATCGACCATTTGACTTTTGATTTTCTTGTTTTGAAAAAAAACATTTTATTTAACCAAATTGGGTGAGGTGTCGACATTACTCGTGTGGAAGAAGCACTCGTTCCACACAAGTACGGAATGGAAGTGACGAGTCACTATGACCCCATTTCATATGGGAAGTTAGATCTTGCCTTCATTTTTATTTTTTTGGTTTTTGTTGTTTCATTTTCTGATCATTTTTAGTTTTTGGTTTTCTTTCTTTCCATATGTACCATTTTACTTCTTGAATTTTTATTTATTTTCCTTTCTTGCATTTCTAATTTTTTCTTTTTTCTTTTTTTCCTTGTAGGTATAATCAAGTTGATAAACATTTGAGAGACAAGGCTTTACAATGCATAATTAGCAAAGAACTCAAAGGCAATTGCTTGCTTCATTATGACATGAAACTTTTAAGGAGGAGAAAGATGCCTTTGATAAAACAAAGGTTTTTTTTTCTTTTTTTTTTTCTTAGATTTTAGGGTTTTTTTTTTTTTTTTTTTTTTTTTTTTTTTTTTTTTTTTTTTTTTTTTTTTTTTTCTTTTTA
>Ga0116229_10011321_pt1 | contig 13194 bp, 11 predicted proteins | sample S1TSphgellanicum_3_FD_87313 | JGI IMG/M metagenome (GOLD analysis project Ga0116229, IMG submission 87313) | Host-associated microbial communities from peat moss isolated from Minnesota, USA - S1T2_Fc - Sphagnum magellanicum MG | ecosystem: Host-associated > Plants > Peat moss > Unclassified...
AAAACTTCATATTTGTGGATCATGTGTGAATATATGGTTAAATTGTTTTGACACAATGTCTTGATATTAAATAATATTGATAAAAATTAGTCAATTCCCCGACAAAAGGTTTAGATTGATGTGATACAAACTTGAAAATAGAAAACAATGTGAACTTCAATGTCATTTAGATATTTTTATTGAAAAATCATTGGATTTGAACTTTTAAAATGCATTTTCAATTACTCATTTTGGTGCACCTTCATGTGGTTTCACTAACTGGAAAAATAGTTCAATGAGAACTTGAGAAATAACAATGGACAATTTTCATCTCAACCTAGTTACCCAATGTAATTTTAAAAATAGGGACAAATTTCACTAAAATTCTCAAATTGGATTTTGAGCTCACAAACATTGATGGACAACAGAGGTTCATAAATAGGCCATAGAGTAGGCAAAGGCTTGATTGCAAGCAAGAGGTCACACTCCAACATGCATACAACAACCTCAAACAAACATATGATAAGCAAGAGCAAAGGGGTGGGGGGACAAATTTCATTAAAATTTTCAAATTGAATTTTTAGCTCACTTAGTTGGTTATAGAGGTGTGAACCTTGGTGGACAACAAAGACTCATAAATAAGCCAAAGATGAGCAAAGGCTTGAAAACAAACAAAATGCCACACTCTAACATGCTTGCAACAACTTCAAACAAACATACGATAAATAAGAGCAAAGGGAGGAAGGTCAATAATAAAACAAGTACACCAAGAAGGTTGAGGAGATGAACAACACATGCAATCTGAAAAAAGGGAATGGAGGGCCGGGTTGTACTTGCCCTTGCGAGCTTTTTGCATTCCAAGGATCTTAGGGTTTTCCTTATTTATGATAATTTCATGCCCTTCAATGTGCCATGTACCACTCTATAACCAAACTTGACTGTTGGTTGATACACCAAACATTTCTTGTGCAAACTTTTTAATAACTCCCTTACATCACCTTCACAGCCAATTTGGGCCAAGCACACCACCCCCACCCCCACCTTCACCAAATGGAATGTATCCCATTACCAAGCAAATCCTTTTCTATGGGTGGCCAATAAGACTCTTTTTTTACCATCATACATGCTCAAAACTAAACAACCATTTTTGGAAATGTACATTAAGGTTAAAACTTTAAACAAAACTTTGCATAACTGTGTGTATGGTATTAAAAGTTTTTTTGAACAATTGGCAACGCTTTTGCAGAAATTGGTCAGCCCCCCAGTGTGCTAAGGGGGGGTTTGGTTGTAAGCTTGCGTTCAAGGATAGGCCTACTTACCCTATTGATTTCATAAGTTGTAGAATTGTTTTAAAATTGGATGTAAGAGTTCTTTGGCCAATGACTAGTTTAGAAGGGTTCACTCAAAGTTTGGCAAGGTGCCAACTAGCTTTTGAAATTACAATTGCCCATGTTGAAAGGTCAAGAGTAATTTCAATGGCCATTCAAGAAATTATATTTAAAGTAAACATTTTACAGAAAGATCATGATCTTTGATTTTGTGTGTCATTTTAATGAAGATTGCCAATTTTCAAAAATCTTAATGTTCTTAGTTAAAAGTTTTGTGTTCTTTTCCTTGGAAACAAGGAGCACCTTGATGAAAGCATATTTTGAGATTTGCCTTCTTATTCTTTTTTTCTCTTTGATTTTTGTTCCTTCAAATTTTGATATATTTGAACAATTCTACCTTTCCTTGAACATACGTAAACTACATATTTATACCTTACTACCTTGGCAACTTCAACACTAATTAAATTATTTTCAAAAATGATAAACATTTGTTTTTCAAATAAAACATTATGTGAAGGAAAATATTGATTTTTAAAGAATATTTTATTTGTTGAAATGAAAATTTCAAAATTAATTAATTATTTGACAAATATGTGTTGAAGGTGCTAAGGTGGGCAAATTTCTACAACCTTGAGAATTTTTCATAACCTACCAAAATCAATTTTGGTAAAACTTACTTGGACTTGATCTTTTGTTTCTAAAAAAATTCCCTTGAAGTGGTGACTTCTTGGTTTTGTTTTAAAGTAGCTACAAAAATTGAACACATTTTTTTTGGCTAAAGTATTACTTCTCTATAGCTTTGTAGTTATTTCAAAATGTTCATACCGCAAAAGACTCATATCCATTTGTTGACTTATTGATTGATCTCAAGGTTCAAATCTTTTTACAACCAACTTTTTCTTGGATGCTTTTGATCCAAGGAAGAAGAATGAAGATGGCAATTGCCAAGTAAAAATGGTTGGCTTAAAAAATATGAAAACTTTTTACATGGTTCAATCATATGGAATCACATAGTGTAATAAATATTTAGATTTTTTTTTTTAAAAATGTATGTTTTCATTTTTTAATACAATATTATTTTCACAAAAATATATCTTACCATCACATATCATAAAGTCAAAAGGTGTAATCTTTTCATCAAGTGACTTTATGTTTTGGGCTATCATAATATGAAAATAATTGTGAAAATCATTCTTAATTCAACATTGTTAAAGTTTTAAAATTCACCACCTAAAAAACAGTTATAGAATGAAATTTCATTCACATGATACACGTGTGTTTTTTCAACAAAAAATGGTTACTTTTCCGAAACCAAATTTTTTTGGAAACTGAGGACACTGGTCCACAATGCTGGGATGAACGTGAGCAGGTCTTTTGCCACTTTTGGGTGATCAGATATTGAGAGAGACATTGGGGCATTTCTATCTCTGATATATTGTTAAATTTTGCCAAAATTTCAATACCCAAAAATTGAAAAAAAACATTGGGTGGGTAAGGTTTTTCTTTTTCTACTGATTTTTGCTGTTGCACATTGATGGCCACAACTTTCTAAACATCAGTGTTTAAAACAGCAAACTGTCCAAATGTGACTGATGACTGGACAGGATGAGAAATCCTATAAATATGGCGACTATTTTCAGAAATTTCAAATTTTCATCATAAAATGGAGATTTTGTCAAAAAAGATGAAGGCAATATCCGAAAGAATATTCTCATTTTTATTTTATTTTCCAGGATGTGAAAATTTACCACTAAAAGAAACCCTGAGTTAAGGTCAGTGTTGTTTTACCTAGAAATATTTTTGGTAAAAGGCCAAAGTGAAAGTTTTTTGAAACAATTGAAAATGATTCCTAGGAGTTTCAATTGTCACATCAAAAGGGCAAATTGGTAGATTGCTATATTTAGTTCCAGTAAGTAGCCACAAATTTAGAAAAAAGATAAAAAAATTGTACATCATACTTCAGATTTGACTGAATCTTCCAGGAGATGATTGCCACTTTTTCTGCGACTTCCAAGTTCCTATGGATGCCTCAAAGCACATAAAACAATTCCTAAAAGAAAGACTGGTTCACTTGGTTGGTCGTTGCACATTCTGTGAAATTGTATGACAGCACTGTGCTATGCTTTTGCTCAATCTCAGCTTGTGGGTCTGATGTTTTTTATATTGTGGACAAGGCTTGATGGCAGCTATGCTTTTGCTTTTGCTTAGGCTTTTGCTTAGATTTCATGGCTTATGAAATTTCTGTGTAAGAATTCAATCCTGTCCATTGTGATGAAAAGGAAGGCTGGATGAAACCTTACATTGTTGAAATAGTGTTATCAATCATCAAAAGTTGAACATGACAAAACTTTCGGCAATTGCTTGTGATGTGAAGCGAAAAATTGTCTTTATGTGACATTTGTGTTCATGATTTTTGTTTCTTGCTTATTACGAAAAAGGCACATATTCACTCTTGATGGCGTTTGGTGAATGGTGAGGTGGTCTCTTTGGGTGCATCTTTTGTGGTGTGGTTGCTTCCCCGTTGAAGCTTTGATGATTGTTTGTTGAGTTATGGAGCTCATGTTGGAAATAAAAAGGCGCAATTGATTCAAGGATGAGGGTAGAATTAAGTTCAGCTATTCTGAGTTAGGATGCAGGATTGGGTTTTTTTTTGGTTCGATTGTTTGGTGGAAAAAATTTGCATCTTGGAGAAGAATAATATTTTGTTACGCTATGTATCTTTCTAGGAAGGATGTATTGTGGTAGAGATGGGTTGATGACAAGGTGATGAAAGCTTCAAGGTTCTCAAGAACAATCATGAAGTGTGTCATTGTGTTTGAATCTAGTTGTTTTGTTGTTTGTTAGTTCTTCAGTCACTAAGAGAAAGAACACCTAGTTTTTTGGGAACTCCGAAAGAACATGAGACTTCTGCAACAGGTTGTGTTTTAATGGGCTTATTGAAAGGTGTCAAGTATTCCTTGTCCAACTTTTTGAGTTGATTGTGGGGGTTTTGGTATTTCCTTGTTCTGTGGTGGTGTTTGTGTCGAGATGTTGAATTGATGAAAGAAGGAGCCATCTAAGTTTTGTTAAATTATACATTATGTGTTGAGTGAGAATGTTGTCTATGTGGTGGTCTATGGGTTTGTGACAAAAAGATACATTGGTCATGACCTAGAGAATGAGGTCGAAAGCTCTAATTCTTGGAAACCCACAAAATTAGGGTTAATAGGAATGAAGTTATTCTTGGCATCAAAACTTTGATGATCATTTGATACCATATGTATGTTTTGATGTAAAAAATTTGTTGTTTCATAATTCATCTTTATATTGTTGAATTATGTGTCATTGTAATACATCCTATCTTTTTGGTATCAAAATAGTTTAATCAGTGGGAAATGTTGTAGAAGTATAAGGATATGGATAATTGTTGTTGTCAATATGAACAACAAAATCACCACCTCTAAGTCTGATCAACACCACTTTGAGGGACACCCACCACTAGGTACATTAGTGATAATTATCTCTAGTTTTGCTATGATTGAGATCATGGGGTTTGATCCTAGGGAGGTAAAGCAAGGAGATATTGCAATTGGAGTTGCACTATCAGAATATTTCATTTGAACAACAATATGGTTGAAGATTTCATAGGTTGATTGGAATTAGGTCTTCATCAACACGAGTAACTCTAGGTTCTTCTATGTCTCTAGATGGCCTTATCAGTGAGAATGAGAAATTTAGGAAGCTTCATGAAAACCTTAATCATATTTCTAGATTAGGAAACATTTTGATACATGTAAATCCACTACCATTAAAAGGTTCTACCATGTTTTCCAAACTTGAATGCAGTGGTGAACTTAAGGAAGGAAATAAGATCATTAGGGTAGAATTTTCAAGATTTGTTGCTTGTGTTCTAAGCTAGAGGCTATGCCATAGTGGAAAAGGGATTTTGAATTAGGCTTATGCAGGATCTAATGAAATAAATTTCAACAACAAGATTGAAGGCAACATGATGCTTACAATAGAAATTGAAGAAGAGCACAAAACAAGTTTTACAATATGAGGAATAGGATGAAAGCTTATATTGGATTGCATGGAAAGCAATTCCCAATCACGAAGAAAAGGGCATGTTGTAGATAAACTTTCTAACTATTACCCTTTTATTTTCCTTCATTTGGAAATTGAAAAACCAGCACCATATGTTGGAGATATTTGTGTCACAACCCTACTTTGAGGGAAATGTGAGGATGAAACTCACACTCTCGAAATTGGGACTTGGGAGTCCTTCGGGACTCCCAAAACTTTAGAGTTCGATTGTAGGGGTCAAAACTCCTTGCATTGGGGTGTTTTTTATATCATTGGAAAGCTATTGAAGTGTAGATGTCGAAAATGGCCTTGCATGGGGCATGGGCCATTTGGACATCTACAACACAAGTTAGGGCAAAAAGAAGGGCCGGGAGTCAAATTGGCAGTTTGATTCCCGATCACTAAAAGTCGGGAATCGACCCGACCCTGGTGCGTGCAGGTGGAGTGTGACACATTGTTGGAAAGCTCTTGAGGAAAGCTACAACTTTGCTTCAGACCTCATCCCAATCGGAGGTCTAAGCAAAGAGTTATGATCGTGCAAAGTCCCAAGAGTCGAAACCAGGACAGTTTCGGGACTCCTCCTTGGGAGTCCCGGGACAAAAAGCCATTCGGATGTGGGTGCCATGGAGAGGCACAGAGTATACTATATGGGGGAAGTGGTGGCTTCCCCTGAGTCCGGGCCGTGGTGAGTCATGTGAATCCAGAGTTGCCCATGGCTTGTCTTAGCACCAAAGGTGTTCCAGAAAGTGAACTAACCAACTTGTTGGTTGGTTTTGATGCAGGTTCGAGTAAGTGAAAAGCTTGTCACTCTTCTTAGTCCCATCCCGGAGCTTCAACACGCCCCTCTACCCCTTTTAGTGCTGAAAGCTAGAAGCATGCCCCGAGTCCCCCACAATTCCGCAACTTGAGTAACTTAGCCCCAACTTGGGACTAACTAGGGACTTGGGAGCGCGTCAATTTGGGTCCCAACATGACCTATAGACTTTAATAGATCGTTGAAAATCTTTATACCTAGATGGAAAAATGGTTTCAATTTAGAGATAGGTTGATTAGGGTTGAACATGCTAGTGTAACATTGTGATTGCTAAGTTGGATGTTGAAAATTGATGAGAATAGGTTGTATCAGTGGTTGGAGGAAGGTGAAAACCATGCAAACTTTTGTGTTTTTCCTTGATTAGGATTTACATTTACATATTAACAAGAGTTTGGGATTAATCAGTTCATGCATCATGACTAATCCTAAAGGAATGACCGAATTGTTCTAGGGGAAAAAGTTTGAAGATATTTTGAATTAGACAAAAAGATTAGAGATGGCATCTAAAATCTTAGGCTATGATGAGGTAAAACTTTTTAAGATTGCAAAGTTTAATTTGAGTTGGAAAGCCAAGGACTAGTTTAAAAAGCTCCAACCTACTCCTACAAATTGGAATGAAATGAGGAAGAGAATGTAGCAAAAGTTCAATGATGTACACCTGGATGAAATAAGAATGAAGATGGACACTATTAAACAGGAACCTCAACAACAGGTCTAATTGTACTTTGATCGATTGGACAAACTATACAGGAGAGGAAAAATAAAGGATGTGGAACAAAAACGTAGGCTTCTTGCTCACCTATGTCTTGAAATTCATAAATTATGCATGGGGAAAAGTTATGCCAATAGTGAACTGCATGTGCAAGTTGGAAATGTCCAATGTCTAATGAACGTTATGGTGGTGGATATTGACAAGTATGACAATTTCTTGGGACTAGATTTTCTCATAAAGATAGGAGCAGTTGTTGATATTGAGAAAGGCATGATACAAATTAGGTGGGGACTAGGGAATAACATCCAAGTGTTGCCATTAAACATGGTGAACATCTTGCAAATAGTGCTAGAAGCAAAACACTTTGAGGATGAAGAAAAGTAAGATGAAACATTATAGCTATGGGGGGTTGGTCCTCAGATAGTGGGAGAGGATGTATCAACAATGCATGAGGGAAAACAAGCATTATTCAATGAAGACTCTTCTAACGATTCAAATGAAAAGATGGAAAAGCTTAAAGGATGGCTTATGCATGAACGTGAAGCCTAAGATTGAAGCTTTGAGCTTGGAACTTAAAAATTAATGTGATTTTAATCCATGTACATGGATGAATATGTCCATAAATAAATGATTTCATATGGATGAATGTCATTTTTCATGGATGAATTTCATTTATGATTTGAAATAAATGAATAAATCAGTGGATGAAACTCATCCATGATTAATAAATAAATAAGTTCAAAATTATTTATATCCATCATCATTTGTTGTCCAAATATTAATATCTCAATCTTGAATGTCATTTAATAATGATGGATAGTAAAATTGTGATATTAAGGAAAAATATGATGATGGAACCAAAATGATTAAATTATTTTGTTTATGAAATCATTTTCATAAATAATGTTAAGCAATTCAAGAAATTTTGTCATGGAATGAGTGTCACCCCCCCTTCCCCACATCCAATTGTTGTAACAACATTATATATTTACTTCTTGGAAAACTTGTGTGCCTTGAAAATAAATAATCATTTAGAAAATCCCATTGTCATTTATGATAGTAGGTGGTTTGAAAAGAACTAATTAACATGCTTGAAATTGAATTTTAGTTTATTTCACAAACTCATTATTAATAATGACATTATGTACTTTAGAAATATAAAAAACATTCAAAACCCATTGTTGTTAAAAAAATAATTGGTTAAATTTTAAGAAAGTCATGGCACCCTTGACGAACAATGAAAAAAAAAATCCCATTGTGGCCAATGACATTTATAAATAAAGTTGAAAAAAGTTTTGAAACCTTTAAAGGAGGGGGGAAAAAAACCCATTGTCATCAATGACATTGGGTCAATTTGCCCAAAATTGTTTTTAAAAATAATACTAAATTAAAAAAACAACAACAATGACCATGGGGTGGGTGTTAGCATAGTAAAATAGTTAAAACATTTAAAAATAATGGCATTTAAAACCATAGCCATGAAATACATCTATAATGGAATTTACATTATTTTATTCAACAAATGTTATATCATATATAATTAAATTGTGTTTCATGAAGTTTTAATTAATTAAAATTATGGAAAAAAATTATCCATAAAAAATTCATGATAAAATAAAACATTCAACGATAATTTTGATGGAAGTTCTATTTATTAAAAAAATGTTAAATGCAATTTTTTCATCCAACATTAGATGAATAAAAAATCATCATCCAAAATGAGGATGGATGTTTACATTCATCCCCATGTTTGCTTCTAAGTTTACTAGTACAACATTCATTTTGTGATTAAATTCTTAAGTTGTATTTGCATGTGTGTAAACAAAAAACATTTACCATCCTAGGTTCCAACTTTAGCCTTTAAGTTCAGGTTTTAAGCTCATGCAATAGTTTGCTTCGAAGAGCTTGTAGATGATGATGAACAAGGAAAATTATTCTTGCAAAATGACACAAATTATTAAAACATTTGATGGATAATAGCATGGAGACCTTTGTGCAAGAAGAAGGATTGAATCAAATGATAAATTTGATTTTGGAGGAGCAGGCTGACAATGTTATGTTTGGGGACATCTGAACTCGATGACTATGAAGATTAGATTAGATGCAATGTTGAAGATGAGGAAAGGAGGAATGAACAATTTTTGATTTCCACATCTGTTCAAGTCTCAAATGTTTTTCAATTCGATGTTTCATTAAAGACTATAGGTGAGGAAGCTTAACCTCAGACACTCGAACATGATGATAATAGATGGACATAGATAAATACCAAGATTAAGGTTGATCTTAATCTAAGACAAGAAAAAATAGAATAGATGTGGCCTTTGCTTAATAAGTTCCTAAACATCTTTGCATGACATAAAGGAAAGTTTGGATGTTGCAAAATGATGAACACATAATGGATACTCAAGGGTTTCCTCCTTGTAGGACCACTCCTAGCAAACTTTCATTCTAGGAAGAGGTCGAAATAAAGAAACATATCAATGCATTGGTAGCCTTGGGCAAGATGAAGCCAAGCACATCGGAGTATGCTTGTAAGGTCACTTTGTTAATGAAGAAAGATGGCAACCATCGATTTTGTGGTGACTATAGACCTCTGAATATGTAGATGCAACATGATTCATTCCCAACACCCCTGGTTGAAAATGTTTTAATTCAATTGGGCAAGTCATAATGGTTTTTTGTATTAGACCTATATTAGGGTTCTGGTAGATCAAGATGGCGCCACAATACATCCACAAGACTATTTTGATTACCAAATCTAGTTGTTGGATTGAATTATTATGCCTTTTGGCATGAAGAATGTTATTAGTACATTTTATAGAACAATGATGAAGGTTTTTGGAGCATACATGGATAAATTTTTGAAAGTTTTTGTTGATGATTTGAATGTACATAATTTAAATTGGGAGGAGCATTTCAAACACCTTCAATATGTTCTTATGAACTTAAGGGAAGTTACCTTCAAACTCAATCCAAACAAATGTGAATTTGTAAACTTTAAGTTGGCCTTTCTTGGTCATGACATTAGTCGAAAAGGGACACAACCAGATTGGAAGAAATAAAAAGTTGTTACAAATTTTCCCATCCCTACTTCTTGTACATTAGCCATTCTATTGTTTGAACTAACCAAGAAAGATTATGTCTTCAAGTGAAACCCTAATTACCAGAAGGTTTTTGAAGTTCTAAAATCAAGTTTAGCCTTTATTTTAATTCTGGTAAGTTTGATTTCACAAGGGCTTTCATTTTGGACATGGACTAGTCTACACATGGAGTAGGGGCTATACTTTCACAAAAAGAAGGGAAGAATGAAAGGGTGATTATATATGCTAGTAAAAGACTCTCCCCTATGTAGAAAAGTTTCACCCTATGGAGGGTGAGTGTTATGCATTAATGTGGGGTATCATGTATTTCAAGTAGTATTTATATTGTAACCACTTCACACTCCAAACTAACCACAAGCCACTGGAGTGGCTAGCAACAATTTTTGATGCCTATGGAAGGAGGGGCGAGTGTATTAATACATTACAAGATTTTAGCTTCAAAATTGTGCAAAAAAAGGGTCCAAGCATACTAATGTTGATGCATTAAGTAGGAACCTTGTGGATGATGCAGAAGCAAATGAAGATCTAGTAGAAGAAATCCAAGATTGTAAGCTACTGCAATCCACTCAACAATCAAGGAAAACCATATGGATAGGCAGGAGGAGTTATCAGATGCGTTTGTTGTTGTAGTAGCTGGGAAGTTAAGGTTTGTAAAATCATTTGTTCATTGTGGAATTTGTGAAAGTTATTCCTATTGAAGCAACTAGGTTAGCCAATATAGGTGCAGGTTAGGACAATAACATTATTGTTTCTGAAATGGAAGTTCAAGACATATAGAACAAGGTTGCTAGGAAGGAAAAAAACCAATAATTATGGGATGTTAGAAGTCATTGGAAACTTGTTGAAGAGGCATAAGCAATGGTTGATGAAGAAGTAGACCATGAAAGATCTAGAGAGGATAATGATTATGAAGAATCCAATAATATGGAAATTTGGGAAGATGAGCTGAATATCATGGTGTTGAATGGAAATCAATTCCCAATAAAATGTGGGGAAAAGAAATACAGGGTTCGCAAGCCCATTTTACATTACTACTAGAGTAATGACAACATGATGTTCAAGGGATTGGTGGTTCTTAGACCATATGAGTGATGGAAAATTATTGTGGATATGCACAATGAAATTGGCCATTTTGGAAAAGGAAAACTTTGGCTGAAATAACCAAATGTTATTTTTGGCACAATTGCATAAAAAAAATGAAAGATGTTATGCAATCATGCAAACAATGGCAACTTGTGAAGTGTATGGGTTCTGTTAGATCTAAAATCGAGGAACTAAGAATTATCCCTATTTGGGACCAATTTTATAGTGGCATTGGATATAGCAAGGTGGCTACCTAAAACTTGCAATGGCGACAAATACATTTTAATGGCTATCAACCATTATTCTAAGTGGTGTGAGGCCAAAGTAGTTGTTGACCATGATGCAAAAACTACCGCAAGGTTCTTAGAAGACGAAATCATCTACAAGTTTCGTGTGCCAAAGTATGTTCTAACTGATAATGGTTATGAGTGGGTAGCTAAATTCGAACAATTATGTAAGAATTATCAGATTGTACACCAAAACACATGCCCATGTGTAATGGTATGGCTAAGAAGATAGTCAAAACCCTAAAGTATGGGTTGATTGTTTTATCTTCAACTCTAGAGCACACATAGGATGGGGATAAGCATCTTCCCAAAATACTATTTAGGGGTGAAAGCATGGTAAAGTGTACCAATTGGTGATCCCTACTAACAAGTAAAAGTAGATTCGGAATCTTTTGCATTTTGGGCATTTTAATCATGCCATAAATTTTGGGGTGTACTTATCATATTAAATAAACCATATATGATCATTCTTAATGTATATTATTATTATCACTAATTTATTTATTTATTGAAAGTTTATTTCTCTAGTTTATATTACACATTTTCCAAATCAAACAATTCAAATGATGTGCTACTAATGTTTGACTCATTATGCACCTTGATACACATTTTTTGGAATTTGAATTTTTGGATTATGAAAATGTGAAGCCCCTCAAAAATAAGTTTTCCACAAATTCAAAATTGGCATCCAAAACAGGTTTTTTGATATGACATTAAAATGCATTGCATATGTTTGATTCATTAAATCATGCCCCAAACCCTTTCAAAATGCAACATATGAATGAAATTTCCAAATTAATTTTTTTGACCTACTTTCAATTTATTTTCTCACAACAAGACAAATTGGAAAATTTTGCAAAATAGATTGAAAATAGATTTTTAAAAAGGTTGATACAACTTTTGAAACTTTCAAAAACTTCAACATATCACATTTGACGGCCTCATGTAATTCAAAAGGACAATGTCCTAAAACATCACCTACTTTCTAATCTATTTGTCACAAATTTGTGTTTTTTTGCCCATGAAGACTATTTTTTTGGAATATTTTAACATGCTTTCACCTTTGGGTATACATGTGGGGTTCAGGCAAGTACACATTTTTTTTCTTCATATGTTATTAACAAGAAAGACCCCTAGGTTGAGAGTTGATAATTTTCTATGCCCTTTGGTTTAAACATTTCAAAATGATGCACACCCATTCATCCTAACAACACAGGTGAACAACAAACTGTAATCCATTGCCAAGATGCATGGAGAAGGTATGGAAAACATCTACCAAGGTTAAGTGCATAAAAAACATGCTTATGTTTCAAGGAAATGAAAATAAATGTTTCTTGGACTCAAAGGAGGAGTGACATATGTTGAAATGAAAAAACTAAGGAAGAAAAGTCCTTGGTATCTAGATGGGAGGGGCCATTTCTATTTGTGAAATATGCACAAATGGTAATGTAGCAAACTTTTCCTTGGGTGATACCACTAGGAACCACCTTGCCAAAATCATAGGAAAGTTGGACCCAATTTAAGATATAAAATTCCATCTATTTCTACATTGGTTTATTTGATTGGATTAGGTGGGCTACATTCTTTTCACCTATGCACACACTCATGAAAAATAATGAACACCCAAAAACCTATAATATGCATTAATATTTTGATTCTTGACCCATTCCTAACACAATTTCTAACTTTTTTCTTTTAAATGTCCTTACACTTACACATTATTATTATTTTTGTTTATTTAATACATGCACAAGGGAATGATTCAAATTAGTCATTAAAATAACAAAAGATGAAATAGTTATCATTTGTGTTCTTGACATCAATGGCC
>Ga0116229_10011323_pt1 | contig 13193 bp, 7 predicted proteins | sample S1TSphgellanicum_3_FD_87313 | JGI IMG/M metagenome (GOLD analysis project Ga0116229, IMG submission 87313) | Host-associated microbial communities from peat moss isolated from Minnesota, USA - S1T2_Fc - Sphagnum magellanicum MG | ecosystem: Host-associated > Plants > Peat moss > Unclassified...
ATTATTTAAATAAAATGTACTTTATTTTTAATCTAATTAACATAATTTTTACCCAACAACCAATATATTGCACCTTATATTTTTACTCACATAGTTTTTACTTTTTTTTTACTAATGTCCCCCATGGGCCTAATACTAGTATTAGTAAATATTTACTAGGTACTTATTAGGTATTTATTATTTAATAGGTACCTCGGTAGGTTTAGCCATTTAGCTAATTTAGGTACCTACCTAGTAAGTAGTATGTACCTACAAGGTAAGGTGGGTAAATAACTAATATGTATGTATCTAAATAAGGTAGATACATACCTACTATTGAGTAGTCAAGGTAGGTAAATATGTACCAAGGTACATATTCACCTAGGTACCTATTAATAGCTAGGTATGTATTGGGGTAGGTACCTACTACCTAATTATTGGATATGTAAAGTAGGTATGTATTATTGAACTAGTACATATTTAAGGTAGGTACATATTAAGTACCTATTACGTATCTAATGGCTACTAGCTAGGTACCCACTTTATATACTACCTTGTAGTCATGTAGTCATAATGTAATGCAAAGATGATTAGAGATATATGACTAATGGACATATAATTACATGTAATGGAAAAATGACTACGTGATTAAATTAGGACTTAGTTGGAAAATGTTTTAGTCATGAAAGACTTGTTTTGGTGTTGTGAATTGTTTTCAAAAGAAGAGAATACCAAATGGGTGAAAACCATTAAAATGTTTTTGGGGTAAAATGTAATAGCCAAGTCAGGCATTCAAAATGTGAAAATCAAAACTTTTCCAAGAACCAAATGGGTGTAACAATAAGAACAAGGAGCATAAAATCACACACCCCAATGATTATGCCAACTATTAGTTAAACTCTTATGATTTGAAATGAATAAACCTCCCAAGTACATCAAACTTAAAACAAAATGATTAGACATATAATTGTTTGTTCAAAAACATTTAATCTATGGGTCATCATGGATTAGATCATTCCAATTTCCTATCATGGAGTTCAATTGGTTATTTTGATATATGCCCCAACACATATGGAATCACTTCCCACTGAAATAACCCAAAACATATCCTTCACATATGTGCAAAGAAATCCCTAAGCAACAAGAACATTCCATAACTTCAAACTTCCCCCACAACAGAGCCCAGTTAAAATAACTGAATACTTCCCCACATAAGTGAATGGAATTTTTTTACACAACCTGACCCCAAAGGTTTGACAAAGATGAAGTAGCATTCTAGGCAGCTTATTAACAAAACCTTAATTAAAACATTGCTAGAATAAAACTTCATTTTGGAGCCCCCATTTCAATGGGTACTCTTTTCCCAATAACAATTCAACTTCCCCAGAATCACCAGGACATCCATACATCACAATCAAGTTGCCATTTAATCGTTCCTAAAAACCCCTAAGGTTTTTCATCACATCCTTGATTTGAACTTCTATACATTATTTCTGAACCTCTACACCCTCTATCAAAGCTCATGGCACAGGGGAATTTCATTAGCTTCTCAAGGTCATAAAGTTCTCAACTGAGAAGCATTCCGCCCCATCAATTAAAGAAGTAATTTACACTCAAAAATAATACTAAAAAAATCTAATAAGCAATCAACAACCACAATGCAAAATAACTAGATTCAAGGTATTTAATTCCATTGCATTTTTGAATTTTTTGTCCTTTTATCCCCAATTCAAGCACCTCCTCCTTGATTGATGTCCTTCAAAACAACTATGCAAAACCAACAACACCATCAACAATTTATCCAATGAAGAACCCACAATTTGTTGAACAATAAAATTTGTAGTGCTCATAACTTGCAAGAAAATAAACGAAGAAAAAGATAGCCATAACAACCCACATATTATTTCTTGTTGAAAGCCTTGTCATATTTTGCTTTTGACATTTGATGGTGCTGTTCCATCAAGTTAGGGTTTCATCCCTTAACTTTTCATCACATTGGTTTTTAGTTTTAGTTTAAAAACCTAGAATAACCAATCCCCACAAAAGTGAGAACCACCCAACATTGGTTTCGATTTGATACCCATGTGTTGCAAGCATTATTATATGTTTTACAAAACTAAAAGTTCCCACTAAAAATAAAGAAAATCACAACACCGATGGGGATCAAAGAAAGAAAAATAGTGTATATTAGTGTTGGCTGGGTATTGAATTTTTTTCATAATCATCAAGTAGGTTATTTTAAAGATTAACTAATTAAATAATTATTGATATCTGGTTATGGAGAACCATCTTTGAAAACTAATGATTCTCACATTCGTGAGAACTTTTTTCGTGAGAACTCCATGAATTTATGTATTTAATTTTTTTTTGAAACCCTTGCAAATTCTCTAACATATTATATATCTAACATATTATATATATATATATATCCAAAATAACTGGGTTGATTCTTAAATGATGTTTCCTAAACTAGAATCGCCGATTCTCACCAAAAATAAAATAAAAATGAGAACTGCCAAACACTGGTACAGACCATGGTTAACAAAAAGCACACTATACAATTGCATATATCCTGCAAAGATACTCAACTCATCAGTGCTTATCTGAGAAGCCTGAAACAAAGAGGCTCATCTTAACTTGTGGAGACCTCATAGGGGTTGAATTCAACCATTTGCCAGAAAAAACTTTCCAACAAGTCTAGGTAGTAGTAGGCAAAAAAAGACTAAAAGACTATGGAGCTTTTGAAGGAAAAAAGCCAAAGAAAAAGCATACTAAGCTATTTGTGCCAAGTAACTTGTGCATTACTATTCTTATACACCATATGCATATATGACTTGTGAAGTGTAAAACAATTTTTCTAGAGTCCCCAGTTTTTTTTCCCCAACTAGGTACAGCTAAACCCTAATATGACCATTTATTATTATTATTATTCTTGAAAGCATAATAGGAATCAGTGAGCAATATTCTAAACCCTAAACCCTAAAAGCTAAACCCTAAAAAGCTGCCCCCCCCACATAATATTTACCCAAATAGGCTAGTGTACCTTAGTACTTACCAATCACACCAATTAATCTTCACCCCATCACCTGAAGAATACTCAATAATGCTTTCCATTAACCATGGTTGGAACTTGTGCCCTCTCCATTAAGCATGGTTGGAACTTGTGTCCTTCAGTAGCCAGTTGCATTACCCAACCCTTGGGGGAATTCTAACCCAGGGTAAGAAAAAGTAACCATGCAGCACTATTTTAGGGTTTTGGGTCCCCCACCCTATTTAAAGCTCAGTCCTATTTCAGTTCTTCCCTTGTTGTTCGGGTGTGGATATCAAATCAATTCCTGGCCGGGTATATCAATGGAACCTGGGTATATAACCTGAACCTGGTCCTGTTATAAGAAACTGACCAGACTGGTGGTTAACTTTGCTGTAATATTCATAGCACATAATTTTTGAATAGAGAAGTTCATATGTTGAGACCCGTGTTGTGTGGGTATAGTTTTTACTTGAATATATTTGTCAGGTATAAATAGGGTATATTATTTATTTTAATTTATCTTTTGAAAATCAACGTATCTTAATGAAGTGCATATTCAAGAGTATATAAATTTAAAAACTTATAATTTATCCATAACCTTGAAGATGTGTAAAAAATATTCATGCCTAAAATTAAATATGTTTTGGCATTTGGGTAAAAACATTCGAGTAAGTGTATCCTAAACCCTAATCTTTGTTAGTTTTATTAATTAGATGAATGTCTATCAAGTTCTTTGTTCTTGAGTTTTTTTTTTGGGTAACAAGCCAATTTGATTGGCCTAGCACAAAAAGTAGGCATATTTTTTCTAATCCTAAACCCTAACCAGCCAATTTCTTAATAGAGAGCCAAGAATGGTTGAGAATTTTAGTAACCCATTTTCATCAACAAATGCTACAAAATATCAAAAGAAAATTGAAGAAGGTTTAGAAAACTAGCATTCCATATTTCTAATGGCTTCTAATTATTCAATTGGAATCATGATTGGGAAGCTTAAAAAATAATTTTTTCACTATTAAAAAATGTGAGTGTAAGTCACTATTCCCTAGTCACTAAACCATTACTTTCCAACTAGTCCCCATTTATTAAGATCAATGAATTCAATCAAAATCTAATGAAATCACTTGGTGTATTGGAACACCTTTTGTTGTGGTGTTCATTTGTAAGTGTTGTTGGTTATCGTTTGTGTTGATGACAATCAACATTGAACTTTGCTAAATGCATTTTTAAAACTGGGGAAAGGAAGCCAGATTCTATCAAAAAAACTATCTAGAAGGCTTAAGAGATTCTATCTAGTCATAAGAATGCTTGGTGCAAATGACTCTCAACAAATTCCTTGGTCTTCAACCTTCTCAGTCACTAAACCATTACTTTCTAACTAGTCCCCGTTTATTAAGATCAATGAATTCAATTAAAATCTAATGAAATCACTTGGTGTATTGGAACACCTTTTGTTGTGGTGTTCATTTGTAAGTGTTGTTGGTTATCGTTTGTGTTGATGACAATCAACATTGAACTTTGCTAAATGCATTTAAAAAACTTAGATTGAAATTCAAAAAGTTCATTGTTATTTCCTTGGTTTTTATGTTTTTACATTTTCCATTTCTTTTCCTTTTATAACTATAGACTACTATTCAATTGCAATGTACCATCCCATTAAAAAAGAAAAACATCATCGTGAATTACTACACCGATATTTGTATTGGTTGGTATCAAAATTCAAAAAATCACAAATATTGTTATTAGTGAGTGTAACACCTATAGTCAAAATATTTATATCAACCTAGTTTTTAGTTTTTTTTTCAACCTACTAGGATCCAAGCTGGTACTAGATCCCTCAGCAATATTTAGATACACAAAAACCCTCATTAGTCTATTTACAATACAATTAACACCCAAGCACTAGATTACAGAATACGAGGTTCTAAATAATTTCTCAAAAATGAGTTTTCTGAGAGAATTAGAACATAAAGAGTCTTATTTAGAGTTGGACATGAGTTGTTATTAGAAAGAGGAACAGACCCCTTGAGGTTATCAAGGTGGTGCTTAGGATTCATAATCATAATTCTCAAAAATCAAAGACCTATTTAGCTACTGTCCGTCCGGATTAAGGGGAAGCTTCACGACATCTTCGATATATTTAGCTACTGTCTGTCCGGATTCAGGGGAAGCTTCATTCTTCCTTTACAATATATAATAATATAACCACCGTTTAAAAATAATAATTAAAAGCTTCAAAATATTGACCAAAAATCACTCCCACCCCGATCAACTTTTTAGGTTGTCCCAAGTAATTAGATCCCTAACTAAAGGTCAAGTCCAACCAATTTGGTTCACTTTTCAAGTGTATTTTTGTCTTGCCCTGATGTTTGTGGGTTAAACCGGGAGGGATAAAAAAGAACATAACCGGTTCCTCTGTAGAAATCGGTGACATGGCATCACCCCATTGGTGGAGAGAGAGGTCACAGGTTCCAACCCATATCCGTTGCGTGCTGGGTCGGCTTGCCAGTTGGGCGCAGGAGGGTTTATGACGACAGTGACAACGGCATTCATCCCCAGAGACAACGGCATTCATCCCAGATGTTGACGTAGTCATCGGTTATGGGCGAAGTGAAATCCCGTCCATCCATCGAGTCACCGGTTATGTCCTTGTAACACCGGTTATGTCCCCGTAAGTAACACACGGCCTGCTCTTGCCGGTTACATAAGTCCATAATTGTCCATCCCTTCGAGGAACTCATCTAGAAATGCCAAATTTAGACCAACCAAGGGTTAAGATTACTAAACACCTGGTAAGCTAATTTAAAGGAAAAAGAATTTCAAGTTCTGAATTTTTTATGGTTTTTAGGAAATTTGCAATTTTTTAAAGAACCGGTCAAGAACCTACAGTTATATGGGCAGTTATTTTTTTTCAATTTCTTTGAGGACTGTGGGTTATATATATATATATATATATATATATCAGAAATCACTTCTTTTATTTTTTTTGGGAACCGTGGATATGAATCCTAAGAGTCACGCTGATAACCGTGGGGTGGATTTGTTCCTGTTTCCAATAGCAGGAAAAGAATTCTCAAAGTCTTTTTAGCCGTGGGGTTTTGAGAAGAGAACCGGCAGTTATATAGGCAGTTTTTTAGAAAATTTCAAGCCCAGAATAGAGAACCATGGTTATGTACCAGGAACCAGCTCCTTGATTGTCTTGAGAACCACCTAAGAACCGTCATGGTAGTAGGCTGGCCAACAGCGATTCAAACCTGACTCCCAAAATGTTTTTACCCCACTGGGGTGAAAAAAGGACCCGAAGTAATATAGCAGTATTTAAAAAAATAAAATTAATATCGAAATTTTGCTGAAATTCAACAAATTGTTTTTGGGAAAATTAGGTAGATTTACTCTAGAATTGTTTTTCCCAATTTTTCGTGGGGGAAAAAAAAAAATCTCCTGAAAAAAAAAAACTGTCATATATTAGGTCATTATTTAATTCATTAAGTTTTTATGAGAACCGGGGTTATATCTCAGAACCCAGCCAGCTCCATGACGTGGCTGGAGAACCCGGTTCAGGAATATTGAGAACCGGATTGATAACCGGAGGGTGGGTGTCTCATCCAGACCGTTTCAAATAACCGCCCAGTAGTGGTTAAAACAGGAATCCCAAAAATTCTGACCCCTGGGGAGGGAAGAAGGGTGAGGGGGGGAGGGGGGGACCAAAGGGGGAAAGGGGAGAGAGAGAGAAAGAGAGAGAGAGAGAGAGAGAGAGAGAAAGAGCATCTGGGGAGCGTTTGTGGCTTTGTGACGCTTGCTTTACTTTGTTTGGCCCTTCTTTCTTCTTCACCTTTGGCTCAACACCTTTTTGGCTCCAAAGGGATATATGTTCCTTTGTTTTCTAGTGTCATGTCCATGTGTTGTTGTTGCCCTTTGCAAAACACCAGCGGCTGCCCTGCCTCCCTGCCTGCCTGCAACGCTAGTTTTCTAGCCTCATCCGCTCATCTTCTCCATTCTCGCGCCCTCCGCACTAGTCTCGAGAGTCTCTAGCCTGGGACTAGTCGTCGTCGTCGTCGTCGTTGTCGTCCCAGAAGCAGCCGTTTTCCAGATCTCCATACCACCTGTGCTGCTGCGTGGTGAAGAAACAAGTCCCAGATCAGCTTCCAGACTGTGTCGAGAGAGAGAGAGAGAGCTGGTCGAGACAGAGGTAGAGAGGTCCCGAGTGGGGGGTCGAGAGAGAGCGGGGCTAGAGAGAGAGAGAGAGAGAGAGAGAGAGAGAGAGAGAGAGAGAAAGAGAGAGAGGTGTCGAGAGAGATTTGGGAAGGCTGGGGGTAGAGGGGGGTGGAGGGTGTAGCTGGTATGTGGATCTATAAAACATCGGGTGCAAATATGCGTAAACTGTGTAGGGGGAAGTGTTCGCGGCATTCAAGCGTGCGGATGATAATCTTGATCATTTAGTGTGGTGGTTATGATCATCTAGCGGGAAGAATATTTTATGGTTGTTGTTGTTGTATCGACTATCGACGTCGTGGGTTGCAAGTTGCAGCAGCTGCAGCAGCAAGAAGAAGAGGAAGAAGAAGAAGAAGAAGAAGTTTCAAGGTGGCCAGACTTGTGGAAGACGATGTTGTTGTTGGACTAGTTTTTTATTCATGAGTGACAGTTGGAGCGAGGATCGGCCTAGCCCCGTGCGTGTACATGAGTGGGCCCCCGCTGCCGGCGGAGCTGCTGCTGCTGCTGCTGCTGCTGGGTTCAACAAGATCATGCAAAGCGCGGCAGGGGCACAGTACCATCATGGTGTTTCGGATCCGGGCGCGCCGGCTCAGTTCGTGCTGGGGCGACCGCTTCCGCATAACATCTTCGGTCTCAGCTCGGCGCATCATGATCATCATCATGTGAGTATGTCGTTGCAGTCTCCCGGCGCGGTTAGCCATGGTGGCGCAGGAGCTGCTGCAGCTCATGTGCAGCAGCAGGTCGCGCCTCATCACCAACACCAGCAGCAGAACCAGCACCACCATGCACAGCTTCAGCACCATTCGCAACAGCACCAGCATCACCAGCTTTCAGCGCACCCGGGAAGTCTGCACTCGCACAATCTCGGACCGGCTCAACAATCTCCTTCGCCCCCTGCACCCACTGTGAACTTTCCTCCTCATCCAGGCCAACACTCGCAGCAGCACCAGCAACAACACCAGACTCATCACCAAACTGCACAAGTTCACCAGCAGGCTCCTCAACACCACCAACAACAGCAGAATGCGCAGCAACAAATGGTACAACAGTTAGGGCTGGGAAGCGGTCCTGATTCTCCCGATGCTCCATCGCCGGCAAGCTACAACAACAAACAGATCCCTCAGCCTCTTGCTGCTCGCGACGTTGTGGATGACGAGGATATAGAGGACGATGGAAGGGGTACGAGTGGGAATCGCTGGCCGCGACAGGAGACTCTTGCTCTCATCAAGATTCGCTCGGAGATGGACGCCAACTTCCGCGATTCTGGTCTCAAGGGACCTCTTTGGGAAGATGTGTCGCGGTAAGTGATGATTATGCCTGATTGCACCACCTTCTCCTTCGTACTTGTTCAAGACCGCAGTTTCGTTTGTGTTCTTGCAGAAGGCTTGCAGGCAGATTTCCATCGATGTGCATATCTAGAATTTTACGCTTGCTGCAGTTGATAAGCAGAGCTGGTAATTGAGTTCTGCAGGAAGCTTGCAGATCTTGGGTACCAGAGAAGCGCAAAGAAATGTAAGGAGAAGTTCGAGAACATACATAAGTATTACAAGAAAACCAAGGATGGTAAAGCTGGAAGGCAAGATGGGAAGAGTTATCGCTTCTTCAGTGAGCTTGAAGCTCTGTATGCTGGTCAGCAACGGCAGCAGCAGCAGCAGCATATCAGCAGCGCGACAGCGCCCCAGGCACCTCCACATGACAGTGTAACATCTTCAGATCATCCTACAGCAGGGAATGCTGCAACTACAACGACGTTGCAGCAGTTTGCGAGAACCGGCAATACGGTGATGAATGCAGGAGGAGGAGGCTTAGTCGATGGTCTTGAGAGGCAGGGAAGGATTGTTGCGCAAAGGGCTGCTGCTGCTGCTGCATTGGAGAGGACAGCGGAACTTAGTGCAAGTGGTGTGACACTTACAGATTCTTCTGAGGACGACTACGACGTACCTGCTGCTGCAGGAGGCCTGCAGCAGCAAGGAGAGAATCATCACGATTTGAGCAAAAAGAAGAGGAAGCGGTTAGATCATCATGGAAAATTGTTGAGTTCCAGTTCTTCGAAGAAGCTTATGTCCTTGGAGTCGCTAGTGAAGAAGCTGGTGGACAAGCAAGAAGCTATGCAGCGGAAGTTCCTGGAAGCTATGGAGAGGCGTGAACAAGATAGGATGGTGAGAGAGGAAGCTTTCAAAAGACAAGAAATGGCAAGAATGACACGCGACCATGAACTTCGCGCCCAGGAGCAAGCCCTCACCGCCTCCAGGGATGCTGCTTTGGTTGCCTTCCTACAGAAAGTGACTGGACAAACCTTGCAACTCCCGCAGATGCCTCCTCCTCAGGAGATCACTGCAGTACCTAAGCCGGTGCAGGCAACGATGACGACGCCGCCGCCGCCTGCTGCTACTGTTGCCAGCAGTACTGGACTCGATCAAACTCTGAATCACCACCACCACCAGTCGAGTACCCTAGTGCATGAGGCCGATATTCATGAAGATCAGCAGCAGGCAGATCAAAAGGATGGGTCTGGCAGCAGCTTGGATCCCAAGAGATGGCCCAAGCCTGAAGTGAACGATCTGATCCGCTTGCGAAGTAGTATGGAGACGAGGTTTCAGGAAGCTGGTCCCAAGGGTCCGCTGTGGGAAGAGATCAGTGGGGATATGTCTCGCCTGGGATACAACCGCAATGCTAAGAGATGTAAAGAGAAATGGGAGAACATCAACAAGTACTTCAGGAAGACGAAGGAGAGCAACAAGAAACGCCCTGAGAACGCCAAAACATGCCCATACTTCCATCAATTAGATACCTTGTATCGTCAGGGCGTTCTTAGTACCCCGTCCACCACCAAGGGCAACAAACTTGCAGCAGCAGCAGCAGCAGCAGCTGACCAGACTACAATTAGTGAGCATGACTCCGATGCAGGTCATGAGCTGCTGGACCATCATCCCATTACGGCAAGTCTCGCTGCGGAGCATGACATCAACGCGCAGCAATCGGATGCAGATGATCAGGCCCAAAATTTGAGCATGTTGCCAGCAGCTGCTGCTCCTGCATCCGATCAAGGTGGCATCGATACTGCAATTACTGGCCGCAAGGATGGCAGTGTCAGTGCTGCCGCCGATCAAGCTGTCCAATTCTTCTCCAGCCCCGACAATGGCAGTAGCGCTGACCAACCTCACACTTCCAAGAAGGTACATTAAAAAGCGCTTTATTGCCAAGGATTTCTGCAACTAAGGGTCTCTTTCCATTAGGCTGCTGTGATCACGGTTATACAGTGTGCTAGTGCCAAGCCATTGTCATAAGGCCTTGTTTTTCTTGCTGCAGTAATAGTTCCTTTCCATTGGAGGGTTGCAAGTGCTTTGAAAATATATGTAATTAATCATGTTAGGAACTGTACGAAAACATACATATTCTCACCAAAAAACAAAGACAGATGTCGATGTATAATGAGGCACAATTTGACTCCTGTCTCTCAATTGATCAATTCTTGACCTGTAGAAGAGCTGTGAGATGACTGTGAGCACAACTAGTAGAGCAACCATAATCGAAAGCTACTGTGATCACAGCAGCCTAATGGAGAGATGTCCTAAGCAGACATGATTTCCTGCAATTGATGGTCTTTTAGCTAGCTCGCACAGCTGGGATGATTCTCTACATATATGTCTCTTGATTGCTCATCCGTGACTCGTATATTGCTTACCTATTGGTGGGTATTTCATGGTCGTCTTCTCAGAGCGGAATGCAGATTACACCGAGATGACTTCTGGTGGTAGTGGTGGTGGTTGAAAATTTGGTTTCGGATCGCGTGTGCACTCAGATCCTGTCCAGATGAAGTTTGATCGCTGCTTGCTGCTGCGGCCTGAGTACACTGGTGTCCAACTCAACCGAATTTTTAAAACTGGGTCTCGATGATCCAGACGGTAATTCATAGTACTAGATCATCATGCGGATCCTGCAAGAAGCACCTTGGCCGGATCAGATTCTGCTGGATTTTCGAGCAGTTAATTCATCAGTGATCCAGTGAGAGGTTTCGACGCCCATTCAAAGAGATCGAGCCTTGCTTGCATGGGGAAGCTAGAGAGCTGACCCATCAAAAGTGTGTGTGAGTGTGTGTATGTCTCATGTGCGTGTGAGTTTGTGAGGCGGGAGGTTGTAGTGCTTGGACTAATTTATGCGAGTTTACCTGAGGGACCTACGAGAGCTGGTACTAGATCAATAAGTCCTCTGCAGTAATGCACTTGCATAGCAGTTGAGACTGACATGACGCGTCATGATGTATAACCCTGCTTTCACCTGTTGGCCTTAGAACTGTAGAGATTTATGAGAGCGATCTTTTGTGAATGTTTAGGAAAAATGTTCAGGAATTTCTGGAAGGACGTTAATCCTGCGTGCACCATGTAACTAACACTGCAAGTCGCGTATAGGTAGTGCAGGAGCTGTTACTACTGATCACGTCGTACTATACAGTTACGTCCGCATGAGGTGAAGAATGTCAGTAGTACACTCGTGTCTCAGTTTTACAGAATTGTCACTCATCATGTGCTCGATCCAGAATTGTTTACTAGGGTAATTTGAGAATTAGATCATGCGAGCTGCATCATATTCTGTCAAAAATAATAAGCCTGGAATTGATTTCTGGCAATGTAATTCGATATATTGTACTTGAGCGGGAATTCTCGAGCGCCGCGCGTGTCTTTTATGTATAGAGCCTCATGCAGTTGGTCATACAAAGACTTCAATGTCTAACATCACAAGGGACCCTTTGTACGTTCCCCTGATTAAAGAAAGAGCTGAAAAATTTGCAGGAATCCCCTTGGTACCATAGAACTTCTTCTCCTGGCACAGGAAGGACTCAATTGACACGAGCTCATGTTGAAGAATACCTTTAGCAGCATTACACTCAAGATCAGGCACTCAAGATAAGATTGCATCTCGCAGATTGGCCACGATTGAATCATAATCCGATTGTTCGAAATGCGGAGGAGACGTTTGAAAGAAGTTATGTAAGCATTCGTCGATTCATGAAGACAAGATTGGTAGAGCTGATCAGTTCTAGGCATATATATATGAACTGATCTAGATCTGGATCCATGATCCTTTCCAGTAAAATCTGGATCTAGAACATGAATGAGAATGAATTCCTCAAAATGTGGGACCAAATGAAAACTGTAGATGTCATAGTTTTTTCGTAGTCTCTCGATCTCTTTCTCTCTCCCTCCTGGGGACGCCCTTACTCGGTACTGAGACGCAGCATTGAACACTGCAATAGACTGTACAAAGTACCATGTTTTGCTCTAGGTCTTTGGAAGCTTGATCAAAGTACCATGTTTTGCTCTAGGTCTTTGGAAGCTTGATCATGATAAAACTCCAGAGCTTAGAACAACTATGGTCATCATCAGGTGTTTTCTTTTTCCAATTTTGTGAGGTAGGTGGACTGGCTATATCGTCCACAAGAGGACTTTAGCCAAAATTGGCTATAGAGGTCAGAGAGAAAAGTAGAATTTTTTTGAAACCCTCCTATGTATTGGCTACATGCAAGAACCCAGTGTAGCCTAAAAATGGACAAATTAGACTTCTTTTTTCCTCAGAATATGGCGAATTTGGGCCATTTTATCAAACAAATCCATTGTACAAGTTGCAGGTTCCCCCCCACCTTTTTTTTGGGTCACCAAGTGGCGAAATTTTACTCCAGAAAAGAACCCTCGTCACCACATTATTTTACTAAGAGGGGCCCAAGTTAGTTACATTTCTACAAAAGTTACAAAAAATTCAACACCTCATGTACCTTTGGTCTAAAAGTTTTGAAACCACCTCCATCAAGCCCTACTAGTCAAGGGCTTTGCAAGAGTATCAAGAGCATGCCTCAATTTCTTTGAAATTGTTAGTTTTCATTTATTGAACTTTTCATTGACAAAATACTTCAATATTCAGTAACTCTTACACCATTATGAAACCACCTTGTTGTGCACCCTTACTTACTCATCAAGGG
>Ga0116229_10011324_pt1 | contig 13192 bp, 13 predicted proteins | sample S1TSphgellanicum_3_FD_87313 | JGI IMG/M metagenome (GOLD analysis project Ga0116229, IMG submission 87313) | Host-associated microbial communities from peat moss isolated from Minnesota, USA - S1T2_Fc - Sphagnum magellanicum MG | ecosystem: Host-associated > Plants > Peat moss > Unclassified...
ACATTCGGCACGAAAACGCGAATGATAGCACATACGGGGGATAGCACCTTGCATGGCGCGATGTTACGCACCGGGCCACCACCGCCAGAGGACAGCCGCCATGAGCGCCATTTCCGATATCATCGCCCGCGAAATATTGGATAGTCGCGGCAACCCGACCGTGGAAGTGGATGTGATTCTGGAGAGTGGCGCCGTTGGCCGCGCCGCGGTCCCATCTGGCGCCTCGACCGGCGCTCATGAAGCGGCCGAATTGCGCGATGGCGATCCGGCGCGGTATGGCGGCAAGGGTGTGCTGCGCGCTGTAGAGAATGTCGAAGGGGAGATTTTCGACGCGATCGGCGGCATGGATCCAAATGAGCAGTTGCAGATCGACCGGCTGATGATCGAGCTGGACGGAACGGCCAACAAGTCCCGCTTGGGCGCCAACGCGATCCTCGCGGTGTCGCTGGGCATTGCCAAGGCGGCGGCCGCCGAGCTGGGGCAGCCATTATATCGCCATGTCGGCGGGGTGTTTGCCCGCACCCTGCCGGTGCCGATGATGAACATCGTCAATGGCGGGCAGCATGCGGATAATCCGATCGACATCCAGGAATTCATGATCCAGCCGGTGGCGGCCGCTAGCCTGGCAGATGCCGTGCGGGTCGGGTCAGAGATTTTTGCCGCATTGAAAAAAGGCCTGAAGGCCGCCGGACTGAATACCAATGTGGGCGATGAAGGCGGCTTCGCCCCCAATCTGAGCTCGGCCGACGAGGCCCTGACCTTCATCACCCGCGCCTGCGAGGCTGCCGGCTACCGCCCTGGAGAGGACGTGACCTTCGCGCTGGATTGCGCCAGCACCGAGTTCTACCGGGACGGGCTTTACCGCATGGAGGGCGAGGGCAAGAGTTTTGACGCGGAAGGCATGGTCGCCTATCTGGCGGACCTTTGTGATCGCTACCCCATTGTTTCCATTGAAGATGGCTGCGCCGAGGATGACTGGGCGGGCTGGCGCCTGTTAACCGAGACGCTGGGCAGCCGTATCCAGCTGGTGGGGGATGATCTGTTCGTGACCAATCCTGAGCGTCTGGCCCGCGGCATCACCGAGAAATCGGCGAATTCCATCCTGGTCAAGGTGAACCAAATCGGCACGCTGAGCGAGACCCTTGAAGCTGTGGAGATGGCCCACCGCGCCGGTTTCACTGCGGTGATGAGCCACCGCTCCGGGGAGACCGAGGATTCCACCATCGCCGACCTGGCGGTGGCCACGAATTGCGGTCAGATCAAAACCGGCTCGCTGTCGCGCAGCGACCGGACGGCCAAGTACAACCAGTTGATCCGGATCGAAGCCGAGCTTGGGTCATCGGCGGTCTATGCAGGGCGTTCGATACTGCGATCGTGATCTGGAGCCGGCTAAACCAAGCCGGCACGAGCCTCGTTGGGGTGATCCTACGCAAGAAGAGGAGGTTCACATGGTTGATCACGATCGCGTCGAGGGCGCCGGCCACCAGATCAAAGGTGCCGTCAAGGAGGGTTTTGGCAATCTGACCGGCGATACCAAAGCCCAGGCCGAGGGTGCTGCCGAAAAGGCGGCTGGCAAGGTTCAGAGCACCGTTGGCGGTGTGAAGGATACGGCGCGGGACGCGCTGAACAAGTAACCTACAGAAGCAGGGTCTCGACACCCAGTTGGGACCCTGCTTCGGCAAGCTTTTTATCGAGCGTGCAGAGTTTGGCCTGGTGATGTGCGCAGACAGCAAGATGCAGCGCATCGCCGGCGCGCAATCCGGCTTCGTGCCTGTCCGCCAGCCGCGCGGCGTTGCGGAAAACCGCGGGAGGAATGTCCAGCCTCAGAAGGTTCTTCGCCTCCATCATCGCGAACATCCTCAGCGATGCGGATTGTTCGACCGGGCTGAGGGCTTTTGTCCTCACCTTTATCGACAGCGCCGCCGATACCTCCGCGGCAACCCAGTCACTTGTGGCCAGTTCATCTACGGGGCTGCGATCCAGCCAGGCCCATACATCCGCGCGCCTTGGCTCGTATGTCAGGGCCGCCACAATCAATGACGTATCGAGATAGAGACTCAATACCGCTCATCGTCCCTTACCCGGCGCATGAAGTCCCCGGCGCTTTCCTTCTGGTACGTCATCGACTCAGCATGACGCCGCAGAGCGTCGATATCGATTTTTTGACGTGGCTGCTGAACTGGCTTTAGCTCAGCCACACGCTTGCCGCGCTTGGTAATGAACACGGTCTCGCCAGCCTCCACGCGCTCTACCAGCCCGCTCAGCTGCGCTTTGGCATCCGCCAGACTGATCGCATTCCGATTGATCGCGTTCATTGCGGCCTCCTGACCAACAAGGTGGTCATGTAAGGGATTGGACGGGTTATGACAAGACAATCTTGTCAGCTGTGCGCCAATCGGCCATAAGGCGCGCGCTGACGCGTGATCGTCGGCAAATTCACACGCGGGGCACTTTCCTGGGGTCATCCTGGGTCCGGTGCCATTTGGCTTGCTCCGCGGAGGCTCAACCGGATCTTATGGAAAGGAACGCCACACATGGCGATGCCCGATTTTTCTCTGCGCCAACTGCTCGAGGCCGGTGTCCATTTCGGCCACCATACCCGCCGCTGGAATCCGCGCATGGCGCCGTTCCTGTTCGGCGTGCGCAACCAGGTGCATATCATCGACCTGCAGCAGACAGTGCCGATGCTGGATCGCGCCCTGCGCGCGGTGCGCGACACCACGGCCGGCGGCGGCCGGGTGCTGTTCGTCGGCACCAAGCGGGCGGCGGCGGAATATGTGGCCGATAGCGCCAAGCGCTGCGGGCAGTATTACGTGAACCACCGCTGGCTCGGCGGCATGCTGACCAACTGGAAGACGATCACCGGCAGCATCAAGCGCCTGCGCCAGATCGACGAGATGCTCGGCAGTGACATCCAGGGCCTGACCAAGAAGGAAATTCTTGAGATGACCCGCGACCGCGACAAGCTGGAGCGCAGCCTGGGCGGCATCAAGGAGATGGGCGGCCTGCCGGACATCCTGTTCATTATCGACACCAACAAGGAAAAGCTGGCGGTCGAAGAGGCCAACAAGCTCGGCATACCGGTGATCGCCGTGCTGGACAGCAATTCCGATCCGCAGGGCATCACCTTCCCGATCCCCGGCAATGATGATGCGATCCGCGCCATCACCTTGTATTGCGACCTGATCGCCGGCGCGGTTCTGGACGGCATCAGCCAGGAAATGCAGGCCTCGGGGCAGGATTTCGGTGCAGTGGAAGAACTGCCCGAGGCGATGCTGCCGCAGCATGAGGCAGCGCCGCATCACGGCCTGGCGCCGGCCGAGGCGGAGCCCGATCTGGCCGACCCTGAGCTGGAAGCGGCCTTGTCGGCGCCTGTCGAGGCCTGACCATCGCGTGGGCGGTGCCCCCTTCAAGGGGCATCGCGTGAGGACTGATACCGGCGGGTAGGAACGGTTACAACCGTACCCCGTTTGGCAAGACTTGGAGACCAAAATCATGGCTGAAATTACCGCTGCCCTGGTGAAGACGCTGCGCGAGCAGACCGGCGCCGGCATGATGGATTGCAAGAAGGCGCTGGTGGAAACCGCCGGTGACCTGGAAGGTGCCGTAGACTGGCTGCGCAAAAAGGGGCTTTCTCAAGCAGCGAAGAAATCGGGCCGAATCGCTGCGGAAGGCCTCGTTGGCGTGGCGTCCGCGGCCTTGAAGGGCGCGATGGTCGAGGTGAACGCCGAGACGGATTTCGTGGCCCGCAACGAGACGTTCCAGAATTTTGTCGCCACCCTGGCGGCAATCGCGCTCGAGGTCGGCGAGGATGTCGAAGCCCTTCGCGCCGCCCCCTTCCCCGGCAGCACACGGAACGTGGGCGAGGAATTGACGCATATGATCGCCACGATCGGCGAGAACATGACGATCCGCCGTGCGCGGGTGCTGAGCGTGTCCAGCGGCGTTGTCGCCACCTACATGCATAATGCGCTGAAGCCTGGCTTGGGCAAGATCGGCGTTCTCGTGGCGCTCGAAGCCCCCAGTGAACTTGAGGGGCTGGAGACTCTGGGCCGCCAGATCGGCATGCATGTCGCCGCAACGCGGCCGGACGCGCTGGATATCGACGCGGTCGACCCCGCGGCTTTGGAGCGGGAGCGAGCCGTGCTCTCCGAGCAGGCGCGCGCTTCCGGCAAGCCGGAGGCGATCATCGAGAAGATGGTCGAAGGCCGCATCCGCAAATATTATGAGGAAGTGGTGCTGCTGGAGCAGGTTTGGGTGCATGACGGCGAGAGCCGGGTACGCGCCGTGGTGAAGAAGGCTGGCGGCACGCTGGTTGGCTTCGAGCGGTTCGCCCTGGGCGAAGGCATCGAAAAGGGACCGGGCGGCGATTTCGCCTCCGAAGTCGCGGCAGTCGCTGGCGTTTGAAGTGCGGATTCAGCAGTCATCCTTCAGTCCTCAGATGCGGCCATCTGATGCCTGAAGGCTGACTGCGGAAAGCTTGTCTGAACCCGCTCACGCTTCTAGCCTATGCCGGCCCCAAGCACGGACCAAACATGACAGAGCCACCAGCCCATCGGCGCGTGCTGTTGAAAATCTCGGGCGAAGCCCTGATGGGCCGGCGTGAGTATGGGCTGGATACCGACATGGTCGGCCGCATCGCCGTCGATGTGGGTGATGTCGTGCAGCTGGGTGTGCAGGTGTGCCTGGTGATTGGCGGGGGCAATATTTTCCGGGGCGTTGCCGCCGCCGCCAGCGGGATGGATCGTGCGCAAGCCGACCATATGGGCATGCTGGCCACCGTGATGAACGCCTTGGCGATGCAGACGGCGCTGGAAAAGCGGGGTGTGGCAACGCGGGTTCAATCCGCCATACCGATGGCAAGTGTGTGCGAGCCCTATATCCGCCGCCGTGCGGAGCGCCATATGGAAAAAGGCCGGGTGGTGATCTTCGCGGCTGGCACCGGCAACCCCTTCTTCACAACCGATACCGCGGCGGCATTGCGTGCGGCTGAAATGGGCTGCGATGCCTTGCTCAAGGGCACCCAGGTCGATGGCGTGTATTCTGACGACCCAAGGCGCAATCCCAACGCCCAGCGCTACGACGAACTGACCTATCTTGAGGTGTTGTCGCGTGACCTTGGCGTGATGGATGCTGCCGCCATCTCCCTGGCGCGGGAGAATTCGTTGCCGATCATCGTGTTCAACATTCACGCGCCAGGCGCTTTTGCTGCCGTCATGCGCGGCGAGGGGCTGTTCACTAAAATCACCGAACCGGGGTAACGGTTTTCAGTGTCCAGTTTTCAGTGTCCAGATGGGCGGCGAAAACTGAAGACTGAAAACTGAGAACTGAAGACTGGAAACCGGCTATGACTGACCTGAACGCATTGAAGGAAGATCTGAGCCGGCGCATGGACGGCGCGTTGGAAACGCTGCGGCGCGATTTCAGCGGTCTGCGTACCGGCCGGGCTAGCCCTGGGCTTCTTGAGCCGGTGAAGGTGGAAGCCTATGGCACCGAAGTGCCGATCACCCAGGTGGGTACTATTGGCGTGCCCGAGCCGCGCATGTTGACGGTACAGGTCTGGGACCGGAGCCTGGTGGGCGCGGTGGAACGCGCGATTCGCGATTCCGGACTGGGGCTGAATCCAGGCAGCGACGGGCAGATCGTGCGGGTGCCGATTCCGCAGCTCACCGCCGAGCGCCGCACTGAACTGGCGAAGGCGGCCGGCCGCTACGGGGAGAGCGCCCGCGTGGCCGTACGTGGCGTCAGACGCGACGGCATGGACCAGATCAAGGCGGCAGAGAAAAAGCACCTTATCAGCGAAGACGACACCGGCCGCTGGTCGGATGAGGTACAGAAGCTTACCGATTCCTATATCAAGCGCATCGACGATTCGCTCGCCGACAAAGAGCGCGAAATCAAGCAGGTCTGACCGATCGTGATGGGTACCAGCGTCGACAGGATAGTTTGCCAGCGCGCCTGGATGCGCGGCGAGGCGTGAAGCGCGTGGGGCTTGGCAAGGGCGTGACTGCCGAGGTGATCGAGCCAGCACTGGATCAACCACCCCGGCAGGTGCCTCGCCATGTCGCGATCATCATGGATGGCAACGGGCGCTGGGCAGCGGCACGCCATTTGCCGCGCGTCGCCGGCCATCGCGCGGGGGCCCAGGCGGTTCGCCGCACTATAGAAGCGGCCATCAACAAACAGATCAGCTGGCTGACCCTCTATGCTTTCAGCAGCGAGAACTGGCAGAGGCCGGAGGACGAGATATCCGATCTCACCGGCTTGCTGCGCCATTATCTGCGTCATGAAGTGGCGGAGCTGCATCGTGAGCGGGTTCGCCTGCGGGCGATCGGCGACCGGGCCCGGTTTGGCCCTGACATTACCCGCGAGCTGGCGGATGCCGAGGCATTGACGGCAGGGAATACAAGGCTGAACCTGACGGTCGCACTTTCCTATGGCGGCCGTTCCGAGATCGTCGCCGCGGCGCGCGCTGTGGCAGAGGCCGCACGCGCGCAAAAGCTCGATCCCGCGACGCTGACCGAGGCAACGTTCTCGTCCTTCCTGTTCACCGCCGGCATGCCAGACCCCGATCTGGTCATCCGCACCAGCGGCGAAAGGCGGGTCTCGAACTTCCTGCTCTGGCAGGCAGCCTATGCCGAGTATCTGTTTCCGGAAGTGTTGTGGCCGGATTTTTCCGCGACGCATTTCGACAGTGCGCTGGCGGATTACGGCACGCGTGACCGTCGTTACGGCACCCGGTCGGAGCCGTGACAGGCTTCGGCCGCTTTGCGGGCAATATCTGGGCTGGGGCGAGGCGCCTGCACGGCCTTCGGTCCAATGGCTGACACGGCATGGCGCGACCTTGGCGTTCGCATAGTCTCCGCCGCCATTCTCACCCCCGCCGGACTGCTGGTTATCTGGCTGGGGGGCTTGGCATGGTCCATTTGGCTCGCGGTGATGGCTGTCGGGATGGCAACCGAATGGATGGCCCTGTGCGGGATACAACTCAGCTCGATCGCCGGGGCCGCTTCATTCATCGTGCTGCTGGCGGCCGGCGGACTTGCCAGCTTCCAGGCGCCCTTGCTTGGGCTAGGCGTATTGGTGTTGGGCGCGCTCCTGGTGAGTCTCTGGTCGCGCCGCCTATGGCTGGGGTTTGGCATTCTCTATATTGGCGCCGCCTATCTATCGCTGCTCGTGTTGCGCACCGGGCCAGCAGGGTTCCGGAACGTCTTGTTTGTTATGCTCGTCGTCTGGGTGGGTGATGTCGGTGCCTATGTCACAGGGCGCTGGATCGGCGGCCCAAGGCTGGCGCCGCGCATCTCGCCTGGGAAAACCTGGTCTGGGGCGATCGGTGGCACGGTCGCCGCAATGCTGACCGGGCTTGCTGCGGGGCTGGAGCGGCCACTGACCGCAGCTGTACTGGCTCTGGCAATAAGTGTCATGGCGCAGGCAGGTGATCTGCTGGAAAGTGCGGTGAAGCGTCATTTCGGCGCGAAGGATTCAGGCTGGATCATCCCAGGCCATGGTGGGCTGCTTGATCGGCTGGACGGGGTGCTCGCCGCCGCGCCGGCCGCCATGCTGTGGTCTTTGCTGACCGGCCCCAATCTTGTCCTGTGGCATTAATGCGACATTCGAGGAGAGCTGCGCGCGCATGAAGACAGTCACCGTTCTCGGCAGCACCGGCAGCATCGGCAAGAGCACGGTCGATCTTTTAGCGGCCCATCGCGACCGCTACCGCGTACTGGCGCTGGTTGCGAATCGCAATGCCGAAACGCTCGCCGCCCAGGCCCGCTTGCTCGGCGCCGAACTCGCCGTCTGCAGCGATGCAGCCATGCAAAAGCCACTTCAGGCCGCCTTGGCTGGCAGCTTCACACGTGTGGCGTGCGGCGCAGAGGCTGTGCTGGAAGCGGCCCGGCTGGGCGCAGACTGGACGATGGCGGCGATCACCGGCATTGCCGGGCTGGCGCCCACCCTGGCGGCAGCGGAACGCGGCGGGATCATCGCGCTTGCCAACAAGGAAGCCATCGTATCCGCCGGCGATCTGATGTTGCGGGCCGTGCGCGATGCAGGCGCCACGCTGTTGCCCGTCGATTCGGAGCATAATGCGATTTTTCAATCGCTCGCCGGCAATCCGCGCGAGTCGCTGGAAAAGATCATATTGACAGCGTCGGGTGGCCCGTTCCGCACCGCCTCGCTGGACGACATGGCCAGAGCGACACCGGAAATCGCTTTGCGTCACCCGGTCTGGTCGATGGGGGCCAAGATCAGCATCGATTCCGCCACCTTGTTCAACAAGGGTTTGGAGGTGATCGAGGCGGCGCGGATTTTTGGCCTGGCATCCGACGAGATCGAGGTACTGGTGCACCCGCAATCGATCATCCACGGCATGGTCTGCTACAAGGATGGCAGCGTGCTGGCCCAGATGGGTGCGCCCGACATGCGAATCCCGATCGCCCATACCCTGGCCTGGCCGGAACGGATCGCCACGCATTCGCCGCGGCTTGACCTGGCCGTGATCGGCCGGCTGGAGTTCCTGGCGCCTGATCCGGTGCGGTTCCCAGCCCTGCGCATTGCGCGCGAGGCTTTGTGCGCGGGTGGCGGCGCGCCGACCGTGCTTAACGCCGCCAATGAGATTGCGGTGGCGGCGTTCCTCGCCCGCCGGATCGGGTTTCTGGATATCGCGCGCGTTGTGGAGGCTACACTGGACCGGATCGGACCTTGCCCCGCCGAAACATTGGATCAGGTGGTTGCGTTGGATGCACAAGCGCGCCGCATTGCCGATGCGTTTGCGGCCGACCGTGAGGCGTCCCGCGCGGCGTAAGGCATCGTCGGCACATAAGTGCGTCGGCACGCCGGCAAAGATGCCGCTTCACACAAAGGCGCGAGGCGCCCGTTCGACCCCGTAAGCCGATTCGGTTAATGTCGAACGGGCCCTAAGGGCTTCGGAAACGCGCGGGCGAATTTTTCGCCAGCGCCTGGCAAGTCCGGCCGATGACGAAGGCAAACAAAGACTTAAGACTTGTTCGACACTGCGATCATAGCAATAGTGTAGACTAAGCCCGACGACTGATGTCACGTTTTGGAGCGGAGTTTTTATGGCCGGGTTTACCCATTTCCTACATACGCTCGCAAGCTTCGCACTGGTGCTCGGCGTTCTGGTGTTCATCCATGAGCTTGGCCATTACCTGGCGGCCCGCTGGCGCGGCATCCATGTCGAAGCCTTTTCCATCGGTTTTGGCAAAGCCATCGTTTCCTGGACCGATAAGAACGAGACGGTGTGGAAAATCTGCGTGCTCCCGCTGGGCGGCTTTGTGAAAATGCACGGCATGGCCCTCAACGTGGCCGACGAAAATGCCATGGACATGACCGTGACGCGCCCGGGCCAGGCCTTTTACGAAAAAACCGTCCTCTCCCGCGCGATCGTCGCCGCGGCCGGGCCGGCGGCGAACTTCGTTCTTGCTGCGGTACTGTTTTCTGCCCTGTTCGCGGCCATTGGCCGCCAGGTGCCGATGGCGGTGGTTGGCGAGGTGTCAAAAGGCAGCCCGGCGGAGACGGCAGGGCTGAAGCCAGGTGACGCCATCCGCTCGGTCGATGGCACCAAGATGAACGATTTCGAGGATCTGCGCAGGGTCGTGGCGGTGAATGCAGGCCACACGCTGCGTCTGCAGATCCATCGCGGGACCCAGGACATCTCCGTGCCAGTGCTGATCCAGCCGGCGCCGGGAGATGCATCGGAGGGGCGGCTTGGTGTGACCTCCGGCCTGGTTACCAACGTGCCTCTCGGCTTGGGATCTGCGATCGTGGCCGGGGTTTCGGAAACCTGGGACGTGCTCTGGCAGACCCTGCTTGGCCTGGTGCATATTTTTACCACCGGCAATGGCGTGCGTGAACTTGGTGGCCCGATCGCCATCGCATCCTTGTCAGGCAAGGTGGCTGAGCTGGGCGTCGCGACCATGATCAGCTTCATTGCCATGCTGTCAGTCAATCTTGGCCTGGTGAATCTGCTGCCGATCCCGATCCTGGATGGCGGCCATCTGATGTTCTACGCCGCCGAAGCCCTGCGCGGCCGCCCGCTTCCGGCGCGGGCGCTGGATTATGGCTATCGCGTGGGCTTCGCAATCATCGGTTCCTTGTTCGTGTTCATCTCCTGGAACGATCTTGTGCATACAGGAGCAGTGCATTGGGTGGCGCACCTTATCGACTGAGCGGGGCGCCTGAACCTTGGACCGTCGCCTGGTCGCGTGATCAGCGTCGGTGTTCAAGCTAAGCCTTGGGGCATCCGGCGCAGCTGCCGAATGGTTAGCCGCTGGTCGGGCGGCTTATTGGCGAGCTGGCGCCTTTGCCGCCGATGCCGCCCTTACTCTTCTTCACTGCCTGGCATTGGTCCGTTCAAAGCTGGTTTATGGACACGGCCACCAAACTCGGGTAGCCCGCACCTCATCCGGCCTGAGGGCCGGCGCTCCCTGGGGGTCTTCTGTTGCACCGTTCTCGCGCCGCGCTGCTCGCCACGATATGCCTGTTGACCCTGACCGCAGAGGGGCGCGCCGGCGCACAAACACCACCGCCGGATAGCGCGCCCGCGCCTGCAGAAGCGCCAGTTCCGCCGCCCCCGAAAGCGCGGCACCACCAGCGCCCAGCCAAGGTCGTCGCGCCGCTGACCAAAGCCGAGCAGAGCGACACGATCCAGTCGATCAAGATCACCGGCAACCAGCGAATCGAGGACGGCACCATCCTGTCCTATATGCTGGTGCAGCCCGGCGATCCGTTCGGCACTGAGCGCGTCGATCGCAGCTTGCGGACGTTATATGCCACCGGCCTGTTTTCCGATGTCAGCCTGCAGCGCGACGGCTCGGCCCTGGTTGTGCATGTGAAGGAAAACCCGCTGGTCAACGAGATCAGCTTCGAGGGCAATCACAACGTCAAGGAAGAAGACCTGCGCAAGGCCCTGCAGCTGCGGCCGCGCGCGGTGTTTACCACCCGGATGGCGCAGACCGATCGCCAGAAGCTGCTCGGCGTCTACGCCGGCAAAGGCCGTTTTGCCGCCAGTGTCGAGCCGCTGCTGGTGCGGCTGCCGCAGAACCGGGTGAACGTGGTTTTCAAGATCGTCGAAGGGGCGGAAACCCAGATCAGCCGGATCATTTTCGTCGGCAACCATGCATTCACCGAAAACGACCTCAAGGCCGTCATCGATAGCCGGGAGGAGCGTTGGTGGCGCTTCCTCTCCAGCAGCGACCAGTTCAACCCGGAGCGGGTGAATTTCGACCGCGAGCTGATCCGCCGGTTCTATCTTGAGCACGGCTATGCCGATGTGGCGGTGACCGACACGGTCGCTGAGCTGTCGCCGGACCGGAAGGCCTTCTTCCTGACCTTTCAGATCGTCGAGGGGGAACGCTACCGGGTCGGCAAGGTGGTGGTAAGAAGCTTTGTGCCGAAGGTGCCGGTGGCCCCTTACCAGGGGCTGGTGCGGCAGCAGGAGGGCGCTTTCTATAACGGGTCGCTGGTGGAAAAGGCCTCCGACTCGATCCAGGACAAGGTGCGCCTGACCGGCGATCCTTTCCTGGTGGTCAATCCGAGGATCGCGCGCAACCACGAAAAGCATACGGTCGATCTCGAATTCGACATCGTCAACGGTCATCGCAGCTGGGTTGAGCGGATCGATATTTCTGGCAACACCGTCACCCGGGACAAGGTGATCCGCCGCGAGTTCCGTTTTGCCGAGGGTGACCCGAACGATCCCGCGTTGGTGCGGCAGACCAAGCAGCGCCTGACCGATCTGGGCTATTTTACCGACGTCAAGCTCACCCCCACGCCTGGCTCGGCCGCTGACCGGGTGATCATGAACACCGAAGTGACCGAGAAGGCCACCGGCGAGCTATCGCTGGGCGGCGGCTATTCCACCACGGCGGGCATCCTGGGCCAGGCCGGCTTGCGGCAGCACAACCTGATCGGCACCGGCATAGACGCCGGCATCAACGGCACGATCGGCACCTACCAGAGCCAGATCGACCTCTCCGCCACCGACCCCTATTTCCTCGACCGCAACCTGGTGGCGGGCGGCGACATCTTCTACCTGAACAACAACAACCAGTATGTGTCCGACTATAGCGAGACCCGTTATGGGTTCTCCCTGCGGCTCGGCTACGCCTATAACGACCACGTCAGCCAGGCTTTCACCTACACGCTCAGCGATCGCGACGTGAACAACCTGTCGACCTATGCCAGCTTGTTCGTGCAGGACGAGGCCGGGTATTCACTGCTCTCGCAGCTTGGCCAGACGATCGCCTTCGATTGGCGTGATAGCCGGCTGAACCCGCATAGCGGCTTCATCGTCCGTCTCGGCACCGACTTTGCCGGTATCGGCGGCAGCGAGAACTATATCCGCGGCAAGATCGACACCACCTACTTCCTGCCGCTGGATTATTTCACCGGCAATGCGAGCTGGGGCTTTTCGTTCTCGCAAGGCGCCGGGTATCTGAAGAGCCTGCAGAGCAAGGAGCTGATCATCGATCGCTTCTTCCTCGGCGGCGACAATTTGCGCGGCTTCCTGGACCAGGGCGTCGGGCCGCATTCGGTAGCGTATTCGACCTGCCTTTACGGCCCGTCCAAATTGCCGGCCGGCACGGTTGGCTGCCCGGTCGCCGACATCCTGTATCATGGCAGTGACAGCGTCGGCGGCAATTTCATCTGGACACAGTCGACAGAGTTGCATTTCCCGCTGCCGGTTCCCGCCGATTTCGGCATTACCGGCCGGGCGTTCATGGATACCGGTGCGTTGTCCGGGCTGAACGTGCCGCCGAATGCCGCCCTCGGCTGTCTGGCGACATCGAAGCACGTCAACGGCCATCCGGTGGATGACCATGACGACCCGATCGACCGCTGCTATTACGATAACGGCTCGCCGCGCATGTCGGTCGGCGTTGGCGTTTCGTGGAAGAGCCCGTTCGGTCTGATCAACATCGATCTCGGCATTCCGATCCTGAAGCAGCCCTACGATCAGACTCAGGTATTCAAATTCGGCTTCGGTACAAGGTTCCAGTAATATGCGTTTTCGCCTGTTCAGACTTGCCTGCGTCGCGGTTCTGCCTGCCTTCTTGCCACTGACAGCGTTGGCACAGTCTAATCCTGGCTGGTTCGTACCGCCGACCCAGGCTCCCGCCGCACCACGAGCGGCCCCGGCGCAAAGCCGGCCGCGTACCGCCCGTCCGGTGCC
>Ga0116229_10011326_pt1 | contig 13191 bp, 11 predicted proteins | sample S1TSphgellanicum_3_FD_87313 | JGI IMG/M metagenome (GOLD analysis project Ga0116229, IMG submission 87313) | Host-associated microbial communities from peat moss isolated from Minnesota, USA - S1T2_Fc - Sphagnum magellanicum MG | ecosystem: Host-associated > Plants > Peat moss > Unclassified...
AACAGACGTACTACATAATTTTAAAGGTGGCGGATGCTTTGTGACAGACTTATAGAATATTTTTAACCTCTCATTCCATTTGATTTGCGTTCTCTCATATCGCTTTTAGTCTAAACTCCAGTAGGTTAGGCGAGTGCGATCGCAGTCGTACAGTTTGCACTGCCTCGTTCCCAGGCTCTGCCTGGGAATGTGATCCAGGGGGCTCCGCCTCCCGTTACCCTCTTAGACAGAGCCTCCCAAAAGAGCATTACAAAGTAGAGCCAATACGGCTCGGTTAAGACAATTTACGAATTGTGTTTATTTACACCCACTTCATTATTTAACCAAACTTCCCACTGACGTATTCCTTAGTGGCTTCCTGCTGAGGATCTTGGAAAATTCTCTCTGTGCGATCATACTCTACTAAGTAGCCGGATCGATCTCCTTTTTCTGAGGTCTGGACGTTAAAAAAGGCGGTCATATCCGACACCCGCGATGCTTGTTGCATATTGTGAGTGACGATCAAGATTGTGTACTGTTCTTTCAACTCATGCAGCAGGTCTTCAACCCGGAGAGTGGAAATCGGGTCAAGGGCAGAGCAAGGTTCATCCATTAGAATAACGTCAGGTTGTGTGGCGATCGCACGTGCAATACACAGACGCTGTTGTTGTCCACCAGATAGAGACAAGCCACTTTGCCGCAGTTTGTCTTTCGCTTCATCCCACAAAGCAGCTTGCTTGAGTGATCGTTCTACCAATTCATCCATATTACCTTTGTAGCCATTGAGTCTTGGTCCAAAAGCGACATTTTCATAAATTGATTTGGGAAATGGGTTTGGTCTTTGAAACACCATCCCAATCCGGCGACGCACTTCTACAGGGTCAACATTGGGTGCATAGAGGTTTTCATCATAATAAAAAACTTTACCTTCCGCCCGAAATGATTCAATTAGGTCGTTAAGACGGTTATAACACCGCAGTAAGGTACTTTTACCACAGCCAGACGGACCAATAAAGGCTGTTACCTTATTTTTCGGGATATTTAGCCAAATATCGCGTAATGCCAAAAATTTACCGTAGTAAACGTTTAGACCCTCTGTTCGTAAAACCGCGTCGGTTTGATTAGCATCTTGAATGTGAGTAGCCATAAATTGTCAATTTCAGAAATTGAATTATGTTATAATATGGGGTCTTTTTATCTTAATAAGCTTTGCGACTAGTTGCCCAACGAGCGATGACACTAGTTAGTAGAACGAGCAAGACCAAAATCAGCGACGCCGCCCAAGCCAGTGACTGTTGGTTTTTAAACGGAGAAGTTGCAAAGTTATAAACCAAAACAGCAAGGGAGGCAGTGGGTGCGAATAGGGTATTAGTCCAGTTCTGGGAGAAGAGAGCAGTAAAAAGTAGAGGTGCGGTTTCTCCAGATGCACGGGCGATCGCTAAAGTTGTCCCAGTGACAATTGCTGGTATAGCTGCTGGCAAAACCACCTGCGAAACTGTTTGAAAATTAGTCGCCCCTAGCCCCACAGATGCTTGTCGCAAATCTTGTGAGACTAATTGCAAGGATTCGTCAGTGGTTCGGACAATAATCGGCAACATCAAAATTGACAGAGATGCTCCCCCAGCTACAGCTGAGTATGTATGTGTTGTAGCGACTACAATACCGTAAGCAAAGACCCCAGCAATGATTGAGGGCACCCCGCTGAGAACGTTAGTAGCAAAGCGAATCCCCCGCGATAAACTACCAGAGCTAAACTCCGTTAAATAAATTGCTGCCAACACTCCCACAGGAATGCTAATGACAGCACCCAGTCCTACCATAATCAGCGTTCCAACGATCGCATTGGCAAAGCCTCCTCCTGGTACTAAAGGCGGCGGGGGCAATTCAGTAAACAGACTCAGGCTGAGACTGCTGAAGCCTTGAAGGATGACGTAAGAAAGAACTGCCAATAAAGGCAAAAGAGCCAATATCCCGCAGACAAAAGCCAAAATTGTCATCACCCTGCTAAACACTGTCCGGGGAGACGTAGCGGAGCGATTCAGACTGCCACGAACCAATCCAGTAGAGGGCTGGTCTGGAAAAGCATTCGTCATAATTGAAACACCAAAATTTTATTCACAGTCGCTTCACTCGCAGAACGATTAACTCTGCCAAAACGTTAACTATAAGAGTTAAAACAAACAGCACTAAGGCCGAATACATCAAAGCACTTACTTGCAGACCACTTGCTTCCGAGAATTGACTTGCCAATAGAGAAGCGATCGTATTGGAAGGTGCAAACACCGAGATGCTGATGTGGTTGGAATTACCAATCAACATTGTTACAGCCATTGTTTCTCCCATCGCCCGACCAAGGGCAAGCATGACCGCACTTACGATGCCAGAAAAGGCAGATGGGATGAGAACTTGAAAAATCGTTTCCCACCGAGTCGCTCCCAATCCGAAAGCTGCTTGACGTAAACTAGGTGATACAGAAATCAAAGCGTCGCGGGAGATGGCTGTGATGATTGGCAAAGTCATAATTGCTAATATGACTCCTGCTGGAAACAACCCTGGGCCTGTGGGAGGGGTGCTAAAAATTGGCAGCCAGCCCAAATAAGTATTAAGCCATTGTCCCACGGGTGTGATCAAGGGAATCAAAACAAAAATCCCCCAGACTCCATACACAACGCTAGGAATGGCTGCTAACAATTCTACCAAAAAAACCAGTACCATCTGCACAGATTTTGGTAGCAAATTTTCGCTTAGTAAAATAGCAGTGCCAACGCCAATCGGTATTGCTATTAGCAGACCAATTAAAGCACTTACTAAAGTCCCGTAAACTTGTGGTAGTACGCCGTAATCATTATTTACCGGGTTCCAAGCACTTGTAAATAAAAAGCGAGCACCAAACTTAAGAATGGCTGGCGCTGCCTGAATGGCAACTTGAATCGCTATCCACAATAATATGCCAGCGACAGAGAGTGCAAAAATCTGAGTCAGCAAAATAAAGCCACGATCCAGTGACTTTTCTGTTGGAGTCAGAGGTCTAACAATTGGTAGAGAATTCTGGGCTTGGGTACTCATGAATGACTTTACTCGTCAACGGTCAAAAAAGTGGGAGCGAACCAAATATGAGTCATTGGTCATTAGTCAGGGTTAAAAACAACTAACGACTCACAGTTACTTGGTAGCATTTGCTACATTTATTTTATAATCTGGGCTAATTTGCTGAGCCGCATCTGCAACTTTCTGAACCACATTTTGGGGTAAAGGAACATACCCTAGTTGTGAACTGACTTTCTGACCATCAGTCAAGCCGTACTCAATCATCGCTTCAATAGCTTTGGCTTTTACCTTATCAGGATATTGCTTGTGAACCAAAAGCCAAGTGTAGGTAACAATCGGATAGGAATCTTTGCCCTCTGGGTCTGTAATGAAAGCACGGAGATTTGGTGGTAAGGTTACTGATGCCAGAGTTTGAGATGCCGATTGTTCGTTAGCTGTAGCAAATTGACCTGCTTTATTTTGCAAAGCGGCAAACTTGAGGTTCTGGTTTTTGGCGTATCCGTATTCAACATAACCTAGCGAACCTTGAGTTTGTGTGATTTGGGCAGTAACACCTTCATTACCCTTAGCACCAACTCCCACAGGCCAGTTAACAGTTTTACCGTTGCCAACTTTGGTCTTCCACTGCGGATTAATAGCCGCAAGGTGTCCCGTGAACACAGCTGTTGTGCCACTACCATCAGAACGATGCACAACAGTGATTGGTGTTTTAGGAAAGTTAACGCCAGGGTTAGCAGCAGTAATTTTGGGGTCGTCCCAAGACTTAATATTGCCCAGGAAGATGTTCGTATAAACATCCCGTGGTAACTTTAGCGGCTGCTGAACGCTGGGCAGATTGTAAGCTAGCACAATAGCACCAGCGGTCATGGGCAGTAAAATTACATTCCCTTGCGCCTTCTGGATTTCTTGATCACTCATGGCAACGTCGCTGGCACCAAAATCTACAGTACCTGCGGTAAATTGCTGAACTCCTGCACCGCTACCAACTGACTGGTAGTTAACTTGGAGATTAGGATACTTCTGTTTTAAAGCTTGAAACCAAGTCTGGTACAGTGGTGCTGGGAAAGATGCCCCAGCACCAGTTAACGATACATTGCCACCAAGATCCAGTTTTCCTTGATTAGAAGCAGTAGTATTAGTAGCGGCACTAGGAGATGCCTCGTTAGTGCTAACAGCATTGTTTTGACCTTGCTGTCCACCACCACCGCAAGCAGCCAAACTGAATGTCAGTGCTAGTACTGAAATTGCTCTTGTGATCTGAGCAGGATTAGTGACAGGGGAACGCAGAACCATAGATGTGCAATTTTAGTGATTTTTCCGATTCGCGTATATACTGTACATCCTGATAGTAAAGAGAAGGTTAACATTGTCCTCAGAATCTTTATCTTGGCTTAAAATTTTAAAAAATTAATTCTCCGCAATTGCGGAAAAAGAGGTTGCTGAACAGTTTTATTAAGGTCACAAATTATACATGAAGTACACATGTATTATAACAGCGAGCAAAAACTGATGATACGTTCAGTGCTTTTATTAGTTAACAATAAAAAAATAGAATTTGACAGTTGAGAATCTTTGAAATGAGAGCCGTGTAAATGTTAGCCGCATCCAATCAATTACTATGGTCTATGATTGGCTTACTGCTAACTATGGGTGGTACCTTCTTAGAAGCCTATGTCACCACCTTGCCTTGGAGTTGGAGTAAGCTTGGAATTCACGCTTTTTCTCTAGGTGTCACCTATCAAATTGGCGGGGTGTTGCTCGTTGGTTGTTTAGGTGGCAAAAACGCTGGTGCGCTCTCGCAAATTGCCTATTTAGTTATGGGTTTAACTTTGTTACCCGTGTTTGCTGACGGTGGCGGTATCGGTTATGTCAAGCTGTCCCAATTTGGCTACTTGCTAGGCTTTATTCCTGGTGCATGGATTTGTGGATTCTTTGCCTTTAAAGCCAGACCTAGACTGGAAACTTTGGCGTTTAGTGGTTTTTGTGGTTTGTTAACTGTGCACGTTTGCGGTATTACTTACTTAATTATCAGCTATATTTTTCAGTGGAAAGGCACAGAAACTCTGCCCTTAATGCAAGCAATTCTCAGATATTCCTGGTTTGCTCTGCCAGGGCAACTAGCTGTAGTTTGCGCCGTTACCGTAATAGCATATGTGCTAAGACATCTTATGTTTTATTAGTCAGGAGTCAGGAGTAAAAAAGGCTTTGTGTCTAGTACAGCGGGCGCGTAAATATAGATACCATTCTAAATCAACGAAAAGCTTACATTATAAGCTTTTTGACTTTTGAATGAGTGACTTCCAAGGCAGCGGTACTAGCTTTTAGGCAAAAGCGTTGTACTTCACTTACTTACAATCTGCTGTAACCTACTTTCCGCACTTCATCGTGTAATATGCGTAGATTTCCAAATTATCACCAACGATGGTTAAATAAACAACAGAAATTTCCAATCAATTCAAGTATTAATACTTAATGTATTGACCATTATTAAGAATTTTCTTGAAAAGGGAGATAATACATTTTGAAGTGCGGAATGTAGGCTGTAATATAATAGTGATTTTTTAATTGTTAGTTGTTAGTTGTTTTTTTACACTGAACTAAGGACTCAGGATATCAAGTCCGTCTAATTACCCACAATTCCTGGAGAACCCCTAAGCGCTTTCGGTATCCGCCTTGAATGACTAATGACTAATAACTAATTCTGTATGCGTTTAAAAAATAGCCTCTTCTGGATAGGTGCTTTAGTTGTTTTTTTCTTTGACCAGCTGACAAAATACTGGGTTGTGCAAACCTTTAAATTGGGACAGACACAACCACTCTTACCAGGAGTATTTCACTTAACCTATGTCACAAACACGGGTGCAGCTTTTAGTTTGTTAGCAGGGAAAGTAGAGTGGTTACGGTGGCTGTCTTTAGCCGTGAGTTTGGGGTTGATTGCACTGGCATGGTTTGGTCCAGCGTTAAGTCGTTGGGATCAGTTAGGCTATGGCTTTATTTTAGGTGGAGCTATCGGTAATGGTATAGATCGTTTTGTTTTAGGCAGAGTTGTTGATTTTCTTGATTTTCGATTGATTAACTTTGCAGTATTTAATTTGGCAGATGCATTTATCAATATTGGCATTGTCTGCCTGCTGATTTCTACCTTTCAAAAAACACCGAATTCAAGTCACAGAATAAGATAATTGGGTGGGCAGGGAGCAGGGGGCAGGGAGCAGGGAGCAGGGGGCAGGGGGCAGGGAGCAGGGGAAAGGGGAAATTTCAACCTTTTGCCATTGCCCATTGCCCATTGCCCATTGCCCATTACCCATGTATTGGATCGCTACTGACCGGTACTAGGAGTTGTTCCTGAACCTGTGCCGGGAACTTGAGTTGGGGAACCAGTACTAGGTGTGGTCGTGCTACCAGGAGTGCTGGAGTCAGGCGGGGTGAGTTGACTACCGCTGCCTGGGGTGATTTTTTGAGTACCACCACTATCAGGTGAGGGCGGTGGGCTATCAGGTGAGGGGGGTGAGCCAGAGTCTGGTGTGGCCGGTAGGCCAGAGTTTGGTGGAGTTCTATGGTTGCCAGGGTTGCCTGTATCAGAAGGTGCTTGACCTGGTGTTGCATTGTCAGAATTACCACCGCCTGGTGGGGGGGTCACCTGAGTACCACTGCCCCCATTTGAGGTTCCGCTTCCTGATGGACTGGTGTTGTCAGGAGTACCGCCGCCTGGTGTGGGCGCTAATGGGGCGGAGTCTGGCGAAGAACCTTGACGGCTGCCAGGGGTGCCTGTGTCAGATGGAGCTTGACCTGGTGTTGTATTGTCAGGATTTTTCTTTTTACCAGACGGCTTGGTGTCTGATGTGCTGCTACTTGCTGCGCTACCTTGGCAGCGAGAATTTAGCGGGAAGTCCTGACACAAAATTTTCAGCACGTCCGGTCGCAGCTTGTGCTCTGGGGCTGGCTGAGCAGTAGCCTCGCTAATAGGCTCACCGGTGGACGCTTGGACAGGCTGTCCAGCAGACTCGTTCAACTGCTGGACACGGAATTTACTTGCTTGGGCATGAGCAACATTGCTAGTCAGTGCCAGCGTCAGGGCTGTACCGATCAGGGTCAGATATTTTCCCTTCATATTACTTAACCTCAACACCTTAAGGGAGTACTTGCGCTCATTAAATCAGACAAAAGAATTTAGAAAATCTTCCTAAATGAGGATGTATATTTTTCCATTTAAACATGTCACTGTTCAATCGGAGTTAGATTTAAATTTTTTGTTGATTAGTGAGAAAGTTATAAAAATATCAAATCAAATATGCTGTTTCTCCCGATTAACCAGTCAAGAAATAGAAATATATCTTAATGATAAGAATTCTAAACGATACTTGATACTTACAAACGATACTTAATACTTACAAATGTGTCAAACTCAACAACACAAGTTCGATCCACATAAGATTAATTTTGAGTCAGCTAGAGTGGGGAAGAATTTCACCAGAGCTAATGTCTCCATCACCTTATGAGTACAATGGTGGAATATTAGCATCTCCGGAAAGCAGTTCGCCCAATTTTTCAGTAATAACCGTGGTGTGAATAGCCGATGAGCTCCCCCCAACCTCCTCAAAAGCCACAAACTTTGCTTGGTCAGCTAACTCAAGCAGTGCATACAATCCAAGCTAGGGTTGATTTTTCTAAACTGGCGCTCAAGCCTAATGCCAGAGTACCAGAACTCTGGGTACAGGATGCGGGGGCGGATAAGGCAGAGGTATATCCGCTGTTGGGCGATCGCTACATGTTAGGTCGCAGTTCCAAATCCTGCGATATAGTCGTCCGCAACCCAGTTGTTAGCCAGATTCACCTCTCACTGTCACGGGATTCCACTCAACGGAGCCCTGTTTTCTTCATCAAAGATGAAAGCTCTACAAATGGAATTTATCGTGGCAAACGTCGGGTGACTTCCCTAGAATTACGTCATGGCGATGTCCTCACCCTTGGACCACCAGAACTCGCCGCTTCAGTGCGGTTGCAATATCTAAATCCGCCACCTTTATATGTCAAAGCAGCAGCTTGGGCTGCTTATAGTGTCGGTAGTGCCAGCGCTCTAGTAGTGTTAATCATTGGTGCTGAATCGTTAAAATTTTCAGTCAGACCCCTACCAGGAGCTACCCGAGCACCAGTAGTTGTTTACGCCCGCGATGGCGTCACGCCGTTACGTGAGCCTCGGACTACTGCTCACGTAGATAAAAAGCGGTTGCAAGACTTTGGACCTTATTTGCCAGCAGCAATAGTAGCCTCAGAGGATACCCGTTATTACTGGCACTTTGGTGTTGACCCACTAGGGATTTTGCGAGCAATCTTCATCAATACTAAGAGCGGTGATGTTCAACAAGGTGCTAGCACCGTGACTCAGCAAGTCGCACGTAGTTTGTTCCGCGATTATGTAGGTAGGCAGGACTCCCTTGGTCGCAAATTCCGAGAAGCAGTTGTCGCCCTGAAGTTAGAAACTTTTTATAGCAAAGATGAGATTTTGCTGACTTACTTGAATCGGGTTTTCTTAGGAGCAGATACCTATGGCTTTGAGGATGCTGCCAAGTATTACTTTGATAAATCGGCAAGTGAGTTAACTCTCTCTGAAGCAGCAACATTAGTGGCAATTTTACCTGCTCCCAACGGCTTCGATTTTTGTGGTGGGGATAAACAGAATAAACTCAGAACAATTGAATACCGGAATCGCGTCCTGCGGCGGATGCTGGAAATGGGCAAAATCAAACAAGATGATTATAGCCGCGCTAGGCGATCGCCCCTCGACATTAGCCGTAAAGTTTGTGAACAGCAAGCAAAGACAATTGCTCCTTATTTTTACAGTTATGTCTTCCAAGAACTCGAGTCGATCTTAGGAAAAGACCTGGCTCAAGAAGGCAACTTTGTCATTGAAACGCAGCTAGATCCAGCTATTCAAACCCAGGCAGAAGCAGCGTTACGTCGGCAAATCAGGGAAGAGGGGAAAGATAATCATTTTTCTACTGGGGCACTCGTTACCCTTGATGAGAGCACTGGTGGGATTCTGGCAATGGTGGGTGGCAACGATTACAAAAGCAGCCAGTTCAATCGTGCTGTCCAAGCCGAAAGACAACCCGGTTCCACCTTCAAACTTTTTACTTACACTGCCGCTATAGAGCAGGGGATTTCACCAGATACAACTTATTCCTGCAATTCTTTGCGTTGGCAAGGCTTTACCTACAAACCCTGTCGGACTGGGGCTAGCGAGTTAAGTATCGCTACTGGACTTGCCCAATCGGAAAACCCAATTGCTCTGCGCGTTGCCAAGCAGATCGGACTCTCTAAAGTGTCACAGATGGCACGGCGCTTGGGAGTCAAGTCTCCCCTAGAGGAAGTTCCAGGCTTAGTAATTGGTCAGAGTGTCGTCAATGTCCTAGAAATGACAGGTGCTTTTGGTACTATTGGCAACGGCGGTGTGTGGAACCGTCCCCATGCAATTAGCCGGATTCTGGACAGCGGTGATTGCCGCGATCACAACGATTTAAAGACTTGCCGCGTGATCTACTCCTTTGACCAAGATGCTGGGGCAAACAAGCGAGTGCTGAAAACTGACGTAGCCGATACAATGACTCGTTTGCTGCGCGGAGTAATCGCAAACGGCACTGGTCGCAGTGCTGCCCTTGGACTGGGGGAAGCTGGTAAAACCGGTACCACCAATAAAAACGTGGACTTGTGGTTCATTGGCTTTATCCCCAGTCGGCGACTAGTGACTGGTATCTGGCTGGGAAATGATAACAATTCCCCCACATCTGGTAGCAGTGCTCAAGCTGCCCAATTATGGGGAAGTTATATGGGAAAAATTACTAAATAGTTGTTAGTTGTTAGTTGTTGGTTGTTGGTTGTTGGTTGTTGGTTGTTGGTTGTTGGTCGTTGGTTGTAGTTTTTTCCCACTAACCACTAACCACTAACAATTACCGATATCCCTGCCAAGGGTTGACTTCCAGTGCGCCGTTGGGCTTGAATACGACTTGGAAGTGGGCAAGAGGTTCTTTGTTATTAGGAGCCGCTACTGTTGATCCGTAAACTGATTGGAACATTTTAGGCAGGGGTGTCTCCCGGAAATAGTCGAAGGCGACTTGGTTGAGTGGTTCGTAGTCAGCAATTATGCCATCTTTATTTACTGCCACTCGATACTTCAAATCTCGTGCAAAGGTGGGAGTTCCACTCGAATTTTGGCGTAGCGTTTCATAAAGCTTCTGATTTAAATTCTTGATTGTGTTAGGGTCGGAGATTTTGGCTCCGACAACATCTGGTGTTTTAGTGTATCCTCGCCAAGGGCTAATTTCCAGCACGCCAGTTCTTTTAAAAACAACCCTAAATTGAGCAATTGGTTCATTGGCAATAGAACTACGGTTAGCAGGATTATAAAGTAGGTTAGGTAGGGGAATTTTCGCCACTGCGTCATTCGCCACTTTATTCACTGCTTTATAACCTACAATTGCTCCATCAGCAGCCACACCTACGCGGTAGACTAACTCATCTTTCAATTCTGAGCGATTTTTCCAGGTAGGATTAATTTGGTTGTAGACTTGGCGATTCAATGCACGTAATTGGGATGCATCGGTAATTTCGGGAACTGTATTTAACAGTGCTTCTAAATCCTTGACACCAGGTGATGCTGTCGGTGATGCAGCCGGTGTGGGGGTAAATGTGGGTGTGGGAGTAATTTGTTCGTTGGCAGAAGGTGTGGCGATCGCATTCGTCGTTGTAGTATTGACGCTCTTGGTTGCACTAGGAGATCCCTGTGTCTTGGGCTGTGGTGGACGTGCTTGTGGAACTGGAACCAAACCGAGGGCGATCGCAGCGACTGCTAAACTCGAAACTCCCACACTAGCTGGTACTGCCTGTTTAAGTAAGGCTTGGCTAGCACCACCATAGCGTCTACCGACTGGTTGTAGTTGTAGTGACAACTCTGGTAAAGTTTGGCTGTCAGCGAAAAATTGATCTACCGCTTCCACCAAATCAAATAACTGCACTGTATTCAAATCGACTTGAATGGGCGGTTTGGTAGAGTTATGACTAGACTCAGAATCTGGGAGCGCAGTCTCTAAATTCACTAACAACCTGTGTCGGTTGCTATTAATTTTCTGCAACTGCACTAACTCCGATTCCTGATTCTGTGCTTGAGGATTGGGCACATTGCTCAAAAATTCTTGGGCATATGCACTAACTGCCCTCACCAAACTTTCAAAAAATTCCCGCCCTCCCATTAGTGGCTGATTGTAGCCTGATAAATAGCATTCTGCGTTTACCAATATGGATAATTCCGGACGCAGTTCCTGAAAATGTGCTGCTTTTGAGGCATCACTTAAACCTTCTAAAAGAAGCGTGCAATTAGGTAGACTATATTTACGTTGAATATTCATTCTGCTCCACCGTCAAAAAGGCTAATCCAAAACCGCTGCATTCCAGCCGTACCTGTACAAAATAGTAATTTTTCCAACAAATTTATAGCTAGCTCGTCTAATTTTTCATCAGAATTTAATCCCATGACACCAGAACGTCGGAGATGCATTCGGCTTTTAAAATGTGCCCTAAACCGTTCTAGGTAATTAGATAGCCGCAAATTCTGTTCTAGTGGAATCTGTTTTTCGCTCATTTGTTGATATATTGCCAGCAACTGACGGATGACAACGGTTAACCGTCGTGCCATGTAGCAAGCAATGACCACTAAGGCTTTCGCCTCGGTGATGGATAGTGGGCGGCGAATGTTTGCCCGTCGTAAGGGGTTAGTACTACGCATCCGCCATAGATTTACCCGATTTTTAATAATTGCTTTCAATTCCAACTCTTCAGCAACTGTCAAGATGGTTTCAGAGCCACCAAGCTCTAAAGCCTCAATCGCCAGTAAAATCAGATCAATTTGCAACCGGGTTTTACGGGGACATCCCTGTCCCTCAATCGCCGGGGCGGGTAAAGAATCCAGAACCATCGGCACTGTCTGGGGAGTTGGACTGTCAAACGGCGTTAAACTAGCAGAGACATTCATTATAAATACCTTTACGGCTGCAAAAAACTAAGTAAAACTAATTTAAGATTTAACCAAACAAGAAATAAGACGAGCGTGGTAGAGGCAAGACAAGTGCCTGATATATACATTACCTACTCTTGCTACTCAAAGGTTTCCGCATAATAAAATCGTAGTTTTCAAGCATAAGTTTACTCACCTGAGTCAGTAGCGCCATAACATCCCTAGCTTCATGCAGATTCTAATTATCGTCAATCGCTCGGGAAACTAGAGCGCTGATCCCAAGGGTATGACATTATAGTGTACGATTTTTCAGGATCTGCCCACTTTCCAGATGGAAGCTTCCAATTGAGACAGGCGCGATCTAGTAAAAATCTTGAACTAAAATCACCACTATCCTTTTTTATGGATTTGAAGTCTCTTATTCGTGACATTCCAGATTTCCCCAAACCCGGAATTTTATTTCGAGATATCACCACGCTGCTAAGCGATGCAGAAGGGCTACGCTATAGTATTGACCTATTTACGCAAAAGTGCATTGATGCCAATCTCCAAGCGGAATACGTGGTAGGAATGGAGTCGCGAGGCTTCATTTTTGGCTCACTCTTGGCTTATAAGTTAGGAGTTGGTTTTATTCCCGTTCGCAAAAAAGGAAAGTTACCAGCAGCAGTTTACTCGGTTGAATATGCACTCGAGTATGGTACAGATTGTTTGGAAGTTCATCAGGACGCTCTACACCCAGGTAGCCGAATCTTAATTGTAGACGACCTGATCGCCACAGGTGGAACGGCAAGTGCAACAGCAAAGCTGGTGCTCGAAGTTGGCTGCGAACTAGTGGGGTTTGGGTTTATCATCGAACTACAGGATTTGCAAGGTCGGAAAAATCTGCCGGATGTGCCGATTATCACCCTTGTAGAATACTAGTCATGGGAAGTGGGGAGTAGGGAGTAGGGAGTAGGAAGTGGGGCGTGGGCAATGGGCAATGGTGAAGAACACTCAGACGTAGAGAAATTGCTCCCCTGCCCCCCTGCCCCCCTGCTTACAAGTGTAGGTTTTTTACATTTAGCTCTAAAATGAGGTAAGACAAGGTAGACAAGGAGGGAAAGTGGACAAGGAAGAAGAACGTAGAAAAATTAGAACCCATGAAGATTTAATGATCT
>Ga0116229_10011329_pt1 | contig 13189 bp, 9 predicted proteins | sample S1TSphgellanicum_3_FD_87313 | JGI IMG/M metagenome (GOLD analysis project Ga0116229, IMG submission 87313) | Host-associated microbial communities from peat moss isolated from Minnesota, USA - S1T2_Fc - Sphagnum magellanicum MG | ecosystem: Host-associated > Plants > Peat moss > Unclassified...
AAAAATAAATTTCTGTTTAATGTTTTCGTCAAGAAAATAGGGAATTTAATAACTTAGATTTGAATTATTTTTTAATTAAGAAAACAACCAATCAAGTGCCATCTTCAGTTACCAAAGAGCCATGATTGCGTCACGTAAGTACTAATACGTCCCCCTCAGTACGGGGAACGGAGAACGAGAATTCGTGTATTCCCTAGTATATCCGAGGTCCGCAGCTGTCGCAATGGAATTTTCCGAACTCGTGGAGTGGACCGGAGTGCCAAGAGCAGTCGGGAACTTGAGTTCCCAAATTTGGTTCCCCTTTTTCGTTCCCAATTTTCGTTCCCAAATTACGTTCCTTATTAGTTTCTCAAATGAGAATGCTGTACAAGAATGAGAACGCTGATGAGCTTCCAAAAAACAATGAGAGGAATGCTGTTCCCAAGGACCACTGGAATCCTACAGTTACGAGTTCCCGTCGAATATGCAATACGTTCCCATAGAATATGTGCGAGAGGGAGAGAAGGAGAGACGAAGGCTGCTGCGGTCCCGCCATCGCCACAGCTCCACCAAGCTTTTTTAACTGCCTCGCGCGATCTTGTTTCTTCAGCATCCGTGTTCTTCTTCGGTACCGTCTTCTTTCTCGCTTCTCGCTCTTTGCAACCATGTCTTTTTTCGTTAGAACCGTTGCTTTAGCTGCCAGTAGAAGAAGCTTGTTGTCGCAGAACAACGTCATTCCCGTGCGCGCTTCGCACGTCTCCGACACGAGTTTGAGCCTCTCGGCGTTGAAGAATTTTGTATCTGAAGCAACAGCAAGAGGATCAACAACAACGTCGACTGACGCGCGCTTTTATTCGTCGATTCGCGATGTCCGTAGACTTCCTGTGTTCAGCAGCTCCACCGATCGTGCTTTGTTCAATGCTTCGGAGTTCGGTAATAACCGTAGTAGTGGTAGACGAGGAGGCGAGATTTGGAGTCTCTCTGTGCGCAGCCAGTCGCGTTCCAATTCGGTTCCATTCGCCGAAGAAATCCCCGCGTTGTCACAACAAGTCGGCACAAGATCCGAGCACTCCGCAGCACTGGTGGAGGAAGAGCGCGAGAATGAGGCAATCATGGACGAGTTTGTGGAAGTCGGCCACAGGTTAGCAAATGCCGCCGGGACGATTATCATGAACTACTTTCGATCGCGCTTCCAGATCATCGACAAGGAAGATTCCAGTGAGTCCGCATGCCACATCCTTGCAATTCTGTTTCCAACTTTTGCCGCTGTCTTCTTCTTCCGATGCTTGTCTGTCTGTCTGTTTGTTCTTTTTCCCTCGTTTTGCTATTTATTATTGCTCTGCGAAAAAAATCCTTTGTCACTCTCATAGTCTCTCATTTCTATTCTCTTCTCTTTGTAATGTTTTATCTGTTCGCATGACGGATCTGCTTATATCGAGTGCCTGTGGATGAGATCCTTTGCTTTCTTGGTTCGCTGGTAATTCGTCTTTCATTTGCGATGTCTCTCTGTGTTTGTAGTGTTGTTGTTGTTGGACGGATAATTTCTTTCTCTTGTTGTTGCATCGGTCATACACTTCTCTCTTCTTCCTGGCTTTTTTTTTTCCTGTGTTGTGTTGCAGAATCAATTCTCGGACTTTGTTTTCATGCATGTTTTTTTGTGTTGAGGATATATTCTCTTGTGGATATGCATTTCTCTTGTAAATTCATTAAGAGTTTTCTGCCGTGGCAGAGAGCTCTCTCTCTCTGTGGCGTTCAAACCATTCATACTGGCGTGGTCCTGCTGGAGGACAAAATTGAGTCCAGTGAGGAAAAAGCTTTCAAAAATTTGCTATCTGTTTCCAACATAATTGCTTTCAAAAGCTTAGTTTGTGAAGATTTTATGTGAGACTGAGTAGTCCTGGGTTTGAAACTTTTGATCTGTGAAGTTTCTTTTCCTCTGTCTTCAACAACGTTTTTTCACCTGCCTGCCTGCCAAGGTCTGTCCTTTGTTGGTCTGTAACTAAGCAACTATGTTTTCTTATTACCAAAAATGTGAAGTTTGTACTTCTGTGAGAAGCAGCAGTGAGTATTCTTTTGAGTGGTGAGAGATGGCTAAGGTCTCTAAATACTATGAATTTCCTTGCTTGTTTCCTTGCTCAATGTTCAATTTTCTCCATAAGTATTTGGGAGAAATAGTAACGTCTGTCAATCGAGGAAGACTTCGATCTTTCGGGATGTGGTGTCATCATGTGGTTTTGGCGTCCAGGAGTGTCTTTGATGTTGAAGTTTCTCTGCGGTCGGCTCTTTCTTGGTAGCAAAATGGGTGAACTAACACAGAGAAGAATATGATATGTATTTGGGATTTTGTGCAGGCCCTGTTACAATTGCTGATCGAGCAGCAGAAGAGGCCATGTGCTCAATTCTAGCAGAGCGTTTTCCCACACATGCTATGTAAGTGCTAAACACTCGCACGCACACATCCTTGCTTGCTTGCTCGCTCGCTTGCTTTTGCACAAGTAAATACTCCTCTGTCTGTTAAGGAGTTTCCAAAGTTTGCAGTTTTTTGTGTGTGAAACTCTTCATTATCATGCATGGGGCCTTGTTGAGGATTGTTTGCTGCAGACTTTGAATCAATGATTTGGGAAATTATGCTCACTACATGTAAATCTATTTACACAATAAGTGTGGATTTGCAAAGAGGCATTTTTATACAAGAAACTGCAATTATGGAGGCCGTCATGAAAGAAATTTATAAATAGGGAGGGTAGGATGCTAATAGCAAAGTGTGACAGATTTGGGGAGGAAGGAGGCTTGAAGATGCCTAAAGGAGGCTCTGACTATTGCTGGGTTTTAGACCCCATTGATGGCACCAAGAGCTTCATCACTGGTGACTACAGTTCTCTTTGATTGCCTGCCTGCCTTCCATTTGCACATAGTGCATAAGACAATGGCAGCATTTTTAAAGAAGACAAAACTGTTTTCACTCATGAGAACAGGGCTTGCCTTGTCTGCTGACAACAGGCATGTAAATCACAAACCATTATTATGGAATCTAGCATAAAACATGATGAAACTTCTGATCTCTGACATCTCAGTGGTGTTGGAAACAGGAAAACCTGTGTTTGGTACGCTCATTGCCTTGGTTTATAAAGGAGTCCCGGTAAGTCCTTGTCTCCATCTACTGCTCAATGTAAGCACTATGGTGTTTTCTGTTATAGTTTCCTTGTATTGAGGCCTGTGGCATCTCATGAAGTATCTTCATTGTTTTCAGTATTCTGAACTATGACCCAATCACAGTATATCCTGCATGTGAGTTGTCATGTTTGGTTGTGATTATACAGTTCTGAGCAGACTATAAGAATATGGGACAAAAATACAATTCCTTGGTTATTGAGTTCCAACCCCTTGGGTCTACTATTGCTTGAAGCTGATGGCTTTTATGAGATGGTGGATGAAAGCAGGTGTTTGGGATTATAGATCAGCCAGTGCTTGGCGAGCGGTGGGTTGGCATACAGGGCCAAGTGTCAATGCTTAATGGAGATGCTATTCAAACACGTGCATCATGCGACTTAATTAAGAATGCCTACCTGTGAGTTATCCATCTTGCTTTCAGTATCTTGGACCTAGTAGCGGGATTAATATTAGCAATTTATTGCTGCTGTGGGCACTCCAGTAGTTATTTCACATCTTCACATCCTGTAGTGAGCCAATAAGAAACTTATATAATGGAATGTCTCTCCTGTTTTCACTCATGTGCAAAATGCTGGGGTGGCAGGTATACCACAAGTCCTCACATGTTTTCTGGAGAATCAGAGTTGGCATTCAGTAGAGTCCGGAATAAGGTATCATTTTTCTGGCAAGTCCTCAGCTCTGGTTTCTCATCTCTTGCTTTCTGTACAGTTTTTAGTTACATCTTCCTCAACAAGCAAGCACACACTGGTGGTTGATTCACAAATTTGTGAGGATTTCTTTATGAGGAGAAATGTTTGCAAGTTGCATATCTAGGTCAGTGCACAGAAAAATGCAGGTAATTAAATCTAGTTGTCTGACTGTTTCCTCCTTCAGGTGAAAGTACCTCTGTATGGTTGTGACTGCTATGCTTATGGACTTCTAGCAGCTGGCCATGTTGATCTTGTCATTGAAAGGGGACTAAAGGTACCTTTTCTCAACTACACTTACTCTACACTTATATTCAATTTGGGTCTGAGGCCAATCACAGGTTACTTAAATCAGACATGACATATCAAAATTGTATTAGCATGAAACTCTCAGCACAACTAGCAGGTGTCAATAGCTATTTGTGTTGTGAACAAGTACAAGGCTTTGAGAAGAGTTATTTCTGCGCACTTGGTTTGGACATAGACAGGCACTGCTGATGTTGACAGATGTTGCCTTCAGCTTCATCAAAGTGAGAAGGAAGATAAAGAGGTAAATTGAAAACAGGCAGCACTAAGTTCCAAGATTGAGGGTTGAGAACTCTGGCAGTTGGAATCTGACAGTCTATGGTTGGATATGGTTTGGCTACAGCCTTATGACTATTTGGCATTAGTGCCCATAGTGGAAGGAGCAGGTGGTGTGATGACAAATTGGAATGGCGAACCCCTACGATGGTGGCCTGAACTTGGTACATTTTTTCCTTGAAAAATGCCATGTCCAACTTGTAAACAAAGTGATGTTGGACTGGGTATTGAGAAGCAGTTACCACAAGCAAAAAATTTCTCGTGTTGTTGATTCTGCTTTTCTGAACCTGTTCCTGCTCATCCAGCAGTATTTTGATGGTCCATACATTACCCAGTCAATAGGATTCAAAGATGAAACCAAATTCTTTAAGAATGCTCACCTGACAGATGTTATGGGACTAATTATTGTCAAGTCCTGGAAAAGATACCAGTGTGTTGTATATTAGAAGGCTACACTGATGCCAAGGTCAAGCTGCCCACCACCATGCTAGTGTTGAACTCCTTTACCCTTATGAGTGTCAAAGGGCCAATCAGGTCGTGATTGTGAGGTCAACCATGTAAGGCTCTGTATGGAGTGAATGCAGTGAATATGCTTTTTTCTTCTCTTATCTCCGGCAGGATTTTAAAGTTATTGATTGGATGGAATGCAGGAGAAGTAAATATTGAGGTACTTGCAGCTGGAAATGAGACTTTACACAAAGCTGCCCTTTCAGCATTGGCCTGGAGTTAATGAAGCAGAGTAGCAAGCTAAACAGAATAGACAGGTGTTCATGGTCAAGGCTACCACAAGTGAGGAAGGTAAATCTTTGTACAACATCGGCAGTTCTGGCTAAACTGACTGGTACACCAGATCCCATGTCAACACTAAAGTTTTAAACATAATAGTGGCAGAGAACAAACTGGGATAGGTGACCAGCTAGGTAGCTGCTGCAACAATATAGAGCCCTGCCTCTGTGAAGAGGCAATACCTACAGATACAGAGAGGTGACGAAGAAGAATCTCTAAATTACCTATACTCCAGATTGCTTACAGTATCAGCTCCAAGATTTTTTTTTTTGCTTTGGTAGCAATCTAATTTTTGTTCCTCCTATTTCAGCAGTCTTATTGCTTAGCTACCGAAGGGAAATTGGTGTATATGGTTCATTGAAGTCAGGCCATTTGCCTGCCCTGTGAAAGGAAGGTGTCAGAGGACAAATGGCAGGTGAAAATGATGCTCAGGTCAGGTATGCAGACCAATCTAATTCTAGAGAGAGAGAGAGAGAGAGAGAGAGCAGTGTATAAGATTATCTCTCTTGAAATAAAAACACACTGGGTTTTGTGGGAGTTGATGAAGGCCCCTGTTACCAAACCATAGAAGTGCAGCTGCAAGAAATACTGAAGACGAATACACATCAGAATTTGGAATGGAAGATGTCTCTTTTTCTGAACCTCCAATAGAAATTGCAGTTGGTAAATGGCACATTCCCTTCACATCCTTTCATGTCTTGCCTTCCACATTATGCAGAGAAAACTCAAACTGATGCTCGGTCTGTTTGTTTCCTCTATTTGAGAATAGAGTTTGAGGATGAAAATGGGGATTAAAGAGAGGCATGTGTGCTCGGAGACCTTCAGGGAGTTCGAAGACCTCTTCAATTGTCTCTCTGGAACTGTAAGCTTCTCAAACTGACAACTCCGTGATCTTTTAATAGTTTACATGTATTCAACTGCATCATTTGAAAGACACAAAGACAGACATTGTGAGCACATTATGCCAAGCCCAAATGCATGTGCATTCATGTGAAATCTCTTGGACAACATTAGCAGGATCCAAAATTGCCACATTTTCAAGCTCTCACCACCAGGCAACTGTTAGGGCAAATATCATAGTAGTTACTACAAGAGCAGCTTCAACACATGTTTGTCAAATGACTCTATAAATTTTAAGATGCCATGCTGAAAAAAGAAGATCCCTGAATAGTCTAAACCATTCCCTATTTTCCTTGTTCTTTGAAAAAACTGTATATTCTTGAAATTTTCAACACTTTTACAAAATAATATAAACTAGTGTAGCATGTGCTGTTGGGCCCATGTGTGAACTGATTACTCAATCGATATTTCCTTTCAACACCACTTTTTGTAATCTAATTGAATTTCTAATGATAAAAACTACTTAAAATTCAGTATCTCTTGCACCTTAGGTCTAAACTGTTCCCATTCACCTTCATTAAATCCTACTCACTAAGGATTTTCCAGCAATAGCAAGAACATGCCCAAATTCCCCCATAACATTTAGTTTTGAATTAAACAAATTTTCAAAGATAATGTCAAAGTTACCAAGGTACTCCCATACCATTAAAGTTGTTTCAATCCACCCGGTGGGAAGTCTTTTGGGAAGAAAAAACTTCCACTTAGCTTGAAAACAATATGATGCAAACAAAACATAAATTTATTAGAAGCTCTCCACCCAACCTTAGGATCACACAAATTCTTACAACTTTTATGATCTCAAGCTTTGGCCTACTCTTGAATCAGGGGTCACGTTCCACATGCAAATGTTACTTTCCTTAGTTAACTTTCGCTTATAGTCCCAAAAATTAGTTGGGCATGAAACATAAACATCTAAATAAAAATAACTTGGTAAAAAAAAAAGATGTTGACATCCAACACCCCAATTCAACAAACTATTAAATTACACATTTTATCACACCGTCAAGCATTGGAAATGTTCAGGTTTGTCAAAAAAAAGAAAAGCCTTGGTCAATACATTTGCAACAATATTTTTTGTGTGGCAATACACCAACTTAATAAAATCATTTTCAATTTTGTGTCACACCAAATGATGATGAATCTTGATATGTTTCATGCACACATGAAAAGTTGAATTTTATTATAAAGATATATAGCCGTGATTGTCATCATATATAATAATGGGTTTCATCTATGACATACCAAGTGTCCCAAAAATTGATGAAAGCCATAATGTTTGCATTGTAACTTGGGAAGATACGATATACCCATTTTTTAATGATGATATCACAATACATGTTTATTTCTTCCTATTTTGACTAATAGTTCCACTACCCAATAAAAAAAATCCTTATTACAAAGCACTTAGCCTTAACTATGGTAAACATCCTTGTCAAAATGCCTTCATCTCATCATGTTTCATTGAAACTTTAATTACGATAAACATTCTTGTTGGAATGCACTTGGTTTCCACTATGGTTTGAAGTTGTTTTGAAACACACTTGACCTTGGCTATGGTAAAAATCTAAATGTGAATGCATATCATATTTTTGTTGAAACCATAATTATATTAACAACCCATTAAAACACACCTAGCCTTAGCTATAGTTTACATGCTATTTAGAACTCCTTAACCTTAGTCATGGTAAATGTCTCACTAAAAGAAATCTTGTATTATGAAAACATCTAATTTGTGATTATATGCAATTAATTATCATTTGTAATTATGTTTTGTCCTTTACACAAATAATTATCATCCTTTTCAACCTATTACTTTTCTTACAACTATGGTATGACTAATTTGCAATTGCTAGGTTTTTCATCTTTCCATGTTAATTAATTTATTGGGTTTTCATCGAAGAAGAGGCCTCCATGTCAAATTAATTGCAAAAGTGATACAACTTGATTACATTTATGTGATGTACTTATACTTTTGAAATATATTAAATTTTTTAAATAATGTTTTAGAGGTATATTAATAGACTTGTGCATTTATTTTATATTTCAAACATGTTCAACATATATTTTATATACATTGTGGGTTGGCTAGGTAGTTTAAATAAGTAAATAAGTAGGTAGGTAAGGTTACTTACTAATTAAATACTATATTTAATATATAATATAAATTAATATTTACAAGTTAATTAGTTAGGTAATAATGATAATTAATTAAATTTTAATCATTTTCCACTAAATAGTAACTTATAACTTAGCAATTAGTTAGTTAACTAGTTAGTTAGTTATTACTTATTTAGTTATGTAATTTACAAAATTAAAAAGAAGAACAAAGGATATTGGATAAATTTTCTAGTTCCAATTTAGTTTGCAACTAGAAAGTTTATCCCATATGTTTTGTCCTTCATTTCCATCTTGCAAATTATATAAAGAAGATGTTTTGTTTTACATTTTCATATTTAAAAAATTTGTCATTTGAGATAAACCAATAAAAAATGTTTAACCTTAAAAGCTAAACCCAAAATAAAATTAAAAATTTTATGTCCTACCATATAGCTTACTTACCCCCTTAACTTAAATAGGTAGGTCTATCCACCCACCTAAATGTTGATTTAAATGAATTTCGCCCAACTTATGCCACGTGGCACAATTGCATTAGAGCAAATTATGTTGCATGGCATAATCCTATTGGAGCAAATTGTGGCATGTGGCAAAGTCCCATTATAACAAGTTATGACATATTTCCAACGATCAATGTGATGACATTGTAGGCTGTTTAAAGAGATGATGAAACTTTAATTTATATCCTCATAAACAATTACAAGAAAAACTATTATGTTGTCAAGTGACAATTAATAAATGCATTATATGATAATTGCAAAAATGGGACTTGTTCTAAGTCACATACAAATAGTCAATGGATGAAGGGGTCTGTACTCAACTATTGCCTCATATGAGCCCTTATTCTAGTAATGTCCTTGTCTTCAAACATTACCTTGCACTTCATTCAACATCCGATATATTACAATATATATTAACATGTATGCACATGTTTATCAATTAAATAATGCTTTCATCCAAAGGTGTTACCCAATGTAAAGACCATGTACTTTTCTTTCAATGGTTTTTTTTTAAAAATGAGAACAGAAGGAACATTACAAAAATAAAAAATCTAAGAATTATTTAACATTAACACATATATGTATGTTATGAAACAATCAAAACATTTGTTGATAATGTGAATGGATAGATGAATTGTGATGAGCAATTATCAAAAAATTGAACTTTTATTATTTTACAAGGTGTAAAAGTATTTACCTTGAAACCATTGATTTAAAAACTTCATTCTCTAATTACATTATTGTAATAACAAAACTACATGTGTTTGTTGTTACAACTTTATTTTTGAATATTATTATGCATGCCACTTACTATTCCAAAATATTTATTGATAAAGCATGTGACCGTATATGCTATGGATTATCCAACAATGGACCACTTGATATAATCATTGTGCAAGATATGCAAAACCTTAAAGGTTGTATTAAAGTTCATTGCTTGAGGTGTTATGCTTGATTTCACAAGTTTTGACTTTTGCTTGACTTATGGGATATACACTATGTAAAGAAGGGTTATGTTTCTAGAAATGAAATGCACATATCAAAAGTTGTCACACCCACCCTTTAAATGTAAATTAACATATCATTGTGAGCTTCCCATGCTTAATGCATCCCTCAATCCTATAAGAAACAAAACAATCTATAGATTTAACATTGAAACAAAGTTAGCGTGCTTAACAGGGAGATTGAAAACTTTACCAAGACCTTTGAGATGTACATTCTTGTAGTACTAGATAATTTGTTTCTTTGGATTTTATGCACCATAAAAGGAGATTTACATATTCTACTTTGATCACTATAAACTTTTATGTACATAAGTGATCAATCTTTCTTGAGAAGGGGAAAGGCTCCACTTGAAAATAATAATAATAATAATTTAAATCCTCTTGTTTATAATATGTCATTACTTATATACCCTTTCATGAAGTCTTAAACACTATAACCTATTCACACCACAAAATAAGGTGACAAGTTCAACTTCTAAAAAATGTTATTCACATTAAAATGGAAACTTGCCCAAATGGCCAAAGCACTATCTATCCAATCATGACTAAATTTGTCACTAAATGGCCAACCTTGAAATTGGAAGGACAATAAACAATTATCATAAATTATCATAATGTAAGAATAGGACCGACATTGAGGTGTTGGATAGTTAATTCATTTATTATATTGCATTTCAACACATTATATATATATATTTTAAAATTTCAACTTATTTTGAGTGTTTTTTTCACAATTATTTTTAGAAGAATAGGCCCAATGTGCTTGCATCTTTTATTACTCTCCTTGGTCATCATTCCCAATAAACACATGACCCTTTCATGTCATACCACAAACACACACAATAAAGGTGCATTTGCCCCCCTTAAATCAAAGCACTTGAAGAAGAACTATATGCTATCTCTTTAGATAATATCATTGGCCATGCCACTTATTTCTTCACAATTGACATGTAAAAAGGCATCACATTAATTTTGTTTTTAGGTTTCACAAATTTTGACAACATAGGCTTGAAATTTGACATTTTTCTTTCCAAAAATCAATCATTTGGAAAATAATATAATTAGTGTTGAATACATTCATGCACCACAATAGTGAGACACTCAACAAGGGGCATAGTGTAAGGAGTTGAATATGATAAATAAACAAGCCATTCATTGCTTAATGGTTTTGCCCATTAAAACAAGTTAGAATCAAAAACTTAAACCTTTATTGGATCTAGAATTTTTCATCTTGATGCACTCATATATATGAAACATATCCATCCATCACATACACACATTGCATCTCAAATGTCATTCACAAGTTGTGTCAAGTTTGAACCAAAATTTTATGTCAAATCTTTTATGACATTTAATCTTTTCCTTAAAGGTAAACCCTATAAAATTTCAATTTTAGCCAAAATCAAATGGTCTTGTTCGATTCCCACTTCCAGTAAATGCCATCCCAAGCCATCTTCACCTTTTTTGCATATAAACATCAAGCGATGTAAATAAAGGTTTGCAAATCCTCATCCTTTTCAATGGTAATGTGTGCATCACGTGGGATGTTCCCCACACCCCAATCTTGAATGCCTAGGATTTGCAACAATTGATTGGATGTTAATTTTACCAAAAAATGTTTCATCATCTTAAATTTTCCTTTTGTAATGGATTAGATGTGATCCCACTCCATCTTGGCCTTTGTGTAATTTCATTTAGTTTTATGGTCATTTCGCCTCGAGATGTTTGTGCATCTTTTAAGATATGTACATTCATCCAATAGTGTCTTGGCAACAATGACCACCTTCACAAGTCAAAGGTTGATTAGGTCTGCCTTTTCTACCACAAGGTCATGAACCCAACTTGTGACTAAAAATTGCATCATTTTTCGCAATCCAAATTTTCCAAAGGATTACACTTTGTAATATTGTCCAATCAATGTGAACTACCTATACTAGTAGGTGAAAATTCTATCCAAAATTGTTCTATACCTATTAACAAAATAATTCAATCCTATTATCAAAACAATATTTTAAAGGTTTACAATTTGTGGCTTTATTTATTCTAATTTATCTATAAATTATTTTCACATAATTTTATCATTATAATTATTGTTCCATTTTCCTAGATTCTCTATTATCATCAATAATAAAAATATGTGGTTAAGTCTCTAAATTTTTGTTAGAAAAACATAACATTTCAAAATATTTTCATTATTTCTTCATCAATCTCCTACTACTTTCTTTACTCAAAATTCAATATTTCAAATATTTGTAGTATATAGTGTAGATTCCAAAATGGAAAAACATTAAAATTTTATGGTTTGAAACCCAACAAAACTCTAAATTATTCATTGTTTTTATTATAATCTCCAACAATTGTTTCAATTTTCTTGTGTGTAAAACAAAAAGAAAAATCTCCCAAAATTCCTTAACCTCTAAAACTACATATTAAGTTATTCCCTCCAAAAGTAATTTGAATCATCCATTAATGAAATGTTTTCATCCTACTGGTTCACTAACCATCTACATTCTACCTTGTTTAATCTTTGCCATACACTTGATCCTATTCTACCTGTTTAATAACTACCATACACTAGGTAACATATATATTTTCAACATTGTTTCTATTGAAAATGCATTGTTGTAAATTTAACACCTTCATTTTGCCAATGTTAGCTAGTGGGTTTTTGAATAGATAGATGATGGTCATGGCCCATGACCATGTAGCCTTGGCTTGGGGGTAATCAAAAAATTGATGGATCAAGGATTCAAGTGTTCCCAAATCACAAATTGGGCACATAACATCAATGCTACAATTTGCCTTAACTTTCCATACATTGATTGTAACCACCTTGTGAATAATTGACCACAAACACCTTGAGTTTCTTTTAGCTTGATTTGGTCACCACACATGTTTCCATCTTACTTTAAATGAACTAGGTGGAATAGGAGCCCACTTTTTTGGTATATTTTTAATTAAGGAGGTTTTTTTGTTGAGTAATTCACAACTTCTCTTTGAGGTGTAGTGCATAAGAGTGACCCATCCCTCCACTTCTATCAAGTGGGAACAAACTCTAGCATAGACAATTTGACATAGAACAAATGAAAGGTGGCTTTGCTAAGGCTTTTTTTGGTCAAGATCATATGTACACTTGTTTGCATGTGCCTTTAATTGCCAACTCCAAGGTAGGGTGAACTTGGTTTTAGTGAGCCGCCATAACTAAATGGGGGACTACTTTTTAAGTAGTTAATAAAGGTTGACTTGAAATAATTTGAAGTTTGCAAGGATGTGGAAAATTTCATTGTTGTCACAAAAGGAGAAGTAATCTTTTCTCGTGCAGAATATGACTTTTGGAATGCTAATGTCATCAAAAAGATAAATTCTTATCCATTCTTCCTTTATTGTTTGTGCATGGTAGGGGACCGAAGTTGAGATAACCAGGCATAGACTCCAAACTATGAGCAATAAAGTAGTCACTAAGTAG
>Ga0116229_10011331_pt1 | contig 13188 bp, 8 predicted proteins | sample S1TSphgellanicum_3_FD_87313 | JGI IMG/M metagenome (GOLD analysis project Ga0116229, IMG submission 87313) | Host-associated microbial communities from peat moss isolated from Minnesota, USA - S1T2_Fc - Sphagnum magellanicum MG | ecosystem: Host-associated > Plants > Peat moss > Unclassified...
AAGAAGGTGAAGATACCCATGTAAGTGCTGGTTCACCCTGGCCCCAATGGGGGAGGGGAGGCTTTGGTAGGGGGAATATTACATAAAGGAATTACTAAAATGCAATGGAGTATGACAGACATGGGGTTTGGGGAAGAATGGTTAGGTGCTGGGAATATAATCCATGAAGTTGTTAATGATGGTTGCCAACCACTTTGTCTCCAATAATTTCACAATATGTCTTCTATGATGTTTGTGAATTTTGATGATTTTAATAGCACCATAGTTATCCAAAACTCTCATATTTTTCTATCTTATCTTTTTCATCAAGACCACAATATAAGCAGGCTATCTATCTATAAAGCAAGGTAGTTTGTTTTGTTTGTCATGTTGAGATCTCCCAAATCATGGCACTTCATGTTGCACTCTTGGTATCTTTGGAAAGCTCTCAATGAGTAAGGGTGCACCAACTTGGTTTGAGACTGTTTAGAGCTATGGTGTGAAAGTTATTGATTATTGAATCATAATCTCAATGAAAAAATAAAATAAAATCAAAACTGAAAACTGTATTAAACTGGGGGGGCGGGAGGGGGGTGTTTGAAAAGCCCTCAAGCGCTCAGCAAGGCAGATTTAATAAATTTTATTTCATAATTTTCAGAGCTAAGATGTGGAAGAGATTGAATTTTGAGTGGATTTTTGTTGCTGGAAATTCAAACAAATTACAAAAATTGATTGGGTCGGAACGGAAAAATCAGTTGAGCCCTCAACGCGTTCATACTTGGGGCAAGACATGGGCTACACTAGTGTAGGAAAGATTATGCGAATTGATTGCCAGAGGCGTTAAAAGTTTGAAAACTGTGTTTAACAAGGGTTACATCAACCAGCCCATTTGATCTGGTAAAGTGGAATCGAAGCTTTTACATGAAGATTGGAGGATCTGACAGCTGCAGATATGGGCATAACCTCTTAACAAAAGAAAAATAAAAAGACATAAGTACATCTTCCTACCTATAGCTCTCACATCTCAACTTTGTGACTTTTGGGGAACTCTATATGCTCTTGCATTCCTCAGCTTAGGGGAACTTTTTATGGGCAAGTAGTAAGGAGTGACCCTTTGTAAGGAATATCTTCTCCCCAAATAAAATGCACTTGATGTGGAGGATTGACAGTGAGATTCAATTGAGAGAAGAGCATCAAGAAAGAAAAAGGAGGCTCCCAAGAAAGCACGAAGATGCAATGTCCTCTCCTCCCCCCCAAACAAAATTGCACTTGATGTGAAGAAGGATTGATGGTGTGATCGAAGTTCAAACCTCTGATTGCTTTCCTTTTTACTTTGTAGATGCAATGGGAGTATTGTCACCTTTATGAAGGATAACACCCTTTGATGAGAGGGGTGGGGGTCGCTCCCAAAGTCAGGGCCTCAACTAGGGAGGGATCTGCATTGGGGATGTCCCCATCTGAGGGTGTTATCCCATGTCATAAACTTATTCTTAAAGTAATCTTTATTCTGAACATGACTCTGGTCTTTGGAGTACTGGCTCATCTTCGCTTTTGAGCCGTCCATAAAGTTCATCAAAGTATCACTCGGCAAAACCAAGGATGGACTCCCCCAAAATGATCATTATAAATTAGACTATAGTCTATTGAGCTTATGGCCATATAAATTAGGAAACTACTTAGGTAGGGGTTAATTACGTTAGGGGTTTTCTATCTCCTTACTTAATTCTGGGTTATCTCATACCTATCCATGAGTTACTTTATCTACCTATGAGTTATCACTTACTTAATCAGCACGATTTATTTACCTACCCATGAGATATTTATCTACTACTTATTTACCTATCTATCTGTGTAAGACAAGCACAATGAAAAATTTAAATGGGGAATTACATAAGACCTACCTAAGGACTTATTTAATGATTATCTAAGGATTATAAAGGGGCCTACTTAGGTTAGGGGATATCTTAAACCTTATCTAAAGACTATAATAATATTTCATAAGTTAAGGAATACTAAGGGCTATTTAAAGAGGCTATCTAGATAATTTTAGGGTTTATTTAAGGACTACCTAAAGATCAACTTGGGGTCTATCTATGTTATGAGTTATCTAAGGTAAAAGCTTTCAAAAGCTTACATAAAAAATATGTAAAGATCATTTAGGGACTAAGTTACCTAAGTGAGGGGATACCTAAGAGACTACTTAATGAGCTACATAGGATTTAGATAGAGGTCATGAGTCAGCCCTAGGTAGGTCCTTATGTAAGCCTTTTGTAACCCCATTTTGCACTATGAGTCAACCCTAGGTAGCTTTTAAAATAAATCTTAGGTATCCTTTGACGTAAGAAGTTACTAGCTAACCTTGCATGTAAGCTCCTAAATAGCTTTTAGATATCCCATAAATAGCAAAACATAAGAAAGAAAAGAAACTCAATTTATCCTATGTGAAAAGTTTGAGTGTTTTCTTCTATTATTATTTTTTCATATAATCCCATCCTACATTTCGATTCTCATCTTCAGTTTCAGGAAACCCATGATTCTTTTCTTGAGTTTTACCATCTTTATGGATAACTTTAATAAGTTTGCAATTTAAAAATAAAAATAAAAATCTGTGATACTCAGCACATTTCTACAAGGCAATATTACTGTAAATACTATGCCCTCCCTGAACACTAGAAAATTTCTGCCAGTTTAATATGTACATGTATAGGTATGGATTGTGGTGGAGATGGGGCATTAAAAAAGAGACCTTGTTCATGGTTATTTTCATGCCAATTCCCAGCAAGGAATATGAAGAACCCTGGCATGAAAACCCCCAAGATGGAATCTGAAATGGAATGCTGACTATAGAGATCCACATACCCTAAACCCTAACATCCAATGAAGAAAAAAATTAAGGTTGATTGGTGTGATTTTGGTTGGTTGCCACCATTGCTTCATTGTGCTTACAGCTTATGTACCTTGAGAAATAATCTGTTTTCAGTTCCTTTGTGACCACTTTGGGTTTTACTATTTTGGCTCAAACTTGGGTCCTCGCTTTTTGTTCTTTCTTTTCCCCATTTCACGAGTGTTTGTATTTCTCCATTTTCACCCATAAACATGGAATCTTCAATAATATTGAGTGAGGATGGGTTAAAATTTTCCACATGGGCCAATCATTGTGACCAACCACTTAAAGACATATATATATTCTGAAACAACTGGAAAAATCCATTGCAAAGAAAGATACCATTCTATTTGTCTAGAAGTGCTTTTGAATAGACTTGTATCTACCAGGTGTGTTTTTTTTCTTTCCCTTGATGATGTAACCGAGGTGGTGATCATCCATAAATTCAATTTAAACATTTAAACATCTTTATATATTTTTGGATACCTATTTGGACTATGTACAAATATTTGAATTTTTTTGGAATTTTTTTGAATTTTCTTTTTGATACATGATGGTTTTTTAAAAAATCATTGAATCTGTGATAGGAAATGTCCAACTTTTTGCCATAGTGTGAGTTTTCACACAAATAAAAGGATGATTGTATCATGTGCACACTTATATTTACAAGCCCAAACTCAGTGTCATGTTGTTTTAAAGCCTACATTTCATCCAAATTATTGTTTACTAGTCATTATTCCGTTGTAGGTGGAGCTGTTTTAGTGGTGGCTATATTATGCCCTACATTGGGAATTTTGGATGAAGTTTAGCACTGAACTTTAGTGGATTCACTGCAAACGAGCTTTAGGCTTTAGAAAAATATTTCAGGGCATTAGAAGATCCCTTGAAGAGCCCAATAAATAAGAAGTGTTTGTTATGCACTATTTTTGATTGGCCAAAACAATGATTAGTCCAGGCAGTGTTTTATTAAATTTTAGCAAATTTTCACAACCTGGAGATTTTTTTCCAGAAAATGAAGAAAACACAAAAAAAGAAAGAATTATAGGGACTTTTTTCGCCATTTTTCGAAATAAAAATAACTAAATAGTCACATGTAGACCCACTTCCAAGGTCGCCACTTGTAGCAGCACGTTTGTAAAAATGCTACAGCCCACCTAGGATGTTGTCATTTAATGCTAATTAGACTCATATTACAATTGTAACTTAATTATACCAAGCTTTTTTCGTTTTCTCCAAAAGAGTTGAAGTGTTGTGGACATTTTACTTATTTCCATCAGGAAAATTTTACAATTTTTTCTACCTAGAAAGTGTGATTTGACATATACAAAGGACTTTTCTGAAAAATGGCCGTAATTTCCCAAAAAAAGAAAAAAACCCTCTACATTTGTATAACAAGTTCCAGCAGGAAGCGAAAGTATAATAATAATAATAATTATATTAACTTTCATATCTGGTCTATAGCCAAATTTGGCTAAATCTTCTTATGAATAATTGCTAGTTTGGCCATATTGCAAAATCTTTAAAAAGCAACCCTGGTTGTGGAGAGATCAAATTATTATATTATGGTAATGACAATAATTTGAAGCAGTCACTAAACTGATTTATTAACTATATTTTTTCTCTTCCTAATTTTCTTATGACCCATTTTGGCTAAAGTTATATCCTACAGGAACATACACACCGAATGTCTTATTTGTCACCACCAGGAAAGAAGCAGGACTAGGGGGACCAAAAATCTCAAACCATCTAGGTTATATCTAGGTTAGAATCTGAAATCTCCTGCTCTTTCTACTTTTCTCCTATTTTCTAAAATTGGAGAATTGTGATGGCTAGGTTTTCTGTTCATGTCATCAGACCCACCAATATTGTTCAAGGGATTGATATGCATCACCTAGCTGATGTGCAATCTTTAATGACACAATCTCATACTTTTGCTATACCTGATAGATAGTGAAATGCTATCTGGTGGTACTTATTCATGAACTGAGACCTTTTCATACTACCATATTTATTGTGCTTTGCATTAATTAGATGAGGTGCGTCGTAAGTTCAATTTTTTTTGTGGCAATAAGCCAATTTGATTGCATCACTCCAAAAAAATGAAACTATGGAAGCTCCCCAAAATAGAAAGTTTTCTTTTGAAGTATTGAGTTCCTTCCCTTTGGCCCAGTTATATGGGTGTAAGGAGAACAACATTTGCCAAAGCATGAATGGAAAGGTGACTATCTACTGTCCAAGTGGAAATTGAACAGTGGACAGTCCACTCTCCACACCAAACACAACTTGCAAACAAAATCCCCTTCCTCTCCGCCCCCTCCCCTCCACCCACAAGGCAAAAAGGGTGGCCCCTTCACTGCATGACACAACTTCTCATTGGTTGCATGGAAATTCTATTCCTAAAATTGGCTGCCACTATTTTTGGCCTGGACGAGTAGCTTTTGCTAAGAACACCCTACGAATTGTTTGCACAACAGGAAGGGGATAAATTTCCATTCAACACCAAGATTCTGAATCCCATTGTGGATTTCTGATTAATGTAGTGGAGGGGACAGCTTCAACACATATCTGTCAAATAATTAATTAATTATAAATATTCCATGTCAATAATAATCCTGAATATTTCAAAAGATTCTGTATTTTCCTTAACACAATTTATTTCTTCCAAATTTTTTTTAATTTCAAATTTTATAAAAATAATATAATCAGTGTCAAAGCTTCCAAGGTAGTAAGGTACTCCAACGATATCACCATGCAGCAAAAATAAAAGTTATGAAATATAGGGGAAAGCCTGCTCCTGAGGTCTCTTCAATGGATGAACACATGTAGCTAGCTGAAGGAGGTTGTAGTTTTAGTGCTAGAGAATCCAGCACTGGACTAGGTAACCAGTTGTGTGGAGATAAGGTATACCCTAAAAATACATAGGGCTACTGTAGAGATCTTACTGGCCACTAAACTGTAGGGAGGATAGAAACTCAGGGGTCCAGCCACGGTCGGGACACAGAACCTCAGAGGCACCGAACTTGGCTCTGAAGAAAACTATATTCGGAAAACTACAAAGATGGTGAATACACCTACTTTTGCCTCAACATTGTGAACAAGCACAACAAATGCTCACAAATGGTCGGCTGCCATAATCAATTCCCAGCATGCTCTCACTTAGACCTGTTCCTTAAAATTGGACACAAATCTTGTCCAAATGGTTGTCTTCATGTCAGAATTGTTACATTTATCGTAACAATATGTAAGTACAGTTTTAGCTTTCAAGGCTGATTATTCCTCTATTTAGAACAAGGCCAGGTTCAACACATGTCTGTTGAACAATTAATTAATTTTGAAGACTCTGTGTCCAAGAATACAATAACCTAAAGCAATTGGTTTAAAATTTTCCTTCAAAAAAAACATTTTATTGAAAATTTTAGTTTTTTAGAAAATTTCAACATTTGTACAAATAATAGAATTGATGTTCAAGCTGCCAGGGTAGTACGGTATGTGCCAACTCAAATTTAGTTGTGTTCATAACTTTCCTCTGGGTTCTTTGTTTCTAGTTTAAAACTTTTTAGATACCTATGTCATCAGAAAAAACAATAAAAATGTACAAGAAATTTCCCTTTCTACCAAGTTTATTTAAGCATTATTTTACATACAGCAGTGATAAAAAAAACACACACACACACACACACAGTCACCCAACAAGTCACACTGGGAAAACAACAAAAAAATGTTACAGGACAGTTATAACTTATAACTGATTTTGATCAATCATGAGTTCACAATTTCAGTGCACCCAAAGAAAATAATTTGTTATATGAATTCTGATATACCTCTCTCCAGAGGCAGAATGGGACATTCTGTGAAAGACAAGGTGCATTTCCACCTCAGAAGATCCATCATTTTCAAACAAATCCGAAGGCAATTCACCAGGAAGGATTTGTTCCTATACCCTTAAAACAAATCAGGGCCATAGGGAAAATAAACACCTACCTCAACCTGGAGGCACCTGACCTAATTTTCTTTTGTGTTTGTTTGCTGGTACCTAACAAAGCTTCCTCCTAGTCTCTGTGGCACCTTACAAATCTAAGAGTGCCTCAAGATTGAAAATATGTCAGTTTTTGACGAGAAACTGAAAAATCCAATCTTTAAAAATTTCTGACTAAATGTTCTAGTTTGGTTCCAAAATATTTTTTGTCTTCACCCCTCAAGCAAGCAAGCAAGCCAGCCAGCCAGCATGGAAATGCTGTGCTCCAGGGCATTACCCTAGACCAAAACACACACATGCACGTCAACTCATACTGCAGTTGCAGGCTGGTGACATCAAAGGCAGCAGTTGTGTGAGTGTGTGTGTCCAGGTACTTACAAATAGCTCTTACTCCCTGCATTAGAATTAAAAGTTATACATGAACTGACTTTACATAGCAAGCAAGCAAGCAAGCAAAGCAGTTGGTGTCATAAAACATTGCAAAAGCAAACAGTAGTTTTTGTATAAAAACTATGCTACAGAACAACAGCAGCAACAAAATGGACAGAGCACTTACAGAAAAGAGAAATGGACTGAATAGTTCAGAAACAAATAGCAGAACACTGATAGTAAAGAGAGAATGGACAGACCACTTGTTGAGAAATGTCCAGACAGTATTAAGGCACAAAGAAGAGAAAGAGAGAGACAGAAACAGAAATGAATGGATTAGCAGCAGCAGCAGTGGTAGTCAAGGATTGTGTTTTCTTTCAGCTGTAATAAAGTAAGAGCATCTCTTGTGGTGCTCAGTATGAAACCATGCAAAAATATTTTTCACATCCAAGTATAGTTATTTACTTTTTTGCAAACCCACCCATAAAACTGAAACTTGGTCAGCAAATAGGTGGGCGACTACTAATAGCGAACCACTTGGACCAATAATTATTATGATGGGCCAATCAGAAGCACTCTGCAGCAGTCAGATCATAAATATTACACTCATTTCTTCAGGTGCACACCGTTGCTGCGCCTTTTACCAGCTACAGCAAACTGTGTGAGACAAAACTATTTTCCGGAACCAAACAGGCATTCTTTTGCTTTTCTTCATCCAATTTACTGTGCAAGATCACATACTGATCACCACTGAAGATGGTCTAAGTTGGATATAAGTTGCATGGCAGCAGCACCCAACAGCAGGCAGTGGGTCCCTTTTTTGCAAAGCAAAAAATAAAACAAACCAAACAAAAGCAGAGACTCCAACAACACCTACCTCCACCACATGGTTGGTTGGTTGTTGCTGTTAGGGTGGGTCATGATCAGCTGTCATGCCAACTCCCTCATGCTCTCTCTCGACCTCTCTCTCTTCTTCACTTTTTTTGTTTTTGGGCTTTCTTTTCTCTTACAATTGAATTGTCTGCGACGCATCCACATCCACTATGGTGAAGGTCATGCTTAAGTAAGTAAGCATACGTGATTAGGTCTTACAAAACTTCCTTGCTTCATCATCATCATCATCATCATCATCAACGACATCAATGACATCCTGCTCCTGAAGAATCAGTTGAATTTCTTGTCCCTTACTTGCACTGACAGTAGATCCAGCAATAGATTGATTACCTCCTGGTTCCAAACCGACAAAACTGTAAAGCCTGGAGGGATGAGGAGTGTGTATAAATTACGTATTCACAATTGTCTTCAATTGGATTTTGACCACACACAAGAGGTCATTTGGAGAAATTCTAGATAGTTGAGGATTCCCCCTGTCCAGATTGCCGGGAGCTAGAAATCCTTGCTTGCAGAATTTAGCTCTCTTGATGGAAACAAATTATGGGTTGTTGTTACGAGTCTCAGAAGATTTCGCTAGTACTGGCCGTAAGAGCTCTCAAGTTTCTTCTTCTGTCTGCCGCGAGTAGGACTATCGCTGATCTTTGGCACCAGGCTCTGCCTGTGAACAAGAAGACGCGGGAGACGATCTGGCTGTGACGAGGAGGAGGAGGAGGAGGAGGAAGAGGAGAAAGGTTCTTGGCCCTAATTGCTTTGTTGCTTCCTTCCTAATGCATCGTGTGTCCAGTGCTTTGAAAGAGAATTCGAGAAAGGAAGTCGAGGACGGGTGGTTCCAGCAGGGAGGGGTGACTGGTAGCAATTGGCAGCAGCCAGCTGCAAAGGCGGGGAACAACACTCACAGCAGCAACAACAAGAATGAAAATATTCAGCTGAGATTCTCGTGGGATCATCAGCAGCGGTTGCAACACAAAGTATGTCTACCCATCACCATGTTCTTGCTCGTCTTCACGCTCTGCCTGATGCTCATCCCCGAGCTGTTGGATCCAGATCTCTCCCTGCAGACGCAACGCCATGCCACCAGTCTTCTGGCGGGGTCTTCTATCCCACCCATGATGAGGGAGGAGCAGCAGCAACACAAATTTCCTGCAGATCTGATCAACTCAACATCTCGGAATTTCGCCCTGGAGGAGGAGCTCACACAAGAAGGAGCTGTGCGGGGTGCGCAAGGATCGTGGGCCAGCAGCACAGGAGTAGTACAAGACGATCATGTGCAGTCTAAGGACATTGTTCTTCCTTCAGGTAAAAACTTCCACTCCCCCACCTACCTGCAATTCCTTTCCAATTTTGCGCAGATTTCTTTTCCACAGGGGTTGCAGAACATTGTAGACAGATCCTGGTTTGCAGTTTTGTAATTTGTTCCTACTGGCTGGGAAGGATTTTCATCTTGCAGGTTCCATTTCCAGTTCTCTGCACACTATCTTCACATCTTGTGCTGATCTTTGTCTCTGCAAAAATCTGAACAGATGGTTTTGTTGATTGTATTGTTATACTTTTTTTTCCCTCCCTTTACTTTGAAGAGCTTCAATCTTTCCTTCAGACAAATTTTTCCAATCCCCTCTCGACTGAATTCCTTGGGACTCATGCAAATTGCTTCTACACATCTTGACCTATGCTTAGGTTCATCAATGTTTCTCATGCCCATTGTTCTCCGAGCCTTGCACATTATCAGATGTCCTGCCCAATGTACCAGAGTTGTGGAATTCTCACTCTAAGGAAACAGAAAATTACATCAAGTATTTGGAAAGTAGGCTTAATGGGTGATTGCTGAACAAATTTTCTGTGGATGGAAACTACCAGGTGCAGACTTGAATCCCTTACAGTTGTCAGCTGCAATGCAAATCTATGTGTATGACCTGCCAACACAGTTCAATGAGAATTGGCTTGTTGACAAACGGTGCAGCAACCACTTGTTTGCTGCAGAGGTAGCCATTCATCGAATCCTGTTGAGCAGTCCCCTTCGAACCCTGAATCCAGATGAAGCTGATTTCTTCTTCCTCCCTGTGTATGTGTCATGTAAATTCAGTCCCAAGACTGGATTTCCATCAATAGGCCATGCACCCCAGACTATTCATTCAGCAGTATCTTTGGTTTCCTCTGTGATGCCATACTGGAACAGAAGCAAAGGAAGCGACCATATATTTGTTGCAACTCATGACTTCGGTGCCTGTTTCCACTCCATGGTATGTACATTCTTGTGACCACCAACATCCACATATCTTTGAGCTTCTGTTGATCATCAGACATGCATGTGTCCACACTGGACCTGATGAATTCTGTGAGTAATAATTTTAGATCTATATTTCAAGCATCAGGGCCACACAGAGAGGAGACAAACTAACTATACATGATTTTTTTTGCTCGCAATCCTGTTCTCATACCATTTGACTGGCATTGCTCACAGGAGCATTTCGCTGTAGCACATGGAATTCCAGAGTTCATGCAGAATTCAATCATTTTGCAAACATTTGGAGAAAGAACCTGGCACAAGTGTCAGGAAGTTGAGAACATACAGATTCCCCCTTATGTTTCACCTTCTGCTATGTCACCTTACATGCTCCCACCACCACAAGTACGAAAGCGCAACATTTTTGCCTTCTTCCGTGGCAAAATGGAGATCCACCCCAAGAACTACAGTGGTCACCTTTACAGCAGGTTGGCATTCCTGCATCCATCCTTGTTAAATTCCAGAGCTGATAGGGTTTTCCTTTCTGTGTAAAGGCATGATTATGTTGCTGCAAACTCTCTTTTCAAATCTCACAAGATAGGATGTTGCAAATCATACTGTCAGATTCCTATGCTGCATGGTGTATTTGCATGATTGGTGGTGGATTTCAATGCAGGCTGAGACTGAATGGTTTGCATGAGTGGAATGCCATGGTTGGGTGTGCAGGGGTGTGCGCACAGCCATATATCACAGGTATGGACACAATAAGCTGTTCTATTTACGGCGCCAGAGGGCAGAGGGCTATCAAGAAGAGCTCCTTAGATCCATCTTTTGTCTGTGCCCATTAGGTTGGGCACCATGGAGCCCCCGGATTGTGGAGTCCGTAGTATTTGGGTGTGTGCCTGTCATCATCGCCGACAACATAGCCCTGCCATACTCACATGTACTAAACTGGAGTTCCATCTCACTGACAGTCAGGGAGGCAGATGTCCCCAGATTGGCCAAAATTCTCTTACATGTAGCAGCCACCAACCTTAGTGCAATACAAAAAAATCTATGGAGGGCAGAGAATAGAAGGGCACTGCTCTTCTTAGAGCCCCTTCATACCGGGGATGCTACCTGGCACCTGTTGGATCTTTTGTCTAGGAAAATTGGGCGGTCTCATGTTGCCAGATCCCCAATCACCACCAAGAAATGAGCACAGTGGTGGCAATTCCAATTTACATGATTATTGAATGTTTGGAAATTCAAAAACTGTACAATTGTCACACGGGTCCTGTACCCACTGATCTCAAAGAAGCTGCTAACATAAAATTTAGCTGGCAAATTGCATTGATTGAAGAGAGTTGCTTTCATAGAATTGATCAAACAGTCAGTTTTTAACTCTTGAATTTTGCTGGAATTTCAATCCTTCCAACTTGTTATTCATTCTAAGGGTGCATAGTGCATACCCATCAGGAATTCTCATGTAAGCTCCTCACCTATGTTTTCTGCTTTTGTTTGGATAACCTGCATGTTGCACTGATTTTTCTTTTCTGTTGACTTGAGGGTGGAACAAAGATCTAAACCATAAAGCAGCTTGTTCAGGCACGAAACCATACTCCAAGATCTTCAGCTGGGTGATGTAGAGTGTGAGAGCTGCTTCTGAATGTGCAAAATCAAATGAGTGGTACTTGCAAGGAATTTTCTCTATGTTGAGGGTGAAGACAAGGCCCTGAAAGTGGGAAGCACCTCTTTTGGGCATAAACCATATTCGAAAACCTTGCTGGGTGTTGGGGAGTGTCACAGCTATTTTGTAATGTGTAAATTCTTCATGTGAAAAACCATGTGCTTTGAAAAGTAAAAGAATTTTTCTTTGGCACAAAAAACAACTTCCAAAATCTTTGACTCAATTTTGTGGAGTAACAACAGAATTCCACAAGCCCACAAGAATGGAAAGCCTATCTAACCTCCTCCTGCTATATCTTGAAGGCCATCAGTGAGATCTTCAGGAATTAGTACACCAACATCCACCATTTCCATAATGATGTTAATTGCCTCATCTTTCTCCCCCAGCCTCACATGCAGTCTCCCAGCTTCCAAATACATCTTGCTGCAGTTCAGCACAATATTCTTGCAATCAATAGACAATAGTGATGGCTCTTCCAGTGTGAAATTCAAACAGACACCACCCAACATTTTCTACATAGGCAAATCTTGAGTGCATGAAGGATGTATAATTTGGTGAAATAACATGCAGGAAAGTGTCCAGCATATAGATTGAGGTTCTGAAGACGATAACTATGTTGGAAGCTATAACATTCAGATAGCTATGTTGGAAACTGCATCCCATTTGTCATCTCTTTGTCAATTCCTGATGTGAACCTCATAATGCAAGGAATTCTGACAAACCCAATTTCAGACAGTTCCTTGTCCAACAGACCACCCTGTCCAGACTCCTCCAAATACCAACTTCTCTAGGAAATTTCTTGCTAGCTGCTGTGGGCTCCCTTCACTCGTGCCTTTGTGATTCATCTTAGCATCATATCACCATCGTACACAACCAAACAATGTCCATTAAATATGTTCTGAATTTTTGTTATTTGATATTTCATTTTGAAAGACCTTCTGGCAGAATTGAGGTGAAATCATTTCAAAATGTTTTAAACGTTGATAACCAATTTTTTATTGAAATTTCACTTGGTGTGTAGCATGCGTGCATGCACAACTGTTTCTACTTCCAATGATCTTCAATTGGAACATGTTGGTAAATAATTATGATATTATGACAAATTTGAGAACATGATAGAATAGAATGAACCAGTGTTGTCCAGTTATAAAGTTTTACTAGTGTGAACCCGGTGCATAATGCACCCGTCGAGAAAA
>Ga0116229_10011333_pt1 | contig 13186 bp, 6 predicted proteins | sample S1TSphgellanicum_3_FD_87313 | JGI IMG/M metagenome (GOLD analysis project Ga0116229, IMG submission 87313) | Host-associated microbial communities from peat moss isolated from Minnesota, USA - S1T2_Fc - Sphagnum magellanicum MG | ecosystem: Host-associated > Plants > Peat moss > Unclassified...
AACCTATTGACTTATAACAGCCTTTCACAACAAATAACCTTGTATTTTTAACCCAATCCCCATGCAACTAAATGTTTGATTTTATTATAAGATCAATTTTAGGTTTTCATGGGTAGATAATAAAACTTTGCATTTATCGTTAGAGACAAATGAATGGTGTCACAATGTTTACAATGTTGTTCATTAGCAAGGAAATTACAATCTCAATTTCCTTTTTATAACTCAAAAAGGTGACAAAAGGTTTCATTCTCAAACCACAAAAATGTTATCCACTAACAAAATCATTACATATGTGTATTCATTCACATATAACAAGTTGTTTTTATTACCAATATGATTCACTTTGCACCCATTAAAATATATTTGTTCCAAATACAACTTGCAACCTCACATTTCCTTACACATATAAAAGAATATAAACAATGAGTTAGATTGTCATCATTTCAAATATAGATTTATTTATAGGTTTTAAACTTTAGAGGCATATAAATGAGGATAATTTTTAGGTGACATGTATACATTATGCCATAAAAATTAATGTTTCCCACATCTTTAATTTACACCAACACAAATAATCAATTATACCATTGTCATTCTTGTGTCACACCTTAATAACAACTAAGAAATGACATTTACATATAAATATGAATCCATGACTACAACAATTTGTGATAAATGTCCCCAATTTTATCATTTGCCCTATCTAATTATATTTTTAGTGACTAATACATGAAGTTTTAATGAAAGATAATCAAATGAAATTTAAAAATTAAACACAATTCTAAATTAAAACATGTGACACATAGATATTTGTTTGTAATTAAAGACATTACATTGATATTATTGAAATATATATTTTTTTAAAATTAAATTCTCAAAATGATAAAAATTAAATATAATTATGGATTAAATTTTTTAAAATAAACATTAAAAACTAACGTAATTTTCTTACATTTGAAAAGTTAAAAATTACACAATTTTGTGAAATTACAAAATTATAAACATGTGAAATTATACAATTATATGATTATATGATAATGTGCAAGATTTGAAATATAAAATTTTACATTTATGCAATGACATTATATGGCACAAGTTGAAATTGTGGTTAAATGGTTTACAATTTGCATTGTGCCCATGGTGTGGAGGTTCAATTCTATCTTGTGACATTTTATACTTCTGACCTACATGACTACATAATTGAATGAGACAAATCAAATGGCATTTACAACTATAATGATGTTGTTAATGATGAAGTGACCAATTTAAAAATATATATATCTATTTTTAAATGTTTATTTTTTTATTGTAAAAAATACATTATTTTAAATGGGGGAGGTTGTTACATTCCTCATGTGCTTGAATGGCAAGGAATGCTTAATGAAATATGAAGAACAAAATGCAACAAGCAAATGCTATAAAAATTACCATGTGCAATGAGATAAGAGGCCTATGAAAGTATTGTAAATAGGTATTGGTTGGTTGGTTGAAACCTTATTAGGCACCTCATTCCTTTCTTGGACTTCTTTCCTATTACCACTATGCATTTTGTAGATTATTTCTTTCTTCCCAAATAGGTCTCACATGTTGTAAATAAAAGAAAAAACCCAAAAGAAGGACAACTACATAGGATAGATAATATTTCAAAAAAAAATGAAATCCCTTATTTCTTTTATTTACCTTTTTTCAACCTCTAATAGTGCATGATTGCTCACAAACCTTAAAAAGTCATTTTTGAGCGCCAATCCCGAAAGCAAGGAAAAACACAATTCATAAAAGTGGCATAATTTTGGTCTTTTCCTCCATGCTCTTCCAATTCTAGAGGTTCAAATTTCTATTGCTCCTCAAGGTCCTTCCCATGTTTGGAGACTAAACTTTAATTCCTTTAACACACCCAAATGCAATATGTAAATGGATGTGTCTTTCCTTCACAACAAGTTCCAACAACAACCAACCATATCACAACTGCAAAGTACACAAACTTATAGTTTATATTCACAAGGTTTGTACAATGCGCATAATCACACAAGTTCACTACTCAACCTGAACACTTAAGATCTTATTTCATCATAATACCAAACTTTCATCATTGTTATGTCAACCCTTCTTTTCTCTTGTTCACACAAAAATCTATTAAGATGATTTCCTATCATCAATGTTTTTCCTTTTCTTTTACCTCCAACATTTTTGCCAATGCACTTTTCCTTCTAACTTCATCTATTTATTTACAATACTCTCATGGGTGCCACCTCTTAAGTTCATTGTGCACTATAATTTTCACAATGTTCCCTCGTTGCATTCTACTCCTTATTCTTAATCAAATGTTCCCTACCATCAGGGCACATAAGGAATGTAACAACCTCCCCCACTTAAAATAATGCATTGTCCTTAATATAAAATGTGGGGTAATTTTTTCAAAATTCTTTTTTTCTTCCCAAGTGGTGTCATCTATTGAGTACATTTTTCATCTTATTAAATATTATTTGGATGGGTATGAACTCTTCTTTTTCATACGTGCCACCAAAAGTTCTTCAAGTTTAACCAAGGCTTCTCTTTCTATTGTAACTTGTGATAGTTTTAGGAGAATTTGGCTACTTGGTCTTGTACAAATTTCTTTGTAAGGCTCATGCAAATAACATTGTGAATCCTTTATTTTGGTGGCAAATCCAATTCGTAGGGCACAACTTCAATTTCTCCAATAATTTGGAAATGCTTACAATATCTTGTGGAAAGTTTATAACTTTTCCCCAAATTTTCAATTGGCTTATCTTTGAGGCCACTTAAAAAAAAACCATGTCCCCAACATTAAATTCTTAAAGCTCCTTCTTTTATTAGCATAGGTCTTAACCTTATCTTAGGCCTTTTCCTTGGATTCTTTAATCATATCTTGTCCAATAAGTAGCTTCAAGTGGGCTTATCCCATTCCAACTATGTGATTTTTTTTATTATAGGTGAATTCCACTAGGTAGAGGTATTCCTCCCTCAGCAATAGAACCCTTGCCATGATGATGTTGAATCATCTTCCCCTCACCAAATGGAAATCCATGTGGACATTAAAGAATTTATGATTGTATGAAACAACTCAATATAATGGATTTCCATGTCATATCGAACACAACTACATGTTGTTGCGAATCATCTCACACAACTCTAATGACCACAATCATTTTAGTTTGATATGACTAAAAATCTAGTTGTAAACATAGTTATTTTTTCATTAATATTTATAATGTTCATGTTTTGTAAATGTTTGTAATTTTTTTGCATGAATACATTTATTACCATAAACTCATGAACATATTATACAATTTATTTTTATACATATTTTTAATGTAAAGTTTTGAATGATTATAAATTAACAAGTTGGAGGTCTATGTAGGTTTTTGCATATTAAATAAACCTTAAACATTCTCATGGGAAAATGATTTTATATTTTTCATCACCACAAAGATATTACAAGTACCCAAAAGTTTCACAAATACTTTAGATTATTTATTATTAAAAAATATGTGTTGGTTTTATGCTTAAATTTTCCCATTGGGAGATAAATTAAAATTTTCATAAATAAATAATTTTAAAAGTAATAATTGAATTTTAAAATGGATGATTATAAATGATATATCACCAATTATTACCGAAAATTTTATAAATTTTCTGTTATGTTCATAATAATAAAAATAAAGTAAAACAATGGATGTTGTCATTGTTTTTGATTTGGGGTCGAAGTTTTTTTTTAAAAATTCTACTCATCCAAAAACATTTAAATATGTTAAATAACCAAAATAATACTATCAAAGCTTTAGTGAAGGTTTTGAATTCACATTGAATTGTATGTTAATTTTTTAAAAATAATTTCAATATTGAGGAGTTCAAATTATAACATCCACATAAACATGTAAGTGTTTTCTCCAAATTCTTTTCATGTATTAGCATGTGGTTCTTGGTTGAGGAACATGGTAAATACCACATGTTGAATCTTATTGTAACCCAACTAGAAGAGTTTACTATGGTGTGGACCTTGGGTTTGCAAAACACAAATGTATACAATCCAAAGCTTAAACTTGATTTCTTGGTCATCATTCCCATTTCACAAGCTTCAACAAGTTAAAGAGCAGGTGAAGTTGGTCAAATTAGACCTAGCAAGTGTTATTGACTATATGGTAGGCATAGATTCTACCCATAATTGCTCTTTGCCTATTAACAAAACAATGTAAATTATACTCTCAAAAGTATTCAAACATACACAATATGTGGTTTTATTTATTTATTTATTTATAAATTACTTCTTTTTTGGAATAGAACTTTGAATAAGCTTCATGATCATGCATGTATTTGTTTCATTTGGATGAATTCTAATTAAAAAATACATGTCAAAGTTTGAATTTCCGACAATATTCTCGTTAAACATGTTAAACCCAAAATTTGCTCCTTTGTGCTCAAAAGAACTTGTGCAACTTGATGGCTAAGGTGTTGACACCTCTTACATGAATACATGGATGGACCAAGTGCATATAAACACAAATGTGTATGTGTGCACGTACATATAAATATACATGTGTGTATTATTTTAAATAATATGGCTGACACATGGTCATGGTGATGGATGACACTTGGTTATGATTGTTGAATGCCACATGGTTAAATTCTAGGAGGAAAAAAAAATCTTGAAATATCAAAAATCAAATTATAAATATAATTATGAATTTTTTTTAGTTCACCATGCAACTATCCAAATGACCAAACATGGTTTGACTTAAAAATGTTCTAATCAACTAGTCTAGTAGCTCAAAAACCAGATTAAAACAAAAAATAGTGAAAATGTATGTTTTCATTATTATTTTATGAGATTTGAGTAATGAAAAAAAAAAATATTGCTTATTATGTTTACTACCCTCTACAAACCTTATATAGACTAGTGACCTTGCATGACCCTCTACTCACTTGTACTAATTGAGCTACAAACTTGTAATGAATTCTATAAACCAAGAATTTCCCTCTACAAACCTACTAACTTCTATTCATCTTCTATATACCTAGTGACTTTTATTGACCTTCTATAAACCTATTGACATGTTTACCTATTGATATGTATAGACCTTTTAGAACCATGCACTAACCTTTACAAACCTACACTAACCTATATAAATCTTTTATAAACTTGTACATGCATTAACTTCTATAGATCCTTTACAAACCTTTACAATTTCTTCAAATGTTTAACCTATTTCTAGATTTTTGGTCCTTTATTCAAATGTTCAACTTTTCTTAAAATTTTCCAACCTTTTTTTGGATGTTGGACCTCCTTTTGGATTTTTCAACATGTTTCAACTTTTTTTTGGAATTTTCAGCCTCTTTGAACCTCCCTTTGGATCTTTCAAGGTGTTTAAACCTCTTTCTAAAAAAAATTATTTGAAATATTTGGAGTGCATTTGTTTTTGATGATAGGTATGGAGGGGTTGATTTTGATCCACCTCCCATGACATAAGAAAATGATTGTGGGGTACTGCCAACAAGAGAACCATGAAAGTTCCTTAGAAAGAAAAAGGCCCAAATTGTATAATGGAGTCCTTACATCTAATTAATTACATGGCTTAGCTCCTACAATCGTGACTTCATGTTTTACAACCAGGATAGAAAAATGTGACACAACTTATCCCTAGCTAGATTTGGAAAGCTATGTATCAAGACTATAAGTTATAATATTTGAACTCAATTGTTTAAGAGGAGACCTTTAAGGATAGACTTTGATATACTTTGAAGGAGTTGAAAAAATGCACAACAAATGAAGAAATGAAGAGATTATGAAGAGAGATGTGTTACAAAATGATGAGGTTTTGGCATGCCCGAAGAAAACAAATGGTCATGCAACATGAAATGTTTTTCTCAAGGCAACAATCTTTGATAGATGATACAACAAATCCATCTCCATCCTTTCCTAAAGACCTAGCCCTACTCCTATGTTTGATGAAATGTTAAGGCCATCATCAATACTTGCTATTATATTGTATCAAACTTTATAGGTACAATAATGTAGAAGCCAATGACCAATTCTAAGATGTTGCAATTTCAATCCAATAGCCTTGCCACTATCATAGCAAATTGGAGACCAATGTGGATGACCAAGAAGTTTTTGTTAAATTCAAAGGTAGATGTTGGCATCAAAATGAACACATATAAGATAACCAATTTGATAGTAATTAGAAAGTGTGGAATGATTACATATGCAAATTTCAAAGTTAAGGTTAATCAATTGTTAACCTTATAACTAACAGTCATCATCCCAACCATGTTATATTGGGTCATCCAAGTGTTTACCATGAATTTAAAACATAAAGTTTTAGCAATGCCTATGACATAACTTAGTTAATAGTGCAACTGGTATGAACATATGATTATATTTTGATTTTGTGGAATCAAAACATGTCATCAACTTTTTCCATATGCATTTGAATCTTCCAATGCCCCATTCCACTCGAACCTCGAATTATGCATACATTTTTTTGTACAGCCTAATTGCATCCTCACTAACTCTTAGCAACAATTCAAGCCTCATGATGTGACACGTCACAAACATTTCATCCCTCACATTATCAAAGTTGTCAAGCAAGTACTCAAAATATTCATTAATGTGTACAAAATATCAACACCAATTCAACGACTAGCACAATATACTAATGTCATGGCATGACCCAAGGCACCTAAGGTCCAAATAAATGAACAACCCATAGTGGTCCACCACCAACTTGTGTTGTAACGTTTCTAAACCTGCTTCAGATTGCCCGAAGAAATTGCAACATTTATACTGCTGATGATGATCATCTTCATGTAATACATTTTTTTGCACCCATTAAACCAGCTCCTATGAGTGGGATTATTCTAGGACTTGCAAATTTTTATGAGAATCCCATCAATGAATCTCATGCAGCCCTAGAATTGCAAAATTTGCCTAACTAGCCTACCTCACTTCTCAACCTGCAACTGAAACTTGAATGTGATATGCATGACTTGATGGAGACCAGACACCTCTCCTGCCAAGTGCTCCAGACGTCAGTTTCCATGGCTTTACAAGACCTCTGCTCACTCTCCTCCCAACAACACATTCAAACATCCAACCAGCAGCACAGCTTCTCTTTCTTCCCCATTCTCTTCATCTACTTTGCTTTGGGGCAGGCTCAAGAACTCAATGGGCTAACATTGACACAACCTGTGCTCATTGGCCATGACAGGCTCACAAGGATCTGGTTGGAATCAGAGCCCCCAAACACCAACTGCCTCCAGCACCTTGACTCGTCAATTGAGCTCTCCAATGCACAAAAGAGTCACAAGTGCCAATTCAGCAGTCAGTAAAGATCACAAACAAGTTGATCCTTCAGCAGCAGTCTATGATCATCAAGCTTTTGCCACCAACTGAATCATCCACCAGCAGGAACAAGAATTGTTTCCAGGGCACCTTTGCATTGGATTCTCCACCAAGAGAGGGCACCTGTCAGGATGGGAAAAAACTGGATGCTTACCAGGAGCAAGAGGCACATCAGGATGCTTTTATCACAATACCAATGTCGAATGGGGCACAGAACAGTGGGACATTATGTTGTTTTCTAACATTGACAGAGTTCTCAACTGCCACTTCCAACTTCCAAGCCAAGAACAATCTTGTAACCGGACCATCATCAGTGTTGTCACCACTACAGCAGATACAATCTTACATCAAGATGAGGAACTAGCATCCAGAAGAAAGGTGACATACTGTGAAGTCTTAATGAAATCATCAGATCTCAAAAGACTAAAATCCCACAGCCAACAAAATGCTGAAGCACAAATCAGTTCAAAAAACTCAATCAGCTAGCAGGGTGATAGACCATCCATCCATACAGGGAAACAATTTGACTTCACCAATAACTGATAAAATTGCAATAATTTGAAGATCTCCATTTTCAACTAGAGTTGCAGGTACAATTCCAACTGATCTGGCAAAGCTGAATTGTCACCATCTGTGAAGAACTCTATGTTAAAACCTAAGACAAAAGGAAGATCATCCAGATGCTTGTTTCTTGCAGTTTTTGATATTCACCAATGGCTTCACAAATCTGTCTGTGCAATGACTTCAATCACTTGGGCCCTTCAGAGGACTTAACACATCTCCAATACAAAATTGAGTTTTCTTTCTTAAGTACAATGTTACTGAAACAGAAACTCATTATACATCCTCCATCAAAACTAAAGGCATTGATACCACTTGCTTCCTTACACATTGACTCTCTTATGATGAGATAAACCAGTGAAACCGAGAGAAAATACACATATTTAACTCCCAAAGTGAAGAAATTGCAAATCCATGGCCATATACAGTAATAGAAAGTGTCTACGGACAAAAGTGTGATCAATTCTCAGTCATCCACATGGAGCCATTTTCGTTATATTCGTTACCCATGAAAGAATCTCAACTCCTGCAAAGTGAGGGTGAAGTCAATGCTGGAAAGCTGACCAAGAGGCCAGCAGGCTTATTTCAACTGAATTAGAGCCAATCACTGCTGGCCATGCAACATCATTATAATTGGAGAAGCTCAAATCATACAAAAGTGTTCCAGGATTGACTTGGATCCTGTCCAACACCTCAGAACTTCACATGAAGCAGAGTAAAGATGTTCTCTGAAAACAAAATACAGAAATGGGTCCTTCTGTGAACTAACCTGAGTTTTGCCATTAGAGAACAATACCAAATCTGTGTCAGTTCTCTTACTACTCATTCTCTGATTTGGACCACAACATCACAAACAAACAACATGAATCCATGGCCTACATTGCTAAGTCCTAACACTGACCAAACAGGTATCCCTCCTGAAAATTGTGCCATAAATGTATGCAAAGCACATTGGATTGGACAAAAAAAGCTCCTCAAAGTTGGAAGAACTTGTATGTGTTTGCATGAAGACACTGCTCAGTCAGGGTTGATGAGCTACAGGGTTAGTGGTGTACAGTTGGTGAGTCTTGATGTAGTTGATCACAGTGTCTGCTACCAAGTACTTCACTGATAACCCCCTTGCAATATTTCTCCTGTCATGCACACAATTGAGTCAACTATTTTCTCTTCTCAAGTCTCTGTAAGATACAACTCAGTATGAAAGAGGGCAGTAAATCACTAGGGTATGGAGGGTACCTGACTTTTGTTGAACTAACATTATTGTGAATAAGCTCATCCACAATCATGATATGCCTCTGCACATCCCAAAGAGTGTGTGATGCATAAGGAAACATGTCTACATGAGAACCTTTATGAAGCATGATGTCTAAACATGAATTTGCACTCAATTCTAATGAAAGAACAAACTCCATTTCGGTTCTAAGTAAGAGGTTTCCAGTGCAATCAGCCCCTGAAGCAAGTCATTCTGTACATTGGTTCCCAAGACAGAAACAGAACAGAACAAGGGTAAACTTACTCGGTTGCTGAAAAGGATGTCATGTTCAAAGAGCAATTGACGGGTATCCTGGCCAGTTCTACAAATGCACACTACACCATGCTCCTGCAGAAGCACTCTCACCTGCAGCACCCACTCATGTGTCAGCCTAGCACTCTATGTGAAACCCAATCTGTTCAAAAGATTGTGATGCTCAAATTCAACCCAAATTGAAGGCACAAGGATGTTGACAGGTTTACATGATCTTATGAGACTTCACAAGAGTTTGTGGGTGCAAAGATACCCAGCAATTCCATACAAGAGTACAAGGGATACTATAATTGGTGGTAATCTATATTGCAAGTTTACAAAAGTGAGAAAGAAATGAAAGGACAATGTACCTGCTCGGGGATCCAAACGCCAGGCTTTGTCATGGACTCCAGCAGGTCAGCGCCACAAAGCAGCATCACCCTCACCTTTTCTGCACAAACATCCCTCCTGGTTCCTTGTGGAGTTACAGAGCTTCAACGCTCATTGCAAACCACCATAACTGTTGACTTGTTTGGCACAAATACTTGAAACACCAGCACTCAATGGGAAAGAAAGCTGTAAAGTTACCTTCAGCTGCAAAGGTACGAGAATTGACTGCAGCCTCCACTCGGCTGAGCACAGTGAGTGTGCGTTGATAACTGCTTTGTGTTGCCTACTTCACCCATCCAGATGTTCATAATCTAGAAGTCAGTACATCACACCCATATGCACAGAAGCCATTCCATGAAATTTATGCTAGGTAGGATAGAGAAGCTCACCTCCCAAGGATCTACCATAACAAATGGGGAATCCTGAGTTGCCAGCTGGCACAGCCTGATCCGGTGCTCTGCTGGAGCCAGACCCTTGGCAATACACCCAAGGGTACTCATCAGTACAGCAGAGAGAAATCCCTCTTTGTAAAGATCACAAAGCAATCATAGAATATAACCCTCAAATGGCAACCATACCACAAACCACAGCATATACAGCCAAATGCGCAGTGAACTCTATTATCCCACAAGGACCACACTCAATTTTTAGCACTAGACAACCGCACTATCTAAAATAATGTCAAGGAAAGGGGAAACACCTTTTTGTTATAGGCATCACCAACAGGTGACATGTAGCATCCTAGCACATCATATCCCTCACTTAATAGTGCATCTTTTGCCAACTCTGTACCATCCAAGTTTTAATATGGATCAAGAAAATGAATACTATACAACTAGTATTCATGACCAGGAAAGAAACATGCAAAGGCACAAGTCCAAATAGAGCTACACTCAGCAGGTATGCACCTAATTCTGTTTATCCTGGACACCAGCAAGCTGATGGCAAGATTTTTGTAGGTCCCGGCAACTTCAATATGGAAGCCTGTTGAAAACTACAGGACTCTCTAACAGGAGCACACTTCACAACAGAAACTCAGTGGCAAGAAGGGAAAGCAGGGGTGAGAGAGTGGGAGAGACGACAGACCAAACATGCGCAGATGCATGTAAGTTGGTGGATTGAAACTGCCTGTTGATACCAGCACCACCTGCATGCGTTTCCTACAAGCCAAGTTTGGTGAGTCTGGATACTAGAATCTACAGTACAGATCTAAGCACCCAAGCTCAACAATCAAAAGGATGTTTGCAGAATACAATACAAACCAAGCGAACATTGATGGCTGAGGATCTGGCACAATGGACAGAGAAAATAAATGCCACCCAGGTATGTAAGTAGCATGACATACTGATAATTGTTCATCGGTGTTGTGTGAACAGCAAGCTTGTCCATGGGCAAGGTCACCTCTACCGCCCCTGAACCGCCTGCAAAATCTTATATGCTCAGCACCATAGCCTTCAAATCTGGCATTAACAGAATGTATACTGGGTTGCTTAACCCCTCTTGGTCAATGCCTGCACCTCTACAGGAGTAAAGAGACTTCTACACTTGACAAGAGTTTTCTGATCCACCCCTTCATCAATGAACCCTTGGTCCCCAAAACCTCAAGAGGCAAGGACATGCATGAGTTCCAGCCACCCATCAACATGGACCATTACAGACACTCTAGCATTAAGTGATTGTGAAACATCCAGATTTTGAGAGCCTTCAAGTTCCACTCTTGGTGCATAGAATGCCTATCTTGAATGTGGAGCATCATAGCAGAAGGTGCCGCTGCTCTTGCTCTGCATGTCCATCACAGGAAAATGAAGTGCAAGGCAAAGAATTAAGGGGATCTCTGCTTCTAGTATAGCAATACCTTTCACATACCTGTAGAGTTGACAGCATAAGGCAGCCCTGGCAAGGCCATGTGAGAAGAAGCAGGCGAGCGGCTGCGGTGAGTTCCAACCCGATCAACAAGAAATTCTGCCATGGCATCAAAGAGCTGAACACGAAATGTAGCAGGCAATTCTTTGGCCTTGGTCTTCTCCTTCTTCAGAGTCTCATCCAACTCCCAGTAGTTGGGGTGCCCAACCTTCTTGTTCCAGTCAGCAATTTGCTTGAAGGCAGTGGAGAGATTGGACCACTTGCGTTCAATCTCCTTTGGCTGCCTGTCTACACCCACATTGAACAACAAGGTCTGGACTTCCTTCCACTTATCTGTTGCTGACTTGAAGACCTGTTTCCCTTTCTTCCCTGCTGCTGCCAGCTTCATGTGAACCTCTCGGTAAGCCCTCACCAGCGCATCCATTTCTGGATCCTGCCACATTTCTGCTCTCTTCTTTTTCGCACTCCCCTCTTTTTCAGATCGCTCCTTTCCATCTCCTTCACCATCATCTCCTTCCTCTCCAATCCCCACACCTCCTCCACTGCTGCCTCCACATTCTCCCTCCTCCATGCTCCCTGCCTGACCTTCTGCTCCCACCATTTGGCTCCCTAGTACTACACCCGGGAAGCCAACCACTCCTCCAAACAAAGAAGGCACAATCGGGGCAATGGCATGAGAATTACCAGTGGGGTCAATGTCTTCTTTTGGAGCTGCAGCTGGTTGTTCACTCACTTGTGATTCATGCCACCAGTCTGTGCCTTTCTGCTTCTTGTTGTTGCCTGTGTTATCTCTCATCAAACTGTTGTCTCTATGGAAAACCTGTCCATCCTTGGGCACACCATCTTGAGGATAAGCATCGTGAGTATAGGTGCTTCTGTCTATGTGATGATGATGAGGAGGAGGAGGAGGAAACCCTTGGGATTCTCGAACAAAACCTTCTCTTGCATATGCCACCACCTCCCTCTCTGCTGCTGCTCCATAAGCATCCCGGCCATATGCAGGTGGCACATAGCCCATATGGGTTTGCTCTGAAAGACTTGATCCCATTGCAGCAGGAGAGTTTGCTCCCTGCTCCATATTCCTCCACTAAAACACTGTAATCTTCACATTCAGCTTCCTTCAACTCCTATGTCCTGCCACCCAAACTTCTATGCTCTCTCACTCATCTCCGGTCGATAACCCTGCTCTGCTGCTGTGACCATAGTCCATGCAACATGCCGACAAAGAAGACGAGTCTTGTGCACAGCGAGGAATCAGAGGAGGAGGTTGTTATTGTGCCCCTTCTCCTTCCTCAGTTCAATTCACAACTTTAGAACCAGAGCTTCTCAATGGAAAGCAGATGGAAATCTGTTGTCCACAAGCGGATGCTGCAACGACGAACTCAACAGCATCTGCGACGGCAAACATCGCCAGAGATTACAAAGGAAAGAAAAGCAGAAGAAGAATAAGACACAAGCGCGAGTTGCTGGTATCACAAATGGAAGAAGAAGAAGAAGAAGAAGAAGAA
>Ga0116229_10011334_pt1 | contig 13186 bp, 7 predicted proteins | sample S1TSphgellanicum_3_FD_87313 | JGI IMG/M metagenome (GOLD analysis project Ga0116229, IMG submission 87313) | Host-associated microbial communities from peat moss isolated from Minnesota, USA - S1T2_Fc - Sphagnum magellanicum MG | ecosystem: Host-associated > Plants > Peat moss > Unclassified...
GAAAGTCATTTCATAAATGGAAATTATTGGTTTCTCTTTTGATTAGTTTATGATTACCCAACACAAATCTATGATTATTTTCAACATAATGTTCAAGGCAAGTTGTTGATGAATAAACTTTTGGGGAAAAAATCCAACCAAGGTAAGGTTAATGTAGTGAGTTAGATAAAGTCATATATAATGCTAATAGTTTCGTGGACATATTGAATGTCATATAAAGGTTGCAATGGAACACATTTCATTTGACTTGATATGTGAATTACACATTTTGTTACCTAGCTAAGTACCTTGGTAGCTTCCACATTGCCTTATATTATTTTCAGGAATGTTTGAGATTTTCAACTGAAATGTTTGTCAAGAACAATTTTTTGTGAAGGAAAATAGAGAATATTTTATAATAATATGGAATAATCTTTGTTTCGACATGGATTCTTTAAAAATAAAATAATTATTTAACACTAATAAAATATTGAAGTTGCCATGGTACTAAGGTTTTTCTTTTTGCTTGTGTCAATGTACTCAACATCTTGCAAATAGGATTACAATATCATGAATGCTATGAATGCTATCAAATAAGGATAGATAAACTGGGACATATGTAGAAAAATGTGGAGAAGGTTGCAGAAAATCTAAGCTACATACCAATGTTATAAAAATCAACTGAAAAATGAATAGCATGATTTCAAGTGATTCAATGTAGATGATGTAATTATATGGCCACCCAAGGATCAAAAAAGAAAATGTAATATATCTAAACTCCTTGGAAAGGACTATTCAAGGTGTAAAATGTGTTTTATAATGATATTTAATGTTGATCTTTCTTTTTTTTTGCTTATAACCATGAAATGGAACTTGTGAATGTGAACAAACAACCAATAGAACAATATTATTTGAAACTATTCAATCATGAAGGATTTTATGAATCTACTACCATAATGGCCACACTTTGACCATATATCTATCATTTGAATTACATGAAAAGAACACAAGTATGGAGGACATTCGAAAGTAGGTCTAATGTTTGCAAGTTTATAATAAGGCTAAATGTATAGTTGTATAAAATTGATGATCATGTTCTAACAAAGCAATAACAAGGAAATGAAATAACCATGTCAATAAAAAAATAAGATTCACCAAATGATCTATGATCGTAGGGTGAAAACACAGCCAAAGGAGATAGGGGCATCAAAGTAAATTTCCTTTTCCAAAAACTACACATGACACATGTCATTTTTTTGTTGGGTTTTATCTTCAAAATTTATATTTTTGGTACCCCTTTAACACTGCATTTTAAATATAAATAGATTTTGATTACAAATTGATGTTATATCATGTATATTATACATTCATGCTCGTTAAACAAGTTTTATTAAAAGCACATTTTCAAAATACATAATTTTTGAAGTCAAAAACATTTTTGAATCAAATGTGCTCAAATTGGTTATAAAAAAAAAAATCATTAGTTCAAGTCCTTTTTTCCCTCTAATCGTCAATATTACAATCCTCTTCAATTTTCAAAAAGAATGCTACACATTTGGTAAAAGAAAGGATATTTGAAAAAAACAAAATTATCCACTTTTGAAGTTTGAATGCTTTGAACATGTAAAAAAAAAAATTATTTGTGTTAAGATTTGAACATGTAAATTTTGTAATTAATGAAAAACATTCCGAAAAAATTATGACAATCCAAACTATTATGTTTCACTTGTAATCTTTCAAACATACAAAAATGTAATTTTAAGGAATGTCCTTTCACTAAGGTGGCTCCTTTGACTGTGTTTTTACCCCTTAAACTTTTTAAATCAATCAATGATGAATTCAATATTTAATTATCATTACAAAACATTAAATTTTCTCAAGCATAAATTGATCACCAAGTTTTCATTTCAAGTTTTTATAACATGGGGGTTTCCCTGCTCAAAAATCTCAAAAAGGTGAAAATGGATGGGGAAAAGGTGAAAATAGTTTCCTTGTTGGAGGAATCCATGGGATAACTTTACATCCTACCAACAACGTATCAAACATTTGTGTATCATGACAAGGTGTCATCTAAGTAGTTATGGTGAAATCATAAAACATAAGTGTTTCATGTTATGACCATGATGCATTTTTTAGGGTTCAAAGGCAACTAAGGTTTGCACTTGTTTGTTTTTTCTTCTTTTTCATTTTTCCTACAAACTTCATATATTGTTGCAGTTTTTTTTCTTTGGGATTTGGGTGAATGTGTTTCTTTGTTTGTCAATTGAATGTGTTATTTTGTGATGTTTGTTGCATCTTTATTGGGGGGGTGTGTTTATGTAGTTTTTTACATGCTAAAAAGTTAAAGAACAAGGAAAAGAAAAAGAACTACCTTGATTTGTAAAGAGAAAGATCAAAAAAACTCTCAAGCACACCTCATATTTTCATCTCCTTTTTCTTTGCCTCCTTTCCTCCTCCTTCCCTCTTTCCCTATGCATTTTTCTTTTTCAATAGCAATTTTGAACAAAAACAATTTTGAATAGGAAAAGTTCTTAAAAGTCCTTTCAAAAGTAATGATGAGCATGTGAAGGTGAATGTTGTTACTAATAAGATGTTGCCACATTCATTGTTAGTTTTCTTAAAATAATTTCATTGCTAAATATGTAATGTCATCCATCATTTTAAGGGCATTAGCTAAAAAGGTCAAAAGTAAACTTTTTTTTAAAACAATTTGAGTTTAAGAAATTGTATTTCTTTCCTCCTTGGGAATTAACAAGTTGCACAACAAATTAGAAAACATTTGTTTGTCATTGTGAAATTTTCATGAATTTCAAATACCAAACAAAAAAACATTTGGGTTATCTACATCTTGTGCATAAGGAAACTAGCCCAAGTTCAAGTTCACACCCATGATGAAGGACAAAAAGAAAAAGGTTTTGATGCATTGTATCATAAACAAATTTGATTTTTATTAATAATTCAATTTTGTTATGTTTGCTTTAGGTGCAATTGTTATGTTTAGTCACATGAAATTTGAACACCGTTGATCAACTATGCAATTTTCACAACTTGAAACAATTCTGTTATTAGAACTACCATTCAAGTAGAAAGTAGTAGTAGGTTGTGTGATTTCTTACAATAAAAAAATAAAATATATTAATCACATTAAAATATAGTGGGAGATTTTCATTTGTAAACTTGGGTACTTGCTACATCTTCACACATATATCCACACTTTGCTAACTTATATTAATGGTGTTTTATTATAACAATGTAACTAAATATATGTATTAGAAAATTAATACACTACAATTCAATGTATTGAAGTGGAAAAACCTCTCATGCTCAACTACATTGCACATATTTTGATTCATTATGTTATGTGGATTTATTTTGAATATTCTTTTCAACCTTGTGATACACTTACAAAATTTCTAAAATATGATTTTAACATTTTGTTTAAATAAATGTGTAATGAGTAAAAGCATGGTTAAGTGATGCACTTTTAACATTTTGAAGACTCCACATCTTACATAAGTTATAATTCATGTAATTATAATAATTATCAAGTTATATATAGTAGAAATATACAATTTTCTTAGTCAAAAATATTGGTATATGACTCTATATATCACCAAACATGTGATTGCTTCAAAAATTCATGTGAAAGTTTGATAATTTCAATGTGAAGTAGACTAAAAATTTAGAAGTGATAAAAAATGTAAAAAACCATGGCATTTTTTTAAAATTAAATACAAATTTCTTGTACTAGGAAAATTTCAATGCACCTTATTCTTGAATTCTTCATTTAAAGGTGTTATATTTTTCAATTTTTATTTTCACATTATTATGACATATTATTTGAATTCACATTTTTTGTTATATATGTTTGACAAACGTAGTTTCATCATTTTAAAAATCCATTATGAGTCCATTTTTTTAATAAAATTTATCCATATTTTAAATTTATTTTCATTAAAGTTTATTGCAACATGGATAATTCAAATTTGATAATATTAATGTTGTATATGGGTTTATATTTTAAGTTTATTTACAATATAAAGAAATTGCAAGTGTGGCAATCCAAAAAGCCCCTTAAATATGCTTTCACCTTAATGTGCAACTACTTGAACATATTTTCTCTATTTTCAAACATTTTTATTCAATTTTAAATTCTTAAAAAAATCCTTAGGAATGGTGAAGATGATAATGTTGTACCTTAAGTAGAATGTTAAATTGTAATGAAATCAAGTTTCAAGAAAAGAAGAAAACAAAATCAATTTTGACACATGAATAAACACTAATGATTAAATCATGCTCTCATGAAATTTTGTGGGTTCAAATAAAATGAAAACATGACCATATTATACAAAATATATAGTTGTGGTACGTCCAAAAGGGATTTGATTGAAAATTAATACCAAGTTTTTAAATCATCCATTCATTCCTACAATATCTGATTTTATTATGGACTAAAAATTTTCTTCAAATTAAATATTGCCTCATGGGCACAAATACGCCCAAAAGAACCAAAAACCATGTCGAATAGTTATGAAAAGGTGTGTGTGTGTGTGTTGACATTTCAAAGTTATCATTCCAAATTGTGCTAAATGTTAATATGAGTGTTGAAGAATTCAACTTAACATTTTATTAAATTTAATTTTGGTTTTTTTTTTTAATAAAGGATTAGTGAACTTGAATAATAATTATGTCAAAAACAATCAATTTTGCAAAGGACTAAGGTAAGGGACTCTATTAATAAATAAATTTTGATGGTAATTAAAATAATTTGGTTGATAGTAACCTACTACCCACACTCAAAAAAACACTCACAATTTAAAAGTTCGGAATTTTAAAATTTTAAAACTTCAAAGTATGTTTTAAAATCTCAAAATTTCAAGAATTTTTTTATCACATGTAAATGGGTGTAATGCACATGACATATAAAACAAGTTTATAGCTTATGATTTAAGAAACTAAAACGTAAAATAGTTAACATATTTTGGTATGGTTTGAAATTAATAATAATTTTTCAAAATAAAATGCAAAATTTGACAAAATCTACAAATTTTTAAAAATCCATATTGATTCAAAAATTATTAACACAAAACATATGATAAATTGGAAGAACTATATGTATATTTAATAACAAGTTGCAAAAGATTTGATTGAAAAAAAAAATCATATGAAAAAGTGAAATGGACCAAGAAAAGATTCACAATCCTTTTATAAAGTAATCCCATTGACTTTTGTGAGCATATTTGCACCTTCATAAAGCAATTTAGTAGTGGATGTGTTCATGATCATCTTTGTTAATAATTTTGAATTGTTTGAAGCCAACTAAACTTCAACTTGAATGAACTTGAATTTAATACTTTGGGAATGTAGTGAGATGCAAGTCACCTTTCATATGTAATAGTGGCATGTGTGTGTGTGTGTGTGTGTGTGTATAATGTGGGATTCCATCTTCCATTCATTAGTATATTGAGGTTCCTTTCATGATATTGTAAATAATAGACTTGTGATATTTTCAAATACAATTATTTACATCATATAGTTCAAATTGTCATATATGAAAGGTATCAAAATAATTTATTTATGTTTTAAGATGTTTTATTTCAATGTACAATAAATGGTATGCAATTATGAATGTCCATCAATGTTTCAAATGTAATATATCAATATGTCAATGTATCAAAAGATCTTTAGGCTATAAATTGATGTTTAAATCCTCACATGCCCAATTAAGGGACATTAAAATGGTCGTGCATGACAAACTTTGGAACACCTAGCCAAAAGGTTTAAACTAAAAACAATGATAATTAGGGTTGATTTTTAGGGCAAGAATCCATTATGATGGACTCTTTTGAAAAATATGGTGATTACATAACAATTTGATGTTTTGTTGAACAAACAAGTTTAAAGCAAGACTCAACATCTTAACCTCTATTAAACGCATATGATTTGGTCAACTTCAAATAGACAAGATCCCTTTTTAAAAATATTTTTGACAATATCCTCCAAGCCCATCATCCAAGTGAATTTTGATTTGTTACGTGATGTATCAAATCTTTTGGTGTAGAAGCAAGTACAAAGTTGAAAACATTCAAAGGAAAAAAGCCACAATAATCTATAATTAACATAGATTCTAAAAAAGTATATAAAGGCTCTAAGTGAATACTTGGGTATTGTCCACTAAACGCCACAAAAATTGATCTTCAAAAACAAGTTTTGGTTTTTATACAAAAAATAATAATTCACTTTTCCATTCTCAAAATAACCCAATACATTAGTACATTTAATGTAATAATCAATATAAAACTTTCACCTATAGGTTAAAAAGTGAAAATAATCTTCACTTGCACAAAACTTTGTTCCAATGACATGTGAAAAGTTTGTAAAAACATTAAAAGGGTGTTCCTTGCAAATTTAAATATTCAAATTATTTTTCTCTATATTTGACTCCTCCAAAATGCACTAAAAAATGCATGTATTTTATACAACATTGTCCAATTATTGATTTGGCCCTATTTTATCTTCAAAAATGTATATTGTTTGTAAAATTGTGTCACAATACATGTTCAATTGCATAGGTCACATTATATATTATTTTTGATTTTTTAAAAATTGAAACACATTTCCCATTATTTGATGCAATACACCAAAAATATTAATTAAAATATTCTTCTTCTATTATGCATTGAAAAAATATTTCTTTTCACATAAATTCACAACTTTGTTAGTTAATGAAATACCATGTTATCAAAAAAATTATCATTAACTTATTCCAAACTTTCAAAATGTTATGAAAAATAAATAATAATAAGTTAGCTAGAAGGTCCCAAACATAATTAATATGGAACCATAATATTGAAAATGGATGTCAATAAATCACAAATTGAAAACTTGATTTCATTATTGAGCCAATAATACCCCAAGACAAAACCCAAAAGATGATTATATTAAAAAAAACCCTAATGACAAGAAATTTAATGATTTAAAAAACAAATTATTTGATTTTAAAATTTTTTTCTATGATAGTTTTGGTGTGGGTATCAGGGGAGAAAATGAAAAACGTGATGATGGGTATTTCATAAAAACAAAAATTCATGACAGAATGAGCAAAACATTTTATTTTTCATAAAGCATTGTCACTTTTTTTTTTTTTGGTATTTTGGTCCCTCATTGGGCTAAAGAAATATTGTTCATTGATGTCATAATAATGTCGTAGGAACACTAACTTACACAATTTGTAAAGTACTTTTTAGTTTGTTAGAGAGAAAATTATCAATCAATCTATCTCTCCTCACTATCCTTGTCACTACCCATCAATTTATCCCTTGTATCCCTCCTCATTATCCCTATCACTATAGTGTTATCCTTCTACAATGTCACTATCATGGTGACATTTTACCAATCTACTACTAGACCTTTTTCCTATACAAAATGCCCACCTCTTGTGCACAAATTATTACACTTTGTAAAAATGCTTCCAAACACAAGGCTTATCTCAAGGTGTAAATGGAAAAACAAATTGTGACAAATGAGATTATTCAAATCAATGCCTTAAATTTTTTTTTAAAAATTACTAGTACATTTTATATGTTGCATGCAAAAATAAATGCAATCAAAATATTTGAATATGTCACAAAATTTGACCAATTTTTTTTTTTTGGGTTTGTTTTAATGACTATGAATACAACTAATTTTGATAATTTCTTCAAAATGGAACTCTTTTATATCATTTCTTATAATTTATTTTTAAAAACCCCCTAATTTTTCCAATGAACTTCTAAACACATACTTTATGAAATTCTTTCATTTTCTCACTCAAGAAATGTTATTTATGAAAGATGATGTTACTTAGGGTGCACAAACCCTAACCAATGTGGGTACAATATTCCATTCTAGTGGTTCGCTTTCAGGGTTGATTGTGGCCAGGAGTTCACATACACGCACAAAGCAAGCATGTGAAAGACAAATAGCAATGGTAGAAGAAAGAAACTTGCTTTCTTGCTTGCTTGTATAGTTTTCATTCTTGTTTTTCTTTCACTTGTCTATTATATGATTCTTGGAGCAAAGGATTGTGTTGTTGTTTATAGTTTGTGCAAAATTGTGTTTGTTTGTTTGTTTCTTTTTTTCTTGCAAAGTTCATTACGCCATGCCCTACATGCCTCCACATTTGTGGGCAAGAGCCGCAAGCAATGTTGCAACAAATGTTTCCAAAGGATGAAGAGACAAATCCAAAAGCTTAAGAGGAGGGGGAGGCAATAGGGAGTATTATGGAAGTAGTTTTGGTAATGGAGGTAGTAGTAATATGAGAAAGTCAAAATCATTATCTACCAATGGAGATGATTATTATGGAAAACTTCCAAGTAGGGCTGGTGGTATATCTGTGGTCAGGAAGAAAATAGTAAAATCCTCCTCCATGTAAAGAGTTTTAGTTTTGCCTAAGTTATGTGGCCCAAATGGCAACCATCGGAACACATGCGACATCTCACCGAAGAGCAGATCACGGAGGTTAGAGTGACACTCAATGTTGATGTTGAAATCTCTCCTCAAATCCTAATTGCATCGGCTCCCATTGAGTCTTTTGAAGATATGAACCTCCATCCCAATGTTATGAAAGACATTTTTTTCATTGTTACACTACTCCTACTCCCATTCAAGCACAAGCTCTTCATGTGGCTCTCTTTGGTCGTGATTTACTAGGATGCATTAAAACAAGATCTAAGAAGACAACTGCATTTGCTTTCCTTCTTATCCAACATTGTTTGGCCTAATTGCCAATGTGGCGATGGGACAGACGTTTGGCTTTGGTTCTTGCATCAACAAGGGAACTTGTGCAACAAATTGAGAGAGAGGTTAAGACTTTCAATTGGTCTATGGAAGGCTTCAATGCTACAATTATTGTTAAAGGTACAAATATATATGATCAAAGGTTGAAAGTAAAAGGAGGAGTTGAGGTAGTCATTGCTACCCTTGGCTGATTCATTGATCATCTTTAGCAAGGGAACAACTCTATTTCTAAGGTTTCATATGTGGTCTTGGATGAGGCAAATCGAATGCTGGACATGGGATTTGAACCCCAAATTCAAAAGGTAATGTGAAACTTGCCAAAAAAGCACCAAATTCTACTTTTCAATGCACCTATGCCTGAGGAAATTGAAGCACTTGCTCAAGAGTATTTGTCATAGCTCACCCAAGTAAAGGTTGGAAAAACAAACATCCCAACAACAAATGTGATTTAAACTCTTGAAAAAGTTAGTGACAAGGAAAAGATTGACAAACTTTTTGCATTGCTCATAGACCAGAGCTCTCAAGCATAGGATATGGATCAAGTTCCTCCATTGACAATTGTCTTTATAGAAAAGAAGGCTAGATGTGATGAAATGTTAGATGTTTTGGTTGAGTAAGTACTCAAAGCCACAACTCTACATGTAGGTTGAATCTAGAGTGAAAGGGAAGTTGCTCTTTGAGATTTTAGAAGTGGGACTACTAACATACTTGTGGCAACTAATGTGGCCTCATGAGGTCTTGATGTTACAAGTTTGATTTCTAAGCTTTATAAATACCATCTCATGTTATAATATTCTTGTAGATAGAACTAAAGGATGTTGTTCACAAACATTGTTGGAACCTTCTAATCTAAGAGTTTTTGAATCATCCAAGTGTTGCCCATGTGGTCAATTTGGATCTTCCAAAAACTATGAAGGATTATGTGCATAGAATTGGGATAACAAGGCATGCATGGACTTCAGGCCATGCCACAAATATTTCATATTGTTAGGGGCATTGTTCAACTTGCATGTATATAACTTGTAAAGGGGGAAAGGACCAAAGAGCAACCATTGGACTTCTATTTTGGGGGATGTCCAAAGGGGTGTTTTCTTTGGGATTGCCGATAGTTCCAAAAAACTTGGTGATGGTCCAATCAATGTGGCTCCTTCAACCTGAAAAACAAAATGAAAAATAGAAACAACTCTTGGCACACCCATGAACTATTTAATAGAAGAGTTGAATAAACACCATATTATAAGAAATAAAATAAATATCCCTAGTTTATAATGGGTGTATTGGCCCAATCCAAAAATGGTGATGAACTTTTTTGGGAAGAGAAATTCATGCAACCAATGGGAAGGCCCAAACATGCACTCAAGGTGCCTTGCTTATTTTCCTTTTAAGTTTGGGGGGGAAGGATTTTCTTTCATTTTCCCTTGGTTATCAATGTGTTTCCACTATGTTCCCAATGGGTTCCCATCATGTTTTCAAAATGTTCCTCTATTTTATGATGGGATGGGGATAGTTAACCCACGTTGAAAATGGTGAAAGGTGGGGGTGGGGGAATTTTTTTTCGTCTTTTTATTCTATTTTCAATGTGTTCACATCAAGTTCCCAAGGGCTCCCCAAGGTGTTCCCCATAGCACCTCAATTTTATCCCATATTGTTTGACCACAGTTCAACTTCCACTTTTGTTAATACTAAAAAGAAGTGCCAAAGGGTAGATCATATATGCTTTTATTTTAGGGAGTGGTCAATGTTCCAAAAAAATTGGTGATGAACCAATCAAGGTGACTCTTTCTTGGAAAGAAAAGAAAAAATTAACTAACTAATTATGGGCACACTTCCCTTTTCTAATTAATAGAAGAATGAATAAGCACCCCCAATTTATAAGGCTCCCAAAATCATAGAACATTTGTATTGGATTGTTGCTTGCTAGACTCAATTCTACAACATTCTTTGTAATTAAGTTTAACAATCCATTGTTGAATATGTAATTAATTTTCAAAAAGTTCATTCAACACCCAATTCTAAAAAAAATTATATTTGACAAAAACTAGATTTTATTTTATTTTTGTGACAATGACAAAGATCACCCACCTTCAATTGACATGCATTGGTAGCTAAGGGGTGGGAGGTCACTCTTTGTATTTTCAAGATACTCCTTGCATTCAAAGCATATTATTTTGCTACCTAATTATAATCAAGATGAATGTTAACATATATATTTGTTTATTTAGAAAAATGGTAGTTTGGGCAATTGATAAATATCTACATTTACTAATAAATGAAAAAATTATATATTCAAAATGTCTTATCTTATATATAAATATTTTGAAGATTATTTAAGGGGGTTAAATTTTTTGTATTTTTTTATAAAATTTATCTTCAACGTAAATTTTAAATAACTTATTTTAAATTCACATTTTTCTCTAAAAATGTAGAAGGGAACTCCCCTTATTGACAGCCCTCCTTTCTTGTGCATTTTTAACATCAGCACAATCACATTTTTTACTACTTCTTGGTACTTTCATATTACCACCAAATTTGAGTTTCACCTTGCCTTTTTTTTCCCTCATTGCTTTCAACCAATCATTGTTGTGGTTGTATTAACTGCAACTATAAATGTTTTCAAACCTCATGCATTTAATTTTAGATTCCAATATTTTATCCTCATATTACTTTTTAATTCATTATTTTGCAAATAATAGTGTTTAGAAGTAGTGTTTGTTTTGGAAAAATATGACATTTTGCTACTATTTTAACCTTTCTGTTGCTAGGCTGGCCAATAGTTGGAATGAATTGGAGCTTAACATGTTATAATTTATTTTTTCTAGCTAGAAATTAAAAGGGAATGGAGTTTCATTGGGTGATTTAAATTTTTTTAAAGGTGACCATTTTTTGCTATAAATGTCAAATTGTTGTAAGAGTTTTGGCTATCGCTAATTCTCACAAGGAGAAATTTAAGTTCCTTCCTATTAATTCATAAATCTAATTTTAATTAATAATCAGTTGTGAAAATATTGAATCCTTAAGTTATCCACTATAGCACAATTAGCCTACCTACCAAAAACAAATTAATTAATTAAATACAAAACCACCTTCAACTTTTAAGTCTGAATAGAAGAACTTGGAAATGGAAGGTTGAATAAAAAATGGTATCCATTTGGGATCACCACTTCATTTACCCAAAAAACTAAAAACTATTTAGAATCTAGCCTCCAAAGATTCCAGAACCATAAATTTAAGCTCCCACACCATATCAAGGGCATTCTACTTGCCACTCATTGTATGCATAAGAATACGAAAAAATTATGCAAAATATAAAACTTTTAGGAAAACATTATGACCACTAAATTTAGGTTGGTAGTGAAACGATTATGCAATTTAAATTTGCAAAATGCCAAAAAGTTGAAGCACTACTCATTTTTTACACTACCAAACATTTGCACCATTGCAATCTCAACCAATTTGAAATACTTTAGAAAAGAACAATCGAACACTCTCAATGCTAAAATAATGCGCCAAAGCCATGTCAAAGGATTCACATCAAGTGGCTTAGCCATGGCATGCATACATTTGATTTCATGTGCTTTTGAAACTCCCTTTTACATTAGACTACAACCAATATTCTAGGTATATACATGGGAACATTGCTCGCCTTCAAAATTATGGCGCGCATTCCACTCAAGTGAATAACCGAATAACCGGTGGGCAACTTCCACCAATAATCCACAAATCATAGTAGGTAGTGGATGTTTAGTGGAAATGGTAGTGGAAATTTTGAAGTCACAGTTTCCTTTCCATTAAGATTGGTTTGAATGGAACCTTGTAATGGTTTAAGGACAGGTTTTATAGTAGTGTATACCATACCTAGATTGTCCATGATGGAATCTTGTTTGCAATTATGCAACAAGGCAATTAGCAAGTCCTATAACCCCCAATGCCCATAGCCAATTTCCAAATCCAATTTAGTTCTTGATAATGGAACAAAACAAAGTCCAGAATTTAATATATTCAATGGACAAATTAAGACGAACTTGAAATTAAAAAGGCAAATTACTTTACCTTTACATTTTGCCTCCACTTGTGTGATGATTGTAACATAAACTTCCCTTGTGACATAAGACACTTCATCAGTTAGTAAATTCAAATGAACAACCCAAATGTGTTACTAATTCACATAAAATGCCAAATGCTTTACACCTATGTTCAAATCTATCATCTAGCACATGATTATGGAATCATGTTTGGCACCTAGCAAAGCCTTATAACCCTAAAATGCATTAAATTTGAACCTTGTATTTAAATATGTGTACAATTCATAGATCTCCCCTTATCATACTTTTGTTGTAACCACAAAGTCATAGATAAAGACATACCACATCTAATTGAATTTAATCAAATTGTGGATTGATTGCAACAATGGGAGAATGGCAACAAACCC
>Ga0116229_10011337_pt1 | contig 13185 bp, 10 predicted proteins | sample S1TSphgellanicum_3_FD_87313 | JGI IMG/M metagenome (GOLD analysis project Ga0116229, IMG submission 87313) | Host-associated microbial communities from peat moss isolated from Minnesota, USA - S1T2_Fc - Sphagnum magellanicum MG | ecosystem: Host-associated > Plants > Peat moss > Unclassified...
ATTAGGAGGTTAAATTAACATGGTTAAACCAAATTAGGCTAAATTAAGTTGTTGTAAATATTGATAATATTTTTAATTATGTTATAATACTTATGGTTAGTATGTTACACTAACTTCTAAATGCCCTAGACTAAACTTGCTACCAACATAGGTTCAATAATTATATTATAATACAATTAATCATTACAATCCATCATATCTATGATTTTTTTAATAATTATGCATATTGTTACTAGTATTATAATTTATTAATTAGGACTAGTATTTTTAAATATTTCTATTTATAAATATATTATTTATTAATATTAATATATTTATTGCTATACACTGACTAACCTAGGCTATGTAATAATAAAAAAATATAATTAATTACCTTATAAGGATTAAATTTCATATTAATAACGAATTATTATTATTATTATTACTGGAAAAATTCATATATATATATATATATATATATATATATATGATTACTATAGTATTATTAATTATGGTAATCTATTTGTCATTAATAGGCTACATTAGTTAGCCTAGGTTATGTAATAGTATTATAATATTGTCAATAATTAATCAGTATTATATTGAATATTAATATTTTTAAATTTTCTTTTTAAAATAACAATATAATTATTATCAATATTTTTTATAACCATTTGAAAAAATTATTATAATATTATTAATTAATATTAGTATGCCTATGGCTAATAGGTTATACAAAGTAACCCAAGTTATGTGAGAATATCATGATATTATTAATTATTAATAAGGATTATAATTAATATGAAGAATGAGTATTATATATTATTATTCTTATTATTTTTAAATAAATATTATTATTATTATTATTATTATTATTATTATTATTATTATATATCTATGGCTATTATGCTACATTAATTGGCCTATAAATACCCTAACCTAGAAGTTAATATTGACTTAAGTTAGCTATTAACAGAAGTAATGTAATAATACTATAACATTAGTGACTACCAATTATTATAAGTCATTGTAACTATTAAAATTTTATCATATTTATAATATATTATGTTTTACTAACCAATTAATATTATCATAATATTATATTATTATTGCATATTAACGTTTATTACTTATAATATAATTAATACATATAATACGTAAACTAGGTTAGTATGGCATAGGTTCCATGTAATAGTTGCATGTAGGTTGCAACCACATTGATTGCATTTGCAACTAATTTTTTTATCCCATATTTTTTGCCCTCCATTCCAAGTGTGCACATTATATAAATAGGTGCATTGGTCTTATTCACAAATGCAGTTTGGGTTGAGCTAGTGAAAGAGGCTCAACCCTAAATGTTAAACCCAAACACAAAATTGGATCACTTTTAACCTACCTAACTAACCTAGCCCTTCATAAGCAAATGCATAATTGCCACATGGTCTTGCTTTGCTCATTGTTTATTAAACATGTGTCAAAATCTTATTGATCTTAAATTGCATCTTGATTAATAATAATGAATAATGAAATAAGGTTCAAACTACCATGTGTCATCACCTCCTTAGTGCATGTGGTAAAATCTTGTCCACCCACCTTTCAATGGTCCAAATTTAATTTCATTTACCAATCATTTTAAAAGATTAAGTTAGGGTTTGGGTGCCACATGTCACCATTATATTGATGCACATGTCAAAATCCTATTCACTTTTTTAAATGGACATGTGTCATAAAAAGAAAGGTCGCCATTTTGGTTGCATAGTTGCACATGCAACTCCTTGTGTAGAATACAAGTGGATGAAATGTATAATGACACTACATATACATGTCAAATACAATTTGTTGTTTGCAACTACATGTTTGTTGCAACTTGTTTTACACAACTAGGGGAAAATTTTGTTGCATGTGTTGCATGCAACTAATTTTCAGTTGCATATTCCAATTACAAAAACCAAATTTTCTTTTAGTGGTAGTACCCAAGATTAATGGAAAATTGTGAATCTATATAGATTTTAGAAAATTAAATGCAACCACAAAGAAGGGTCCATACCCATTACCTTTTACATATGAAGTTTTGAACACAGTAGCAGGGTATGAAACATTTTCCTTTTTAAATGGGTATTCGAGATATCATTTTATTGTTTGATGTAATATGATTTTTTTGCTCCCCTTGTTGTTTATTATTGGTCAAACCCTAAACCTTGTAGCCCACCTTCCCTACACACAATGTTTACCATGTTTTGATTACATTCATGGCCTAATGTAATTTTTCTACATCAAGGTTCCCTCAACATTCTAGTGTCAACCAATGTTCTCTAACATAAGCTTCTTAAGCTTCATTCAACTAGAAAGGTATTTATAATACTACTCAAAAAAATAATAGGCATTAATATGGGCTTTTGGAAACACCATTAGTAATCATTGACAACCATGTGATCATTAACTCTCACTCAAAAGTTTTGTGATTCCTTTGCAGAGATTCTTAACACACATAAGCCTCAAATATCAAATGTTGTTTTATAATTTTACCAATGGTATCAACATTTCTAGAATAGGTCATTATTGGATATGCTTTTGAATATAAAACTTATATATAAAACATAGATATCATATATTGATAGAAACATGTTTATGAAGAAAATAATTTGCTAGTTCGACATATACAATAAATGTATCAACACAAAATATTTCTAGCTTTATAATCCATGGTTTTTAATAATCAAAATTTCATGTTTAGTTGTTTTTTGAGGCCAACCATAAAAACTATAGTTATCGCAAAAAATGTACAAAAAGAATGCATTTTTCATATTATGTAATATTATTCTACATTGCCCATAATTAAATGACAAGAACATTGAATTAAACTATTTTTTTACATGAAATCAATATCTATGTTGACATGCTACTTGTAACAATAAACCCCTTTTAAAACTTGCCAAATCCCATAATGAAATAATAAATATCATGTGATTTTGGTATGTTTGCAATGGTGGTTATCTTCATTCTGGTCCAAGGAAATTAATGTTTACAAATCAACTTTATGTCTTGTCTTGTTCAACAAATACACACATGTTGTATACTATGAGTAAGATTGTTTGTTAACCAATCACTTTTGTATGAATGTTTGGCTTGAATCAATTATAAATAGGCTGAATGATGAAACAACATGCATCCAATTGTTGGGACCTTATGCCTTAGGTAAGATCACACTAGGCACCAATTGCATTCAATATGGATGCATATGGGTGGATTATAATTCACCAAAAATATAAAAATGTGTAATTAAAGGACTTATAAACTTCAAACTATGTATCAATCTTTCCATTCTTAAATTAACACCATGAGACACCTAATGAATTGATTACAAGTTAATTGATTAAAAATAAACATGTATAACAATGGCATAAGGTTTTAAATCTTCCGTTTCCAGATGAATTGGAGTTCAAAGTTATACCCCTTTGGATGGAAAAAAAAGGATAATACAAAGTATTTATTTTTGAAATGATTTTTGAGTTACAAATATGTTAAAATAATTCCAAATCTAGGATAAATTTAGTTTCAACCATTTTTGATGAAATTCCTTCCAATTTGTAAGAACCAATCATCTTCACATGGATGAAATTCTATTCCTAATTTGCATTGTACATTTAGATGGTGGGATTGTGATTTTTGAAGTCATAAACTTGGCTTAATACCATTGTTTAATGAAGACATTTCGTTTCTCTTTGACATGTTGACGAGGTAATTTTGACCTTGGAGAATGGGGCAAGGTTGATTCTAAACAATGAGGTGCCACATATGGTGGCACCATTTTCTTCATTTGACCACAATTTGCAATTAGGATAGGCTTGAAGGGAACCCCATCAGTGTTGCCAACACTGTCAATCGCCATGAGAACGTTTAAGCCATCAATTACACGACCAAACACAACATGTTTCCCATTTAGCCAAGGTAATGGATTCGTGGAAATGATGAATTGTGATTTGTTGCTATTCCTCCCTTGGTTTGCCATGGACACTATACCCACAGCATCATGTTTATGTGTAAAATTTTCATCATTGAAATTACCACCATATATAGAATCACCTCCTTGGCCATTTCCTAATGTAAAATCACCTCCTTGAGCAAATTTTCCTTTTACAACTCGATGGAAATAACTTCCTTTGTATTTCTTGCCCTTTTCTCCAGTGCAAAGGCATCGAAAATTTTCTGCAGTTTTTGGTACAATTGAACTGAACAAATCAATTACTATCCTTTGGACCAATTTCTTGTCTCCAATCATAACTTCCAAGAACACTTGTGGAGGCATGATTGTTGTACAATTTAATAATTTCAATTATATTTTTCACAAGGTCCAAAAACTTAAATATGGAGGTTTTCAATTTGGCCTTTGAAATAAAATGAACCACACAATTCACATGGCTTGGATAAAAATTGATTAATTTTCTTTATAGAATTAAACAAACATGGAAGTTCGATATAATAAACATATGACAATCATCAAATGCATCAAATGATGCAATCAAAATACCTTCATATGAGGTATTACAATAATGATATCATATACAATATGTTCAATTTGTTTAAGTTTATAATAGAACATAATCTATCAAGATGAAAAAACAACGAAGAAGTTTCAAATGGAGTCTAGCTTGCAATAAACCTTTTTAAAAAAAATCAATATTAATGTTCAGGTTATTTAATGTAACAACCTCCACTAAATTAACAACTCAAATTCCAAGATGAAATTTATTGCAAGTAATTCTAAATGTATGACCAATTCACATTACTTAGAATGGAAAGATGTTCAATCCTTCGAAAGGAGGAAGTTGATGGCTCAACCATAGTTTCAATTAGATAACATTAAAATGTTGTTATAACATTACCTTTCATTAGAACATAACATAAAAAAATTGAGTTTATTGCTTTAAAGAATGTGCAATTTTATCAATAAGTTTGAAAATGCCCTTTTGTCAAATCCATGAAACTTTATTGATAAACAAAAAGGTGCTATTTGCCAATGGATACAACCTTTCAAAAAGTTTATTCACAAGTAACAATGTTTTTATCAATTAAAATCCTTTCATTCACAATCTTCTCTTATTTATTATCTCTTCTATTTATTAACCAACTTTTGGGTCACATACATTAACCATATATACCATGAAATTGACATAATTTTAGTGACAATGATTCATTGGAGTTGGTTTAGGTAGGACAACTTTAGGTTCCATAAGCCATAGTTAGACAATTCCAAGTTGGAAATATGTTTAGCCCATTCCCAAGTAAAGAGACATGGAAAGGTATGTTTTCAAAGTTGTGTCTTTTTTATAAAAATATCCAATACCATATTCATGAGCAAATTTTTAATACTTTTTCCACCAATTTGCATCTTATTCCTCTTCAATTGAATTTGCATTGAATTGAATATTAATTAAAATGAATTTAAATCCAATTGTTGAATTAAACTTACTTGAACTGGAATTGAACTTAATGGAATTCAATTCAATTCAATTCAAATTTTAGTATTTGAATTCAACTCAATAAAATCTAAATTCAATTCAAATCAAATTCAAGTTTCATGCAATGTCATTCAATGTTTCCATTCAAATGGAACTTAATTTCAACAAAATCAATTCTTTTTTTTATCAATTGATTGTCAATAGTGTTGTGTAGTAGCAAATAGCTTAAGCGCAACAATGGTATTTTTTATAGTTGCTATAGATTATAAAAGCTTGTAGTTGGGAAAAAAGTTATGGATTAATCCGAGGTTAGAATGTTTCAATTCAAAAATTCTACAATCATGTTCTTAAAAATATCCAAATATTATGATTCCACTTGTATTAGCTCTTATTTGCAGTATTTATAGCAATGAAATATACATTGTAAAAACATTCAAATGTTTTAAATTATTATTTTTAAACACCTACAATGGGAGTGGAAAAAATGCGATATTTATAATAATTTTACAAGAGAAATATTTTTTTGAAGGTGAAGGCATCATTATTTTTAATTCACATTTATGGATGAAAAATGTGAAAGAATATTTAATTGGTTTTTCAAAAACATGCAAAATTATTTAAAGATAAGTTGAAGTTTAATCAATCTTTGAATTTTAATTTAACAATTTTTAAAATTTTCTTTACATTATAATCATTTTATTTTTTATTTGTGATCATCTTTTATTCCAAAAATTACATTTATCTTTTGTGTTTAAAGGAAAAAAATCAAACATATGTGAGAAAAAGGTAAGTATGTGATCTTTTAAAATTTTATAATCATTAGTTGGGATACTATGATTTTCATGGGCTAGGATGGTAGAAAGACAATTAGAAGGAAAAAATGTTTTGATATTGTGATTGTAATTTTTGTATGACTTCAATTTTTTTCATTTGTTTACATCATTTGTCTTATAATTGATTGAAATTGTATTCATCTAAACTACATGCTATTGTAAAGCCTATTAATATGCAAATATTGCACACATGTATATGTGCCCTTTATCATCTCCTAGTGTGTATAATCATATTGGTGTGATTTTACTCACAACAATGCTTGGCCATGACTGAAAATGGATATTGAAAAAATAATCCATTAAAAATAATGTTTGTCATTGTGCCTTGTTGATGGTCATGGCAAATGTTATTTTTATTGAAAACTACCACCATTTTTAAAAAAAATGGCATATCCAAATCTTGTGGGATTAATGTGATTTGTGGGATGAATACATGTTTTCCTATGTCATTGTATATGATTATTTCAACATTAAGGAAAGTGCATCATTTTTTGTACAATCATACAGGTGCCATTTGCTTGATCTTGAGTGCAATTATAGTAACAGGACAAAACAATTCATCTTTAGTCAAAGATCATGTGGTGGTGTACCCAAACTTGTCAAGGTATTCAAAAACTCCCTCAAACATGAGTGTTCATGCTTAGGCTTACCAATAGAATCTACATTTAAGTAAGTAATCACTTGGAAATCAATCCATAATAAAGTAATTTATTTCATTGACAATAATAATTGTTGGAGTCAATATTGTCTTGTTAACAATGTAATTAATTTAACATGCCATTGTTTTAAATTTTTATAAACATTAACAATCAAATCATTCAATACGTATGCCACCCAAAACATGGATCAAATCATTTCATTCAGAATGTATGTTATTTTACAACCTTCACCAACACATTGTGAAAGTTTTATAAAATCATTTTGTTCCTGTGCATCTTTTCCTTGTGATTGTTGAACTTGCATGTTGATCAATTTAGGCACATGACTTTCACGTGTAGTCAAAAGTATGATTTCTTGAGACATGTTTTGACAATGACATCCCTATTTCAATGTTTTATATTAGTAAAACTTGTTTGATATTTCCCCCCAACATGGTGGTCTTGCCTCCAAGTGGTTGATTTTCAAACATCTAGGATGCACATGTTGCACGTCATCTCTTTCTTGATTGAATGATTGTTTCAACAACATGGTGGTGCACCATTGGACGTGCATTCATCCTAGATAATGAATTTAACATGTTCAATCAATCACATGTATCTAACCTCATGGGGATGTTACTTGTGGAGGCTTTAGCTACTATGTAATAAAATTTGAATTAAGAATGGGTGGTTTGACCTCCTTGAAATAATAAGGCTATGATTTGTAATGATGCCATTGTAAAAATTATTTCACACTTTGAATGAATATCCATGAGGATGAGGTTGTTCAAAAATGTTTTACATGTAACTCCAAGTTCATCCATGGAAAATGAGTCTGGCCCATTAATAAACACCATGTTCAACGGAACAATGCAACGCACCCCCCACAAATCATTGATCAACATTGAGACATTGTATGTTTGATTGTAATCCTTGTTCCAAAGCTATGGTGAACATTTTAAAAACTCATTTCATATTATGGTTGGCAAAGTTGTACATGTAGTTGTGTATTTTCTATGGTACTAACAAGTTTGGAAAATTATATTCAATGTTTTTCCATTGTTTTATAATATTATTGCACACCTAACAAAGATTCATTTATCATTTGTGTAATGAGTGCCATATCAATAGTTCCCATTTCTAAACGCCAATGAAGTAGGATTTCCTTACTCTTATCATCTTCATGTTCGATCCACAATGCACAAAGGTCAGTTGGATTGTTCAACAATAGTGACCAAAAATTATAGAGTATTGGACATTTGAAAGATTGTGACCTCTTTGAGCATGTGTTCCATTCATTATTATCTTACAGTATTCATTGAATATTGTAGCATTTTGGTAAGCATCATGAATTGTCCCATTGATGATGCACATATTTTCATGTACCTTTTGGCTCCAATTACACAAAACGTAGATAAAGTCTTTGAGTTTTTCTTGGTTGGAGTAGATAAAATCAAACAACATGGAAATGAATGTAAGAAATTTGACGGTCCATACTTTTTTCACTTTATTCCATGTATAAAATGAAAAAAGTACGGAAAATTGTGGTAATAAATTGCATTTGTATTAGGATCACCACAATTCATCTTCATCCATTACATTAAGGTTGTGTTATTCGACATTAAACAACCAGTTGTGAAATGTTTGATATGGAAGAAAAAGTTATAGATTGTTGGTTCAAAAAATGTATTACAAGGTAGATAATGTTATGATATATTCATGATGTAATTGAAAGTAAGTAAACACCATCTAGCTTTAGATGCAAATTTATACCTATCATCAACGTAGGATGAAATTTCATCCAACGACACAATTGTGTGAGTCTTTAGACTTGAGCAATGAACATACCCTAATAGAAAAATGGAATTTTACAATTGGTCTTTGCAACTCCTTTTCAATTGCAAGTAACACTTGTAATTAAAATTTGTCCATTGTAGTAAATGAGAAGTCACCATCAAAGACAAGTCAGAGAACATGGATGAACTTCCCACCATATAATACATTCACATTCATTGTATACATGACTTCAATGGCTAGTTGTGATTATGATTCAACTAAACTTGCAACTACATTTCAATTAAGTAAGATTTGACAATTGCAAGTTGCCTTCCAATCACTTAATGACATATGGCAACATGATATAAATTAATGAAAGGATTTTTGCGAATAAATAACATTATTTTTCCTCATCATCTAATTAAGACTATATCTATGGCTTGAGCCAAGTATCAGTTGTTAGTTTCCAACTTGTGTGACCCTTAGTGAACCTCATGTCAAAATCCAGTAATTCCATTAATACCGAATTTGTCACAATACGTGTCGACACGTGTTGTCCATCAAAGTGGAAACTAGTACTCATAGTTGTAACCATCGGGCTAGTCAAATACAATCAAACGATTTAGGAAACACCATGTGTATGCCTATAAATAATGGTTAAGATTCATAATGATTGTCAACAATGTTCTCTGGATTTATCCAAAGTCTATGATTTCAAGTTTCATATATTTGTGCGCCTTAATTTTTGAAAACACACATTTGGACTTAATTACATGTCAAAAGATGCACTGTTTGATTGCCATTCTCGTGAAAAAACAAATCTGTCACACTTTCTCTGATGGCACCCGCTTTGTTGATAGTAAGCAGATCAGAGAGAGGAGGAGACCATCACGTGACGATCTTACTATAAGAGCTCTCTTTCATTTCAGAAAGTGTACTAAACCCCAAGCATTACCATAGCCACCTCGTTGAGGATGGATTGGTTGTTTTGGACCATGCAGCAAAGGAGCAGCAGGCATATCCTCCTCCTCCTTTGGTGGTTACCAAAATGTGAGAATTTCCTTCGCAGCAACAATACAGTGTCCCTCTGTGATGCCCATGGAGAATAGTAGTATATTGACAGTGAACCCACTTTGTTGCTCAAAAACTTCGTGGGAAAGATCCGAATTCCTTGTCTAGATGACACTGTTTCTTCGGAGGTAGCCAACACTGCTATCAATCACATCTTTGCAGGAACAATGGCCAAGACATTGTTTCAGGTATGATGTTATTACATGTCTTTTGATCTCATAATATCTTAGAGTTGTGATGTTTGTGGCAACATCTAGTGTCTGTCCTGGTTTTCAGTGCACTGATATATCTATGTCCCCACCTTGGGTTGTCTCCAGAACTGTAATATGGGTTTTTTTCTTAAATTTAGTAGTTGTTGCACAATCTGGTAGTGGAAACCTGAGAATGAATTTTCAACACAAAATTTGTGTTCAAAAGTTGAAAATTCAAATTTTTTTTTTGTCAAGCACAGCAGACTTTTGTAAATATTCTGATTGTGAAGTTGGGAGGAACACAATTCTTGGCTCGAATCCAAGGAAGGTCATGGCAGAGCTGCAACTCAAAGGAAGATGATGATGGCTCATGTGGACTGGGACCATGCCTATGCCATAGATCATTTTTTATCTGAATACCTTTTTGATGAAACTGCGTACATTCCTGAGTTCATCCAGTTAACAAAAAACTCCAAGTGCAATGTACACTGCCACTATCTGGAACCCCTGATATTGTTTTACTTATGTAATGAAGATTTGCAGTTTGTAGAATATTCTAGGGGTTCCAGTTTTTGACTTCCCTGGTTTAATAAAAGGTGGATCCCATCTCTGTTGTAGGTTTGTGGTGTGGACACTGTGAAGACAAGAATGCAGATACAAGAGCCAACAAAGAAGCTTCGCAAACGGAAGAAGACAATTATCTCAAAGCATATTGGAATTGGTCCGGTTGGTGTCAATAATTGGTTCTTCAAGGGGCTTGCGGATCTGTATTGTGGAGTGACACGGGCTATCCATCTCACTGTGCCAAATGCACTCTTATATTTTGCTGTATATGAAACTATGCTTTCTTCAATTCCTAACAACATGAAAGAGTTTTGGATTTCAAGTTTGAGTCTGCTAGGATTATCATTAGTCAGTCAAGTGTCTCCATCTCAATGGTCCAATATTGCATTGACGTGGGGTGGGTCAACATCATGATGACCTTCCATAGATTTTTAATTATTTTTGGCCAAGCCCAGAACTATTTGCAGAAGGAGAGAGAATGAGATCACACAAAATTTTGATAATTTTGGGAACTTAATTGTGTCTCATTTGTGCTATTCAGCTTCAACATCAAAGATTGAGAAATATGTGCCAAATGGAGCGGTTCATGTGGTGTTTGCTTCTATGGGTACCATTGTAGCTTCCATAGTGCGGGTGATGTGTTTAACTTGATTCCTTTTTACACCCAATTACATGATTTGAAATTCCTTCTATATTTTTCTGAGTGGTGCATCTTACTCATTGCTGGAAAGTTGCAATTCTTCTTTTATCCATATTGAGGACCTATCCATCTCATCTATCTCTTTTGTTCATTCATGATTTTTAACTGTTCATTCTTGTTGGCCTGTCATAGGTTCTTGCGGATACTTTGAAACACCATGTCCAAGCCTACATGCATCCAAATGGTAAGTCTGTGACCTCTCTGATAAAATTGTGTCAACAGGAACCCTGTGGCATTTCTAGAAAGATTGCTTGTACAAGCTGCTTAATGTGACAGAACCAGAAATTTTTTTGTGACTAATGCAATCATTGAAACAACTTGTCCAACACTTTCGAGAGCTTGTTATTGCTTTGAATCTGATTGTGGGTGTGTTGGCTGGCAATGTTTGAAACCTTCCGGTCAGTGGTGACAGCTGAGGGTATTGGTGGGTTGTACAAAGGGTTTTGGCCAACTCTTCTTTGTGATGTTCCTGAAATAGCCATACAGGTACTTTCTGGCAAGTCCCCACATCATACCCTGACTTTTATGTTGCACATGATGTCCCTTCATACAGAAACTGATAGCCAGATGGGAAATGACTTCCTTATGCATGTGTGGATGCTTGTTTCTGACTTGTTTCATGACATGGTTGATTGGGAGTTTTGCAAGGGACGATTGAATTTGTACCCAAGTTTGGGTTGGGCTATATATGTGCTTGATTGGTCTTTTGAATCTTACATTTGTCAACCTCCACGGTCAAGATAGGCTTCTATAGGTAACTGACAAAGGTGGAAGGGTTTTGGATAATGGTTTGCAGTTTGGGGTGTATGAGAAGTTGAGAGGTGTGGTGCAGGCAAAGCGCAATGTCACCAGGCTTCCATATGTCTTTTACATATTCACTTTGTCTTCAATTATAGCTTGGGCCTTTGTGGATCAGTGTCCAAATGAGTGTTTACATGTGTGAATTGATTACCTACATTGCATAATCTTACTGAAAATGGAGGGCAATGCCTCTATTCCTCTTCCTAGACCAGAATAAATTGTTGGGAGACTTGTTCCAAGTCAAGGAATTCAAAGTTGTATTATTTTAGTGAAGTCAAACTGTTGGAAAGATCTTGGTGAGCAGGACTTAATGGAATTCATTTGGTAAGATTTGGATTCAAAATGTGGGAAACATTGATTTTTAAGTGATTTCTGCCGCTGAAAATTCAATAAATTCCAAAAAACCAGGTTTTGGAAGGAAAAATCAGTTGAAAATGAGGTCACACTCGTAGGTGTACCATTAACACTTCGCCCAACGGAACAGGCCACACTAGTTGAAACTGATCAAGACTAATATTACCAGAATTGGAACTAGAATCACAATATTTTTTAAAGAGGATCTGGAACTGAGAAGAGTTCTAATTTATGTTTTAGAAAAAAAACCAGAGGTTCTTCATAAAAGTAAAAAACGCCCAACACTGGTATTTGTGTTTTGTACTAACAAAATACATATAGTAAAACTAAAAAAATGATAATCACTAAGGAGGAAGCTCAAATCAAAGCATCATCAGGCACAGTGAACCAGCACCCACCAGCGCACCATCCACTGGATTTCCGTTATTACTCAGTTGTGGATGAACCTCAACTGAGTTAATATTTGGTTTCACCTTGGTAACTAATTTTGTAAGAAATAGGTCTCATATATAGGTAGATAGGTAGGAAAATAGGCAACAGCTAAGTAAGTAGATGGCCTTTACATAAGTAAAGGCCTGTTGCCGCGGAGCATCCAATCAACATATACACCCCACCAGTATTCATGAGCAAAACACTGCATGGATCAGACATTGCTATATGTATTGTATGACGCAGAATCAGCATCCAATGCTAAATTCCTGAGGCCCCTGATGCAGAATGAATAGTGGAAGGAAAGAGGATTGTGATAACCCACATGGCTTAACATTAACCAAGTAGAGTTCTCGCCGAATTATACGATCATCTCATGTCCTTGTTACA
>Ga0116229_10011342_pt1 | contig 13181 bp, 4 predicted proteins | sample S1TSphgellanicum_3_FD_87313 | JGI IMG/M metagenome (GOLD analysis project Ga0116229, IMG submission 87313) | Host-associated microbial communities from peat moss isolated from Minnesota, USA - S1T2_Fc - Sphagnum magellanicum MG | ecosystem: Host-associated > Plants > Peat moss > Unclassified...
ACCACCACCACCACCACCATTGATTCCGTGCAAAGGCAAACCCGTCACCACCACAGGCAGGTTGTTCACCGTCGTCAATGCATGATGATGATGATGATGTCCATGACGGTCGCCGGCATTGCTGGATATGACAGCAGCAGCAGCAGCAAGAGGAGGATTAGGAGGAATGGATGCACCTGGGATTCCAGGCACAAGAGTAGTTGTACTAGGGGTTGAGGAGGAAGTATTGCCAGGGGCATTGCTGTTGTTGTTGTTGTTGTTACCAGCACCAGCACCAGCAGCCATGATGGATGGTATAAGGCGGCTGCCCATGCTCATCATGGTCCCGGGGGACCTTCCGTCTCCTCTCCGCATTATAATCTCATGGTCCCGCATGCCCCAACCCAACCCAACCCACTCACCCACCCACCCGTCTTCCTTCCTTGCTTGCCACTTTCTGCTATGTTACCAACTTACACATGCTCTCGGTGATATCCCATCGCGCCGTATGCATCTGCTCTCGCGATATCCCATCGCGTCGTATGCATCACCATCATCGCCCTCTCAGCCCGCCTTCACCCCCCCTCCTCCCCCCTCTCTCTAAGTAACCCTGGCCCACTAAACCCTCCTTCCTGTCTCAACCCTACCGTTAGCAGCGGTGGTGACGAGGAGGAGAAGGAGTTGCAAATACAAATACAAATACATACGGAGATGGGCTCAATACAGTAAATAATACGTGTACTATGACCTGTTGCAAAAATACGGAAGTGGGGGGGGGGAGTTCAATACAGTAAATATGTGTGTACCGCGGGCAGCTGAAAAAAATACGGCAGTCCACTAGGGCTCAATACAGTAAATATGTGCGTACCGTAAGCCGTTGCAAAATACGGAAGTGGGTTTCAATATATTTGTGACGACTCGCAAAAGAATATGTATATACGGCGATGGGCTCTACATAGTAAGATACTAAATACGTACTAAATGGTGTTGCAAAATAGTGGATGGCCTCCATACAGTTGGTACATAGCATGAAAGTGCTGTAAAAAATACGGCGATGGGCTCTATTTTTTCATACGTATTTAGGTCACGTATCGCCGGTATTTGAGCCATTCGTCGTATTTTGTATGGTATTTTTGGACTAGATACCCGGTTGAGCGGGTCTGAAATGGAGGTCATTATTAGCTTGGAAAACGATTCTTGTGAGTTTTGCGGACGATTCTGTAACAGTTTCGTAAAACCCTACAAGCAAGCAGAAAAATTAGAGCCGTAAACCCTAAACCACTCAATTAGAACCCTGGCCCTCAATAGAAAGGGAGAAATGTTTTTGGGTGAGGAATCTAAAGCAAATGCTTCAACAAGAAAGGAGTTTGCAAATTGGGGAATTCACTGATTTTTTTTAAGTATTGGGTTCAAGAAAGGAGGAAGCTCGGAATTTGGGGGGTTTTAGTTCCAAGGCTCAAATGCATGTTAGTGGTGAGTTCAAGGTTTAGGGTTTAGGTGTTACTTCACAAGGCATGCATGCATGAGGAGCAAGAAATATCAAAGGCATTATTATAGGTCAAAGGCATGAAGGTGAGAGAATTCGAGGTATTTATGACTTCCCACATTTAAGATTTTTATCATGATTTCAGGTATCAAATTTCATTCTCAAATGTTAGAGAGGTTCAAAGTCCTTTTGACATTCATTTCCCCCATTTGAAATTATGTCTTTATCTCCTTGGGAGTTTCATGACTTTTCATGAAAAAATAAGTTGCTTTGTGATGACATTTGAGGGAATGTTATCTCATAATTTCAAGTTTGTGGAATGAAAGGCTTTTACGCAAATGTGAAGCAAACATATAAAGAAGAGAATTGGAGTTTTTGTTTGAAATGTGCATCGAACATGTCATTTACATGTGAAAAAAAATGGTCTTCTTTATGGATGTTTATCATAAAAGGAGTGGTGACATGCATATCTACCTACGACCTTTTCCCATGCCATTCAAACCTAGCTTCAACCTTACCCTTTCACCACCTACTCATTTTTTTACACTTGGTAATTTGAAAATTGAAACATCTAGTAGTCCATTTTAAATTTTATTTAAATGAGGGAATGGGATGAAAAATACGCATCTTTTTAAGCTATTGGTTACAATTTATGTGTGCATATTATTGTTAGATTGTTCAAGAGGATTTAAATATGAACACAATATTTTTAAAATACAATTTTAAATAATTGAATGAACAAGGGTTCTTAAATGATTGCATGTTCCAAAGTTATTAAATCGACCAAACCTAAAGAAGCTAATGGTTTTTTGAAGTTTTGAGGATGGTATGTTTGATGTGGATGTTGTTAATTACTTCATTGAAACATTTTTATCATGGATGGTTGCATGCCAAATTTTCATAGTTTGTAGGAGTAACAAATGTGTAATAAATTTGTGTAAATAATGATATAAACATGGACAATTGTTTTAATTATATTGTTTGCATAATATTGTGGTGTTGTTTTCTATTCATGATTTTGAAATTTTAAGTTTTTCATGAATGTGAAATTTTATGAACAAAAACATTCAAACACATGCTTGCATTAAGATATGAAAAATAAAATAAATTCTCAAATTATTTGAAACTAGATAACTGAAAGAGACATCAATGGAATGTTGTTCTTAAAATGTGTTAATGTTATGGTGTGGGGACAAGTGGGATATGTGGTTTATTTCAAATTATTTGTAATAATTGTGTTTTAGTGAGGTCAAAATCAAGCATGTGCATATTATGCATACATCCTTCATTTTCAACCATAAGTTAATATGGGTGAAAAATCATTGTCAATTTGACCCAAAAATTTATATTTCCACCTAGTGCATGCATAATGTGTAATGAATAAAATCGTTATTGAAATGAAAGCACCAAAATAAAAAGCAATTCCATAGTGTCCATAATTGTTTTCATGTTGTCATTATTTGTGTATTTTCACCTAACAATGTCATTTCATTCCATTTGTTGTCCAACATATGTGCAAATGAAATGCCAACATAATTTTATCAAGTTTTCCTCATTTTCATGTTATAACTTCATGAAAAGGAAAAGGAAAATAAGGACGTAACAAAAAAAACAACCTCATGCTTATTGAGTACATGAAAAAAATATTAATAGGAGAACAATTAAATGGTTCACTTATAATAATGATTTGCATGTGATGAATGTGATGAAGTTCAATGCATTTTTTCATCATTACTTGTGATCACTTGCATGAAAGTCAAATATTTAGATATAGTATTAGGAGTGTAAAGAAAAACAATGTTAAAGAACAATAATGAAACTTGGGGAATAAACTTTACTCAAAAAGGTTTTTGTATAAATTTAGAAAGGAAAAAAAAATTGATCCCATAACATCACAAACTTTGCATCCACCAAATTGATAATAAATTAAAATATTTCATCCTATTTATATAGGTTTCATATGTGTTTTAGATGCATGACATCTGTGTGCACAAATTATGAATATATGAAAACCAAACTTCACATGATTTTCATTACCAAATCGATGAATTCAAAATTTATGATGCTAGAAAAAATGAGCACAAGTAAACTAAATTCAAGTTGGTTAAAGATTTAAATAATTCTTAAATGTGTTTGCTAGCTATCTAAAATCATTGGCCCCATTTAAATGTTGATTAATTTGCAATTACATAAGTTCAAAAATCATGATTGGATTTCAACTTCAATAATTGTAATTCAAATTTTGAATTTGTCACCAACATTTTCCCACCAATATTTCATTCATCCAATTTGGAAATCACATCTTGAAAAAAATATTAAAGTCATCATAATAGTTGAACATTCGATTTACCTTATAATTAGTAGCATAATAACACCACTCCGAGAAGTTTGAATTGGAGAACACATCTAATGAAATGCATGTCTTCACTAGGTGAATGAATTTCAAAAGGTGATGTGGGACCACCAACAAATGGGGGCACATTTAATAACCTAAACATTGTTTTCAAGTTGTATATCATAGTACTAAATAAACAGTTTCAACATAAATTATTTTGCCAAAAATTTACTACTTGTGTTGAACTTTTAATAATTATTATAAAATCAAATTTTGAGATACTTCAATTGTTGGGCTTGAACTTCAAACCTACCATTTTTAGAACTGAAAAATTTGATAGCCTAAACACATTTATACTATCTCACAAAGACAACAAAAACACGTTTATTATTTTATATAAATATTACATGCAAAAAAAAAAAAAACTAATTATCAAAATTAAGATGTAAAATTTAATTAATTATTTGATAGTTTATTGTCAAATCCATTTGGGTATTATGATATTCCATTAAACACAAGAACCTCCACATGTAACAAAATAAAAGCTTATGCAAACCATTTTTGGGTGAATGATGCATCATCCATTGGCACTTACATATGATGTATGGCATGACCTCCATGGGTGAAGGCACAATCATGTATACATTTCATGATCTTTGTCAAAAAAATGTAAAATAACCATAAACCAAGCCATATCATATTGAAATTTTAAATATTATTTATTTCAATTATCAATGTGAACATGTTTTTTAAATTTATTTCAATGTTTTTGATGAATCACATGTTTAAAATAATTTTACAAAAAAAAATCAAAAATATAGGTGACTTTTTATAAGTTGTCTATAAAAAATTTAATTAATTAATTAATAATGAAATATTAGATTTTCTATTTTCTTAGTTAATTTCATTTAAAATTTACTTATGCACTTACAACTTCCAAAATAAAAGTAATAACATATCAGTTTTTTTATTATAAAAACATTTTTGAACACAATTCCACCAATCGATTTTTAAAATATTTTTGAACTACTTTTAGAACATTAAAGTAATTCAAACTTTGAAAATGATTGAAAATCAGGTTTCAACTTTATTTCTTGCATTTATGTGCAAAAATATGATTATAACTTTTTGGATTATTTTTTGTGTATATTTGATTGTGTTTTCATCCCCATGGTGATAACATATAAATGATATAAATGGCATAATATAGGGACAATTGTAATATTTTGGGGTCTTGAAAAAAATTATATAATTAGATTATGGTATAATCTCCATTTTAGCAATATTATTACAATGTGAATGGGTTCAAAATTGTTCAAATTATTTGAATCTTCCAATGTATAATTGTACTGATGTTGAATTTTTAATTATTAAATTTTGCCACATTTTACCTTAGGAAATTGAATTATTTATCTTCCCTTCATTACATTACTAAACAAAATCCAAACATACAAGTGTGTGATCCATTTGTATACATGATCCCAAATTAATTGCATTTAGTTACACATGATTAGAAAGTTGAAAGCAATGGTTAATTATATGTGTACATGCACAAATATACCAACAAAATTATGCCAAAACTAATGAAAATCATTTGTCATCCATTCAATTGATGAACAAAGTCTATCAACATAATTGATTATTTGACTTGACATGGTATAATAAACAATTTATGAACCTTAATTATTTTTATGATCAGTTTGAACATGATCTTTAAGTTTATTATAATGATGTTGAAAAAGGCTCTCATTCATTACAAAAAGTTCTAGTTCATTGAGGCAACCTTCCCAAGTGTTTTTGAAAGGTCTTAAGATTTAATCAAAATCAAAATATAAAACATACATCAAAAACTTCCAATATCACAAAATTTCAATAAAATTTGTGTAAAAGTCATAAAATAATATGTACGTGCAAAATCTGTGGGCTTAAAGTGTAAAAATGGCATTAAAAAATATACATATTACTTCTATATAAACGATGTGTCTTTTCTACTTGTGATGTATTGTTGTAAAGTACATATGATTTACATTTTAACTAAAATTGTGCAATTATTGTGATGTAATTTTGGATAAAATTATGTGATTTTTGGGTATTAAACATGAACATTCATGTATGTCATTCAAAAACAATGTTTCCTCTATTTGAACATTTAAGATATTGAATATGTACAAATATCATTCATATTAATCATAACATGGAATTCATATAATTTTTGTACAAACCTATGAAAACTGAATTTTGCATGAACCTATGAAGCTTGGTAAGTTTGTGATGTAGTGATTCCCATCTATCAAGGCAAACCTCCCAAGTGTTTTTGAGGGTTCATAGGACCAAAAATAAATAAAAATACAAACAATAATGGTTCCCATTTGCAAAAGCAAACCTGTCAAATGACTTTGAACGTTCATAAGCCCGAAATCAAATCAAAATACAAACCACAAAGGCTCCCATTTATGAAAATAAATGTCCCAAATGTTTTTGAAGGCTTCTAAATCATAATTAGAATCAAAATATAAATCACAATGATTCCCATTTATTAAGACAAATCTCCCAAATGTTTTGAGTGTTCATAAAACCAAAATATAATCAAATTACAAACCACAATGGTTCACATTATTCAAGGTAAACCTCCCAAATGTTTTAAAATATTCATAGGTTCAAAATATAGAAAAAATACAAACCACAAATGCTCCCAATCATGAAGAAAAACCTTCTAAATGTTTTTGAAAGCTTTTAGGATTGAATTATAATCAAAATGCAAAGCTATAATGGTTCCCATTCATTAAAGTAAACCTCTTGAGCATTTTTGAAGCTCTTACATCACAAACTTCATGGGCCACAATTTGGCAATAATAGTTATGCGAAATTTGTTTTTTATAGGTTCATATGGAATAGACATGGATGTCATGCATTTATTTGTATTCTTTAAACATTGATGTCATGCACATTATTTAAACATAAATGTCATACATGTCTATTTGTATTGTTTAGATATGGTTGTTGTGTCTATTTGTGTTGTTTACACACAAAAATTGTGCACATGATTTCCATTTTCAAATAATGCACAACATTCACATTTAAATAATATGAACCTACAAAATAACAAATTTCACATGGATTTGAAATGAACCCATGAAGCTTATAAATTTGTGATGTATGACCAAAATAGAATTAGAAAACAAATCACAAAGGCTTCCATTCATTGAAGCAATGCTTTTAAGTGTTTTTGAAAGTTTATAAGACTAAAACAAAGTCAAAATATACTAAGTTCCTTAAACCTCACTTGTAGTGTTCAAGTTTTTTGGTCTTTTAATTATTGATTCAATTTGCACCCCCTTTCCAATTTTGCTCATATTTATGCGTTCCAAGGGATTGAAATGTGTGCTTCAAGAGTGTATATTTGAAACATGTGTAATTTATGACATGTTTGTGTGCAAAAAACATTTTACTCTATTTCTTTTATTACTTATGAGTTCATGCAAAACAATTATGATTTTGAACCCACAAATTTGGCACAATAACAATATCATGAAGCTTGTGCTTGCACACAATTATCCTTTTTTTTATTCACACAAAAAATCAAACATTATTCCTTTAAGCTCACATAAAAATGAAAAAAATACATTTAAGTTCACTCATGGGAATTTTTGCAATTGGCACAACTTGGCAAAAATCTCATTTGAACTTGGATTAAGGTGCAAAATCATATCTTATGCCTCGTTCAAAACAAATGTAAAGATGTTGAACCTTCTTTTGCATCTTGACATGTATATGTTCAAATCATTAAGTTTTTTAATGTTGTGTTTCATAAATTTTATGGATAAATTTATTATGGATCCAAAACATTTAACACTTAATCACATAACTATAAATGAACCATAATGGTTCATATTATTCAAGAAGATGAGGATGCCTAAGTTGGCATTGTCTACTCTAATGAACTATAAACATCCCATGCATCTTGGAATTAAAGGTTAAGAACATTATGGATTTTACTAGATTTAATTATGGATAATCATTTATAGATGAATGTGAATGTTGTACAAAGTTCCTTACTAGTGTAATTACAACACCTATACCAATTCTACATGTAATGCCAACCAAATTTATAAGCAAACAATAGATGTATTATCCATGAATTATAAGTTCATTCAAAATGTGATTGGCATTTTAACATCACAAAATTATTATCTTCAAATTTTATCTTAAGGTATCTACTTTTGATTTAAAGATGTGGTGGAAAGTTGTGCATATTGATATGAATTTAGATAAAACCTTAAAGATTCCAAATGTAGTAAGGAAATGAAAAAATAAAGTCAAATTGAAATCATATTAAAATTTAAGATGTTGTGAAATTGTTCATACCAATGTTATATGAGTATATCATTTCTTGGATATACCTAGTGGATATGTAGGGGTTATATTATATAACCTAACTTATTTTTGGTAAATCTATATATGCATATTTTTATTGCATTTTAGAACTTATGCATAACCTTTTTCAACTTTTATGCATATTTGAGAAAGAATATGTTTGCAAAGGCAAGTATATAGGGTCTATAATCTATAATCCTAACTAATTATGCCATTGTGGCTTGTTACTAAATGGCTTTCTCTTTTTGAATGTTTTCGTTCTTTTGAAACAACCGACTCATAGTTGTTGAAGAGCTGATGTTTTGTTTTATAACTATTATTTTTTGCCACTTCTAATCATACAAACAATTTTTTTTCATTAATACTTTAAGATCTTTTGACTTGACATGTAAGTTTTCAAGCTTTACACTTATGTGTATTTTGTTTCTTGCATTTGCATCTAGCTGCAACTTTTTTTTCCTCTATTTGTTTGTATTTTGTGAATTGAGTATGCAAACTTCTTTTTTTTCAACAATTTATATTTCACACGTGAACTTATTGCTTATGTTTTTTGCTTGCAAGCTACAACATATCTCTCATGTCTCTCACTACAAGCTTGTAACCCAATGTTTAAAGTTTTGGGTTTATTTTTTTGGTTTTATTCAATGTCTTGTCTCTCACCTACAAGTTTGCAACTTGTGTGGATCGTAATGTTAAATGGAAAGCTAAGTGTTGAAGGTCTAATGCGACTCAAATATGGTAATTCACCCTTGTAACTAACTGTATTTTGTTTATTTCTTCCTCAAGTGGTAAATGTATAACTACATGCTTAGGATAAATAGGTGGAAGTGTAAGGCCAAGAACTCAACTAGTTGTAGTGCAACAAAGTGATGCATTTAATTGATTTTGAACTTTGGAAAAGTCCATAATTAACAAATGACCATTTGGAGATTGAAAGTTTGGGGGCCACTATATGATATAACAATATATATTAATAATGTTTTCTTTCACTAGATGATCCAATAAATAGATGTTTCCAATGTGTTGCTTCAAATTCAATAAAAATTTGATCCTAACCACCAAGTTAGAAAAAGTCCATAATTAATAGTGTAGGTTATAAATAATTAAATACATGTTCTTTTTGGTAGTAAAACATTACAAGAAATCAAACAAGGTATATAGAACTTTTATGGATGAAGTTGTTTTGCTTGTTGCCAAGGGGTTATTTTCACAAAACATTGTTGAAAACCTTTGGATGATGTGGTTTGGCTTCTAGCAAGCCCCACACATGGTGTTTCCATCTTGAAAAATAAAGGTATTATTTTTCATAATGAAGCATTAAGTATCGAATATGTTCAAATTAAATTGAAGTTTACATAACTTGGACAAGAACATATGGTAAATAGTGGCAAAAATGAACAAAAGTTTATTTGGAAATAGGTATGTTACCATGGAAATTAAAAATGTTTGTTAAAATAAAGTTTGTTTCAAAAGTGGTAATGTATTAGTAAGCCTTAACATTTAGGGTTGTTATCCACGGTTGGAGGATGGTTTGTGCATAAACTTAAAGCTTGAGCTTGGAGCTTGAAGCTTTGAGCTTGTAGCTTAAAACTTAATGTGATTTTAATCCACCTACATGGATGAATGTGTCCATAGATGAATGATTTCATATGGATGAATTTCATTTATGAGTTGAATTAAATAAATAAATCATTTGATGAATTCATTGATCCATGATTGGAAGATAAATAAATTAAAATTTATTTATATCCATCTTCATTTGTTGTCCAATTAGTGATATTTCAAATTTGAATGTCATTTAATAATGATGAATAATGTGAATATAAGGGAAAATATGATGATGGGACCGAAATAATTTTTAAAACTTTGTTTAAAAAATCATTTTCATCAACAATGTGAAAGAATTTTAAAAATGTTGTCATGGGATGAATTACCCCCTCCCCCACAATTGTTGTCAACAACATTATATATGTATTTTGTAAAAAAATGTGGCACCTTTGGAGAGGAAACAAAAAACCCATTATTGTCAACAACAATGAGCCAATTTGCTTAGGAAAAATATAGTATATATAATAACAACCATGGGGTGGATGTTAACATGACAATAGTAATATAGTTAAAACATATTGAAAATAATGGCATTCTAAACCATAGTCATCGAATACATTTATAAAAAAAATTACATTATATTATTCAATAAATGTTATATCATATAGAATTAAATTATGTTTCATGAAGCTTTAGTTAATTAAAACTAAGGGAAACAAAATTTCATTGATAAGAACTTAATGATAAAATAAAATGTTCATCCATAATTTTGATGGAAATTTTATATATTGAATATTATTTTTTTAATCATCCATATATTAGATGAATGAAAAAAATCATCCATAATGAAAATGAATGTTTACATTCATCCTTATGTTTGCTTCTAGGTTTACTTATATAACATTCATTTTGTGATTAAATTCTTGGGTTTTATTTGCTTGTGTATAAAAGAAAAAACATTTTACCATCCCAAGTTCTAATTATAGGCTTTAGGTTCAGGTTTTAAGCTCATGCAAATAGCTTGCCTCTCTATGGTTATTACTTAAACATAATTAAACTTAAGTTGGATTCCAATTGCATAGTGTTGAATGATCACATCAATTGTTTCATCCATGTTGTCCTCAATTATATCAAATTATGTGTTCAATTGATGACATGGTTATTGGCTCCTTATTGATGCACTTGCAAATGCAATCATTATTAATATCACATTCAATCATGAGAGGTTTACCTTGGAATTGCATACCCCTTATGTTTTTCCCTTTTAATTTGATGTTAAATTGTTTGTGGTACCAAGTAGGATGCATTAGGAGCTCATGTGATTAGTTGCACATTTTCTTGTTTGTGTTCATGCGTATGATTCTAAAAAAGTTTGCATCACGATGTTGATTTTGATGTTTGATCTTAAATTCAAGGACTTGTCTATTGTTAACAACTTAAGATGTGGGGAAAAAGAGGTCACAATTACAATGACAAAGTATCATTCCAAAATGTTGATTCCTTTTTAACAAAAAATTATTCTTTCTTGTAAATCCAACACCAAATGAAAATGCCACACAATAGGCATTAATAGTGTTTGGTTTACAAACTTACGCATTACAACTAAACATGTAAGCAATAAACCTTATTTTAACCTTAAACCATATTTTCCATTAAACATTCCTTAAATACACATGCATGCCTTTTATTTTTTATTTTTTAATGTACTTTAGGGTTTTCCCTAATTTTTGTTTTTCCATTGTAGGTGAAATGCGAGCTATGTTGTTTTCAAAATCTTTATTTAGTGCTAGAGTCATGTGAAGACATGTTGAAATGGTAGAAAACAAATGAAGCCCAATTTCTTGTCATGTTGGAAATTTAGCTTAACATATTTTAAATATTGTAAGGAGTTAGATTAAAGTTAAATGAGTATTCTCCATTACTAGGACTTTTATTGGGATTCATAAATGTTGATTTAAAACATAAAATTTGAATTAACTTGTAGTAATTTCCAAAAATTGGATGAATAACCAATGGTTTGGTTGTGACAAATTTTGGACCCAAACCCTTAGAAAATTTTGGGGACACTGAAACTAACTTGTTGAAGGATGTGGATGACAAATTTGAAGACCATTTACATGAGTTTGTTAAGCTTGAAGATTTGACAAAAAATGAACCAAAGAGATTTAACACATAATAGATTGTAGGTTGTTTAATCTACTTGATGCATTTTTTTTGTATCAAAGTGCTTTGCACCCATTATATAGAGGTGAAGTCTTATAAGGAGATTATGATGCACCAAAAATAAATTAAAAATAAAAATGCATAGGGATTGGGGTTTGTTAGTGTTTTCAATTTTGTTGCTTTCTATTATTTTGTTGGCTAATCAAAGTATATGTGTGTACATTTTTAATTTGTGGGTATTTGTAGTGTAAGGATGCGGGTGTTTCCAAGTTTGTGTTGTTTGGGTGTTTCTAGATTCTAAATGTTTGTAATGTAAAGGTCAAGTTTGTTATTTTTTAAATGTTTCCAATTTATGGGTGTTTGTAATGGAAGGTTCAAGTTTGTTTTCTTTAGGTGTTTCTAGTTTTTAGATGTTTATAATGGAGCCTAGTCAAGTTTACTTTTTATTGGGTGTTTTTAATTTTTAAGTGTTTGTAATGGAAGGTTGTTGGTCAAGTTTGATGTTCTTTGGGGGTTTCCAATTTCTAGGTGCTTGTAATGGAAGGTTGTTAATGTTTCAATTTTTAAAAATGTTGTTGGGACGTGGGGTCAATTGTAGACCAATGGGTAGGATTATAAACACATAACGAATGTTTGATTCACAAAAAAAAATCATATATTTCTTTAGTTGTAACTTTCTAGTTGTTTGCAAGTTTAACATTACAAGGTTGAGTTCCATAATAGATATATTTGACATGTATTGAACAAATAAAAGTTTTTTTTAATCATTTATATTTCATGTTCAACCCATTTTGGTTAGATTTGGGCATTATCTTGAGTTGACTTGTGAAAGTTGGGTTAACTATCCCAAAATGTAAATATATATCTAGATCATGACCAAGTCAAAAAAATTGGATGTTAATATACTTTTATTATATTCAAAAATAAATTAAAATAAATCATATACCTTTTATTTGAAGATATACCAAGAACACCATTAGTTTGTACATGAAAAATCAATAAAGGTTGATGAATGTTAATGTTTTAAAAATAAAAAACACTACATTTTGTATCTAACAAGAAATTGATTCATGAATTAATAGTTTGATTATAACACACAATCAATTTTTTGATATGTACATGATCCTACATATTTAGAGGTTCATAAATTTATTATAATATATCTATATATTAAAAAAATTGTTTATTTCTTTGTTTGTTTGAATGTCACCACTTCATAACATTCTGGAACTATCCCCTTCCCCACCCCCATCCCATCACTTCTCCCATACACCCCCCCATCTCTCTCTCACCTCT
>Ga0116229_10011344_pt1 | contig 13179 bp, 12 predicted proteins | sample S1TSphgellanicum_3_FD_87313 | JGI IMG/M metagenome (GOLD analysis project Ga0116229, IMG submission 87313) | Host-associated microbial communities from peat moss isolated from Minnesota, USA - S1T2_Fc - Sphagnum magellanicum MG | ecosystem: Host-associated > Plants > Peat moss > Unclassified...
ACTTTTGACTTTTGACCCCTTCGGGGTTCGCCAGTCGCTCATGGGGGAAACCCCCAAGACCGCGCGGCTCACTTTTGACTTCCGCCTTGCAGTACTAGCCTCACACTTAACAAAAACAGTTCCTATGCAATTTAATTCTTCTCTTACTCCGTCTCAGTTTGAAAGCTTACCTTTGACAACAGACTTAACCCCAGATGATGCTGAAGTAGACAATAAACTTGTTGAAGAAGTTCCATCCAACCAGTCCGTTGTAGGATTAACAGGCGATGGCAATTCTGTAGCTCAGCGTTTTAATTCGTTGGCAAATCAGAAGTCGGAAGAACTGCGTCATACGTTGCAAGCACATAAACATGAACGCCACTTAATCATTCTGCAAGATTTTCCTGACCCTGATGCTCTATCCTGTGCTTGGACTTACCAGTTAATTGCGCTGCAATACGATATCAAATGTGACATTGTCTACGCTGGTACTTTGAGCCACCAAGAAAATATTGCCCTAGTAAAGCTGACTGGTTTACCTGCCCAGCGTTGGACATTACAAACTCTCAAAAGCAAGGACTTATCATCTTACCAAGGCTTTGTATTAATTGATAATCAGGGGACCACTTCTGGGCTAGTAGCAATAGTTCAACAAGCAAGAATTCCGCTACTGGTGGTCGTTGACCATCACAATCTACAAGGAGATTTAAAGTCAGAGTTTCTCGATATACGTCCTTATGTGCGAGCAACAGCAACGATTTTTACCCAATACCTGCAAGCAGGGTTACTGACTTTAGATAGTAGCATCCATCAACATGTGAAATGCGCCACTGCCTTGATGCACGGTTTGCGCTCAGATACAAATAGGCTGATGCAAGCGCAGGAGGAAGACTTTATGGCAGCAGCGTATCTAAGTAGATTTTATGATGCTCAACTGTTAAACACTGTACTACAGGCGACTCGTTCTAAGCGGGCAATGGATGTCATTGAGCGATCGCTCAAAAATCGCATCGTGCAAAATAACTTTTCCATTGCTGGTGTTGGATACCTGCGCTACGACGACCGTGATGCTATTCCTCAAGCAGCAGATTTTCTGGTCACAGAAGATAACGTCCACACTGCTGTAGTGTACGGCATTGTCCATGATGAAGATGAAGAACTGGAGGTAGTCGTTGGCTCTCTCAGAACCACCAAACTCACTCTTGATCCCGATGAGTTTATCAAAGAAGCCTTTGGACAAGATAGCAGTGGACGCTTTTTTGGTGGCGGACGAACAAGCGCAGGTGGATTTGAAATTCCGATGGGTTTCTTATCTGGGAGTAACGAAAATTCTGCTTATGCGAAAATGAAATGGGAAGTTTTCGATGCTCAAATTAAGCAGAAGCTGCTGCGGTTAGTCAATCCTAAAGATAACCCGATCCAGCCAGAGTAGTGGTTAGTTGGTAGTTGTTAGTTGTCAAAGATTCCTACTAATCACTAACCACTAACCACTAGCAATTCCCAATCCAAAATCCAAAATTGCGCAGTGGAACTATATTTAATTCGTCATGGCATTGCTGAAGAGAGGCGATCTGACATCAAAGATGATGACCGAACGCTGACAAAAGAAGGGCGACAAAAAACAGAGAAAGTTGCTCAGCAACTGAAAAAGCTGGGTTTGTACTTTGATTTGATTACGACTAGTCCCTTGGTGCGTGCTTATCAGACAGCAGAAATTCTCATAGCTGCTGGACTAAGTTCCCACCTAGAGGAATGTACCCACCTTGCTCCTAATGGTCAAATCGACAGTTGGATTGTGGACTGGTTAGAACCAAGGAAATATTCACCCCAAACTCAACTGGCATTGGTTGGACATGAACCAAATCTAAGTTCTTGGGCAGAACTTCTCCTTTGGGGGGAAGCCAAAGCAGGCATAGTCTTGAAAAAAGCGGGTATGATTGGGTTAAAACTACCAGAAAAAGGGTCTCCTTTGGGTCGTAGTCAGATGTTCTGGTTGACACCACCCAAGTACTTACTATGACAGGTTCTCAAGGTTTCTGAAGAAATCTTTGTTACACAGGATACTGTGATGGTAAGAAGATTTTCTGGCAGGTTACCGAAGAAGAATTTAGGAGTCAGGAGCCAGAATACAGCTTGGGTATTCTGACTCCTATATTCTGACTTCTGACTCCTTTTCACAAGAAAGTGCAAATTTTTGATATTTTATAGGATGGTGTTGCCATGATGGTGTGCGAATTCAAGCCTGGTTTGGATGGCATTGCCGCCGCCGAATCCAGTATTAGCAATGTTGACGGGCAAAATGGACTCCTAGAATATCGTGGCATTCGGATTGAGGAACTAGCAGAAAAAAGCACATTTCTGGAAACTGCTTATCTGTTGATTTGGGGTGAATTACCTAACAAGGAAGAACTCAAAGCATTTGAGGATGAAGTTCGCCTCCACAGACGGATAAAATACCGCATCCGTGACATGATGAAATGCTTTCCGGAAAGCGGTCACCCAATGGATGCGCTGCAAGCTTCAGCAGCCGCTTTGGGCTTGTTTTATTCGCGTCGTGACCTGCATAACCCCATTTACATTCGAGATGCTGTGGTTCGCTTGTTAGCAACCATTCCCACGATGGTGGCGGCGTTCCAGTTGATGCGCAAAGGTAACGATGCGGTACGCCCTCGTGATGACTTAGACTACTCCGCCAACTTTCTCTATATGCTGAACGAGAAAGAACCAGATCCACTTATGGCGCGGATTTTTGATGTCTGCTTGATACTTCAAGCAGAACACACGATGAATGCTTCCACCTTTAGTGCTAGAGTGACGGCTTCCACCTTGACTGATCCTTACGCCGTGGTTGCGAGTGCGGTAGGCACTTTGGGAGGACCACTGCATGGTGGAGCGAATGAAGAAGTTATTCAGATGTTGGAAGAAATCGGCTTTGTAGAAAATGTACGTCCCTACATTGAGGATTGTCTCCAACGCAAAGCAAAAATTATGGGCTTTGGGCATCGTGTTTACAAGGTGAAAGACCCACGCGCCAGAATTTTGCAAACCATGGTGGAACAGCTGTTTGCGAAGTTTGGGCACGACAAATACTATGACATCGCCCTAGAGATGGAACGGGTAATAGAGGAAAAACTGGGTCACAAAGGGATTTATCCCAATGTTGACTTTTACTCAGGTTTGGTATTAAGGAAGATGGAGATTCCAACAGACTTGTTTACGCCAATATTTGCGATCGCCCGTGTTGCCGGTTGGCTAGCACACTGGAAAGAACAACTAGCAGAAAACCGGATTTTCCGTCCTACCCAGATTTACAACGGTCGGCACGGCGTTTCTTATCTACCCATTGAGCAGCGGTAGAAGAGGAGGGGGAGTGGGGAGAGGGGGGAGTGGGGGAGCAGGGGAGTGGGGGAGTGGGGGAAAGATCTGTTATTTAATAGAGTGTAGAGACGCTACACTTTACATTCATGAAGATTGAGAATTGACGACTTCACACCCCACACCCCACACCCCACTTTCTTGGGATTTTATTAACGAATTTCAATTAATGCCAAACGATATACTAGGCATGGGATTGCAAAAAATCTTAAATTTTGCATGACTTAGACAGGTCTATTGGTGGATGAATTTACAGTTATTAACAAAATAGTTGGTAGTTGGTACTTAACTGGTTGATTGCTGGTTGGCGATTACTTGTCCCACCAAATAACCACCAACTAACAACTAACAACTAACCAGCATCGATGACTTGAAGAGCGAAAACATGAATCCAGGAATTGATCTGCAAGGAACTTTTATTAAATCCCTCATGGATTTAGGGCTGCCATCTGGCACAGCTAAAGCAATTTGGATGCCAGTACCGATGATGTTGATGATTATCGGCGCCACAGTGGGGGTGTTAGTCACCACTTGGTTAGAGCGGAAAATCTCGGCAGCCGCACAGCAGCGGATTGGCCCTGAATATATTGGTCCAGCGGGTTTGCTGGCACCAGTAGCGGATGGTCTCAAGCTTGTTTTTAAAGAAGATGTGGTGCCAGCCAAGTCGGACTCCTTGCTGTTTACCCTTGGACCAATCATCGTTGTCATTCCTGTATTTCTGTCGTTTTTGATTGTGCCTTTTGGACAGCATCTAATCATTACAGATGTGAGTATGGGCGTCTTCTTGTGGATTGCCCTATCTAGTGTTCAGCCCATTGGTTTATTGATGGCTGGCTACGCATCCAATAACAAATATTCCCTATTGGGTGGTTTGCGGGCTGCGGCGCAGTCGATTAGCTACGAAATTCCTTTGGCGCTTGCGGTGCTGGCGATCGCCATGATGTCTAACAGCCTCAGCACCGTCGATATTGTCAATCAGCAATCGGGATACGGTATCCTTGGCTGGAATGTTTGGCGGCAACCGGTCGGTTTTATCATCTTTTGGATAGCAGCTCTTGCTGAATGCGAAAGATTGCCGTTTGACTTACCCGAAGCTGAAGAAGAACTAGTGGCAGGTTATCAGACTGAGTATGCTGGGATGAAATTCGGTCTGTTCTACTTGGGTTCCTACGTTAACCTTGTGCTTTCTGCCCTACTTGTGGCAATTTTATACCTAGGCGGTTGGGATTTTCCTATTCCAATTAGCCTAATAGCTAGCTGGTTGGGAGTGAGTGAAACTAATCCTGTGTTGCAGATTGTAGACGCTTCACTAGGGATCACCATGACCATACTTAAAGCCTACTTCCTCATCTTTCTGGCAATCCTGTTACGCTGGACAGTGCCCCGCGTTCGCATCGACCAATTGCTAGATTTAGGATGGAAGTTCTTACTACCAGTCGGTTTAGTGAACTTGCTATTAACCGCAGCCCTAAAACTAGCCTTTCCATTTGCCTTTGGAGGCTAATGAATTGGAGAGTGAGGAGTGATGAATAAAACTTCTCACTCTGAACTCCGCCCCTCCTCAGTTTAAAAGAGAGAAACAAGAAAAATGTTAAAGTTCCTCAAGCAAGTTGGTGATTACGCCAAGGAAACAGTACAAGCCGGTCGTTACATTGGTCAAGGGCTGGCTGTCACCTTCGACCATATGCAGCGGCGTCCAATTACCGTGCAGTATCCTTACGAGAAACTGATTCTAGGTGAACGGTTTCGGGGTAGGATTCACTTTGAGTTTGATAAGTGCATTGCTTGCGAAGTCTGTGTCCGGGTTTGTCCGATCAACCTACCCGTGGTGGATTGGGAATTCGACAAAGCCAGTAAAAAGAAAAAGCTCAACCACTACAGTATCGACTTTGGAGTTTGTATCTTCTGTGGGAACTGCGTGGAATATTGCCCAACAAACTGTCTATCAATGACAGAAGAGTACGAGCTTTCCACCTATGATCGCCATGAGCTGAATTATGATAGCGTAGCGCTGGGTCGTCTGCCATACAAGGTAACGAATGACCCAATGGTTACGCCGTTGCGCGAACTCGTTTACCTGCCCAAGGGCGTCATGGACCCCCATGACCTGCCCGCCGATGCACCTCGCGCCGGTGCTCGCCCAGAAGACCTTGTACAGTACGAAAAGTAAATGTTAGTGCATAGAGTAGTTAGTAGATAGTAGTTAATGGTGAGTCGTTAGTACAACAACTAACACCTAACAACTAACAACTAACACCTAACAACTAACAACTAACAAAGGACAAAAAACAGTGAATTTGGCTCAAGGAGTACAGGTTGTTTCGTTTGGCATACTGGCTGTGATGATGATTGGCGCAGCACTGGGTGTGGTGCTGTTGGACAACATCGTCTATTCTGCTTTTCTGCTAGGAGGCGTGTTCGCCAGCATTTCTGGGTTATACCTCCTCCTGAATGCTGACTTCGTAGCAGCAGCGCAATTGCTAATTTATGTTGGCGCAGTTAACGTGCTGATATTGTTTGCCATTATGTTGGTGAACAAGCGGCAGAACTTTGTCCCCTTCCCAACTGCTTGGGTGCGTAAAGCACTAACAGGTGTGGTTAGTTTGGGATTGTTTGCGCTTTTAAGTACGATGATTTTGACGACGCCTTGGTCACTGTCCAATGCTATCCCCACGAACAACTCAATCGAAGTCATTGCTCAACATTTATTCAGTGACTTTTTACTGCCTTTTGAACTAGCTTCCATTTTGCTATTGATTGCAATGGTGGGGGCGATAATTTTGGCGCGTCGCGAGTATTTGCCAGATCAGGTCATATCTCCAGGTCAACGACCCGTTTTGACGTTGCCAGAACGCCCCAAAGAACTCTTATCAGTAGGCGATGCTAGCCGCAATATTCAGTAATTTTGTTAGTAGTTGACAGTTAACTGTTAACTGCTAACTGTTAACTACTAACCAACAACCAACAACTAACAATCATGCAAATCCAGTATTTTCTATTATTAGCAGCAGCATTGTTTTGCATCGGTATCTATGGTTTGATTACCAGCCGCAATGCTGTGCGGGTGCTGATGTCAATTGAGTTGCTGCTCAATGCCATTAATTTGAATTTAATGGCATTTTCTAACTTCCTAGACCCAACAGCGATTAGGGGTCAAGTTTTCACTGTATTTATTATCACTGTAGCGGCAGCTGAGGCAGCAGTCGGTTTGGCGATCGTCCTAGCAATTTATCGCAACCGTGATACTGTCGATATGGAGCAGTTTAACCTCCTCAAGTGGTAGTTCTGTGGAACTCAAGCATGTAATCATTGCCTATAAAGCGCGTGATTCCCAGAGTAAACGCTGGGCAGAAATCTGTGCTAAGCAACTCGAACATCGCCATTGCCAAGTGTTGATGGGACCAAGTGGACCAAAGGATAACCCATATCCTGTGTTTTTGGCTTCGTCAAGTCAACCAATTGATCTAGCTTTGGTGCTTGGTGGCGATGGTACTGTTTTAACTGGTGCAAGACATTTAGCCCCAGCTGGCATTCCCATTTTGGGAGTGAATGTAGGAGGTCATCTGGGGTTTTTAACTGAGTCAGTGGAAGAGTTTCAGGATACAGAAAAAGTTTGGGATCGGCTGAGTGAGGATCGCTATGCCATTCAACGGCGAATGATGTTGCAAGCGGCAGTGTTTGAGGGTCATGGCACGAATTTGGAACCAGTAACTGAACGCTACCTCGCTTTGAATGAAATGTGTGTTAAACCTGCTTCTGCTGACCGGATGATTACCTCAATTCTAGAGATGGAAATAGATGGTGAGGTCATCGATCAATACGTGGGAGACGGGTTGATTGTCTCCACGCCTACAGGTTCGACGGGTTACACCGTTTCCGCCAATGGTCCCATTATGCACGATGGCATGGAAGCGATTACTATCACTCCCATTTGTCCGATGAGTCTTTCTAGTCGCCCCATTGTCTTACCTCCTGGTTGCGTCGTTAGCATCTGGCCTTTGGGAGATTACGATTTGAGTACCAAACTGTGGATGGATGGGGTGTTAGCAACTTCGATTTGGCCCGGAAACCGTGTTGACGTGCGCACGGCGAATTGTTGGGCTAAATTTATTCTTTTGCGGGAAAACAATTCGTACTATAAGACGTTGAGGGAGAAGCTACAGTGGGCAGGGACAAGGGTTCGCTATAGTAATAATCACCAAAACGCTAATTGATGGAGATCTTCGCCATTACTGTCGTACCAGGTTGCCTTTCAACACAAATTGAGTATCCAAGCTTTGACGGTGAACCTATAGCTGAGAGTGATTTCCAGCGCCAGCCTTTAACCCAATACGGTTCAGCTAAGCACTAACTCACCAAACCCAGTTTCTTTAGCAATACTTTGCCAAAATTAGAGGGTTAGGGCTAGACAAAAAAAGCTAAATTCCTCAGACTGTAAGAGTTTCAGGCTTTTAAATTTTGCTTGAAACCCATAGCCCGAAACCCTCATTCTGTGAGCGTTCTAAAAATTTGGCGAAGGTATTGTTCACCAAACCGGGTTTCTATGCCTAACCTACCCTTAACTAAACCGTATTGATTTGTAATCGCCAGACTTGCTTGAGAACATCAATCAGATTTTGCTGTCGTCGTTCAATGACCGTAGGTGTCCATTCATGTTCTTGCAGCACTTGAGTCGTCAGCGCAAAAGGTGAAACACCTGTTTTTGAGGTGAAATATGTGTCCTTTTTCTTTTGAAAGTCATAGTTTTTTGCCTCAATATTTTTCTTAAGAGACAGCAACACTAAGTTTCCTAAACGATGTATGTATTTCTCGCGTTCTTCATTGGTAAAATCGCTCAACCATACGCTTTTAGAATCTGGATTTTGCGGAAGGACATGCTCAACACTAATCGTCGTTGGGAATCGATAAGCAGCCTCGCCCTCTGAGAGAGAAGCATCTAAGCGAAGTAAAACAAGAAGACGAATTCTTTGAATTGAGTAAAGGTCACCATCGAGAACTTGAAGAATATCACGCCGTTCTTGATTTGTAAGCTGGAGAGGTGAATCATCTGTGTATAGATTAGCCCCATTCTCAATGGCACTCAGCAATTTACCGTAACGCTCAATACGCACACTTATATTAGCCCGTTGAATCATTAGCCCTGCTGCAAGGCGTTCTAAATCAATAAAGAAACGAACTAATTCATCAGGCTCATTATATCGTTGGGATAGATAAAGAATTGCCGGCGGCGTCCAGTCAGAATTATCTACCTGTTTTAACCATCCAAACAGGCTATTGATTTTCTCGACATCTTTATCATGTTGGTAGTTTTTCTTAATGATATCGGAATAAGAATTAGCATAGGGAGATAATTTTTCATCGATAAACTTATCTGGATTATCGGTAGGGCGAACATATTGGCGTATTTCTTTAAGAATGCTTTCCTTTTGCTTAGATTTTTGGTGAATCATGCGGATATGCGTAAAAAGATTTTGGAACATATCTCTTCCCAAATTCTCTTGAATATCGTCCCACTTATTGGCGTATATTTCTTTCTGATAGTCAGCAATTTTACCGATGATTTCAGCCTTCAAAATATCTGTGAGGGAAAGGTCTAACCCCCTGTCATTCAGCACAGAAAAAATACGATATGCAGAGTCTAAGTCTGGCGTAGAAACCACAACTAGGAAACACCGCTTAATAATATATTGTCCTATACGAAACAATTCAGTATCGGATAATTTCTCCAATATTTTTAGAAATAGCAGTGCATTCTCTTTGATGTTTTTACAACTATCTGAAAGTACAGCAGAGCTTAAGTTTTTGAGCTTGATGATACCACCTTCATCCTGAATATATTGCTTGAAAAATTCTGCATCTCGTTTTGCTAGAGTTAAACGGTAACGGTTAGGAATACCAAGGAATGGATCGCTTTCTTCATAGAGCAAATTCGTTAAGGCATTGGCATATTTTGGATCTAACAACGTTCGCAAAACGGCAAGTAAAATAGTCAGTGTAGTCAAACGTTGCTGTCCATCTACAACTTGAGAATCTGGTTTATCTTCCTTTTCCTTTATGAGTACAATACTCCCTAAAAAGTAAGGGTTTACGTCATCTATCGGCTCTTTACCGTCTCTCAAGGATGTCATCAAGTCTTCCAGCAGTTCTCCTGCTTGCTCAGTAGTCCAAGCGTAGGGACGTTGGTAGAGAGGAATGGTAAAGACAAAATCAGTGCTAAATACTTTTTGGATAGGTCGTTCGGTAGCCTGAATCTTAATGCTGCTCATGAATTACTCGTTTGTTCTATCGCTGGTAAAAGTTGACCTAGGTTATTGTTCCCAGTAGAACAGCCCTGAGTTCGCATCTTTTGGGTTTATTTTCCCGGCTTTTAATGGCTGGTTGATTTTCCGAATTTTAGGGTGGTGGAATAGTTAACATGAGAAAACGTCCTACGGCCTTGTATGCTAAACCAAGTTAGAGTCACTCCAATACTGCTCGGAAAGAGCGAAAATTAGAAACCGGGTTTCTTGGAGAAACCCGCAAGACTTGGGTAATTTTCTACAACTTATTGAGAAACCTGGCTATGCGGCATCTCAAACTTGCTCCAAATTGGTTGCGGTTTTTAATCATCGTTGTGTTGGTGGTGGGGATATTTTTTCGCTTCTATAATCTTGACGGCAAAGTTTACTGGCATGATGAGACTTACACTTCATTACGGATTTCTGGTTACACAGTGGCTGAAGTGAGGCAGCAAATCTTCAATGGTCGTGTCATGACTAGGGAAGCTTTTGCCAAGTTCCAAAGTCCCAATCTGGAAAAAGGCTTAGGTGACACAATTAAGTCTTTGGCAGTAGAAGACCCGCAACATCCACCTCTTTATTATGTAATAGCTCGATTTTGGGTGCAAATCTTTGGCAATTCGGTGACAGCAATCAGAAGTTTGTCGGCTTTGATCAGCTTGCTAGTTTTCCCTTGCGTTTACTGGTTATGCCGTGAATTATTTAATGTGCCGTTGTCGCTGCCAATGCTTGCGATCATCTTCATGGCAGTCTCTCCAATTCACCTGATTTACGCACAAGAAGCACGAGAATATATGCTATGGGTAGTCACCATACTACTATCTAGTGCCTCACTGTTGCGAGCCATGCGGTTGGAATTCAAACGGCAGCTAAAGTCAGATCGCATCTTGACTTGGGGCATTTATACAGCAGCTTTGGCACTCAGTCTCTATACATGTTTATTAAGTGGATTCGTGGCAGTTGCTCATGGAATTTATGTCGTTGCCATGAAAAGATTCTGTTGGACTAAGACAGTAAAAGCTTATTTCCTAGCATCAATAGCGGCTTTTGTAAGCTTTACGCCTTGGCTTATAGTTATACTGGTTAACTTTTCTCAATTTCACGATGCAACAGCTTGGACAATGACAAATTTGTCCTTTATCGCTTTAATTCAATCTTGGCTGATGCAGGTAAGTCGCATTTTTTTTGATTTAAACTTTGGTTTTGAAAATCCTTTCAGCTATCTGATTACAACATTTTTTTTCACCTTGGTAGGATATGCAATTTATTTTCTTTATCGTACAACTCATCCACAAGTATGGTTATTTATTGTAACATTAATTGCAGTACCAGCACTGCCTCTCATGCTGCCAGATTTGATTTTTGGAGGGCAGCGGTCAGTTGCTGAGCGATATTTAATGCCTTCTTCTTTGGGAATTCAACTCGCTGTTGCTTACCTGCTAGCAACTCAGATCTATAACGGCAGTTTGTCGTCACGCCGTAGAATCTGGCAAACTATCATGGCACTAGTGATTATAGGCGGCGTGGTTTCTGGCGCAGTAAGTTCCCAAGCAGAGACTTGGTGGAATAAGGTTGTTAGTTATGGGGATCCACAAGTTGCCAAAATCATCAATCAGGCTTCTCGCCCACTTTTGATGAGTGATTCTTTTGGCATTAATTACGGAAATGTTTTTTCTCTCAGCTATATTGTAGAGCCAAAAGTGCGGTTTCAGTTGCTCAAGAACAACAATATTCCCAAATTTCCTCAGGATACCAATGTGTTTTTACTTAATCCTGCAGCAAAAATCCGCAAGGGAATAGAAAAAAAGTACAAGTCTAAGGCGAAAACAGTTTATAAGGACAACTATGAATCGCTGTTTAAATTAGTAAAATGAAAACAAAACATTGTTGAGCAGGAGTGCAGTCACTAATGTCAAAATACAAGCTAGATGAAGCAGAACTACAAAATGCATTAGCAAATCTGTCCGGCTGGACAGTAAAAGAAGGCAATTTGCACAAAGAATATAAGTTTACTTCCTTTGGTGAAGCAATCGGTTGGATGGTAAGCGTCGCCATCTACGCCGAGAAAATAGAGCATCACCCCGTATGGTTGAACATTTACAACTTGGTTCGGGTCGATTTAGTAACCCACGATCTAGGTAATGTCATCAGCAACCTAGACGTGGAATTGGCTAATCAAATGGATCAACTAGCCGAGTCTCTGTTAAGGTAGGGTACGATATTACAAAAAAAAGGGTGTAGGAGGTAGGATTTGGGGTGTAGGGATTGAAAAAAATCCTACATCCGTTGGAGTAGCGCCCACCCCTAAGAATGATTTTCCTCTTGGACGACACCCGACACCCGACACCGAACACCCCATTTTTGTAATTGGTGGGATTTATGGAAACAGCAGATGCTATCGTTATTGGCAGTGGTCAAGGTGGCGTCCCCTTGGCAACAGATTTAGCCAAAGAAGGCAAAAACGTTGTGTTATTTGAACGTGATGCCCTAGGTGGAAGTTGTGTTAATTATGGCTGTACTCCTACTAAGGCTTTTTTAGCAGCAGCCCACGCTGCAGGCAGGGCAAGACAAGCAGATAAATTAGGCATTCACACTCAGGTTAATGTTGATTTTCCAGCAGTTATGAATCGGGTGCGTGGTATCCGTGGAAGTTTCAATAGCGGTGTGAGGAATCGTTTAGAAGATGCTGGTGTAAAAGTCATAAAAGCTGAAGCTTCTTTTACCACAGAACGTACAGTAACAGGCGGTGGTAGCACTTTTCAAGCACCACTGATTGTGATTAATACTGGTACATTACCCTTGATTCCCGATATTCCGGGTTTGGCAGGTACACCTTATTTGACGAACTTGAATTTTTTTGATTTGCACTCATTACCACCGCGAACTTTGGTGATGGGTGCTGGCTATATCGGCTTGGAATTAGCACTGACCCGTTCGCGCAGCGTCTCCGCTAGGAGAAGGGCAGTGTGTGGAGTTGTCACCATCGAGAACTAACGTGATCACTGCTTGGACTTCCTCGGTGCGAGAGCTTCAACCAAACCTTCCTCATCTAACCCAGTTTCTGCCATTACTCTTTCAACTGCCTTCTCAAGACGTTCCCAGAGAGCATCAACTTCAGCTTGATCCTTAGTTTTTACTGGGTAAAAGTATCCGAGCAATTTGCCATTATGCTCAACTGTAAGAGCTTCGTGTTCTGTCAATAGCACTTGCTCTTTCAACTTGCTCAGTTCTATACTTTTCATATTCTACCTCTGTGTTTTTTGCTCTATAAAATAATTATATTTTAACACTAATAAATTTGTAAAACTTAATCTCAACCTACAGATAGAAGCGAAACTAAGAGTAATATACAGATACTTTTAAACTGAACGGTTGAAGGGGATAATATCACCGAAGAAAGGCAGAGGGCAGAGGGCAGATGGCAGCTATGTAAGAAATTTAATGGTCTGCTCTTCGGCCACTTTCTTTTGAAGCCCTCCGAAGTTTGGATCGTCGGTGTGCCTCCGCTCCAACTTCTCTCTAAATTCATTGATGAAAAACAAAGAAA
>Ga0116229_10011345_pt1 | contig 13179 bp, 10 predicted proteins | sample S1TSphgellanicum_3_FD_87313 | JGI IMG/M metagenome (GOLD analysis project Ga0116229, IMG submission 87313) | Host-associated microbial communities from peat moss isolated from Minnesota, USA - S1T2_Fc - Sphagnum magellanicum MG | ecosystem: Host-associated > Plants > Peat moss > Unclassified...
TCATTTAGCACCTTGTCATAACATTCTTTACCCACGAATGTTTACCAAATTACACTGGTTGATCTATAAATTTTTTTAAAATTCTTTAAAATTCTTGCTTCTTTGGGCTTCCATAACATTCTCTCACCAAGAATGTCATAACTATGTAATACTGTTTACATAGAAGGAGTCAAACTTGGATTTACATAAACTATTAGAAGTATTACAACTTTAAACTAATTTATTTAAATTTAAATTTTTTTTTATGTTTAGTTGAATTAGGCCTTGAAAATAAAATAAGTTAAAATAATAATGAATATCAAATTGGTTCATATGTTTTTCTTTAAGTAAATGCACATTAGTCACTTTTTGAACACTATAAAACTTTATTTTGAACACCCCATTTGATAGTAGTATACCATTGTTTTATTAATTTAGAAACTATTTCAATTTTGTGACTAAATAAAATCAACACCTATCTCAACTATAATTTGATTAAAAATATGATTTCTAACAATTTTTTTTTGCAAAAACAAGTTTTTATTTCATTTAAATGTACTTTTGAAAGTTAAATGTGTCAATGTCAAAACACAACAAAAATAAGTGAATTGCGTCAAAATTTTAAAAAGATGATTTACTATGTTTCAATAGCTGGATATGCAATTTTTCATTGAAAAACTCTAACTAAAAATTGTATTTTGTAACACATATTTAATTAATTTTGGACTATAACTTTAACTCTAGACTTAATTCAATACACGAGGGGGGACCAACACACATCTAGTGGCCACCAAATAGGATGTATTTCAACCAAGTTTTCATGTAACTTCATAAATTTTGAAAAAACAGTGAATTTGACACCAAATTCAACATGGTGCAAATGTTGAAACGTGTCTAGTGGCCACCAAATAGGAGGAATTACCACCATGGCAACACGTACTTTCATAATTTTTGATTAAAAACTTGAATGTCCATTTAAATTCAATATGATTGTCTAATGGTTTCGAAATTATTAGAATTTCAACCATATTTTAATTAATTTTCATAAAATCTACGAAAGAACTTGAATTTGAAACCAAATTCCTCAAAATTCATAGTCAAACCAATGTGGTGCTCACCAAATATTGAATAATTATTTATTTCCTCCTATCGTCAATTGCAAACAATATCCTCAAATTAAAATTTGTTGAATTCAACATAAACTAAACTGGTTGGCTGAAATGAAGGTTAGAACTTGCCGACCACATATCATAAACTTAAAAAGAAAATTTTGAACATATCACCTTTATAATAGCTTTCCATGCACACTTAAGATGAAAATTTATAACAAACAATGTCCATATTGACAAAAGTTTGGCACATTGGAATGTTTATGAAAAGGATAAACATTAATGTTTTTTTCAATGAATGCACACATGCACATTGAATATATTCCAGAACATTAAAATCCCATTTCAAAAGAAACTAAATCTATTTTAGAGAACATAAAATATCACTAACATTTCTACTTCATGTTCATAAAAAATTCGATCTATAGTTACAATGCAGAAGAGTTATTATTAGTTGCATCAAGATTAGCTTTTGCCTTAGATGGATGGGTCGCACTAATACTTATAATGGAATTAACTGTGGTATTACTTCTAGTTGAAAAAAAAATGCAACAAAAGAAATTTCATCTCATTGTTTTGGGTTTGCATGATTACACTTCCACTTGCTCAACCAACAATTATGATACAATTCATCATCATCATTGGCTCCCTTTTTTGTAGGAACCCACCATTGAACATAGACCTTCCTATAATTTTCATTCTCTTGATCTTTTACAACATCACTTTTGGCCCTTCCCATCCAAACAAGATAGACTATAGGGTTTGAAGGTCGCACAAGAACAAAATTATTAACAAACAAGTCACGAAAAAACATGCATGTAGTAGTGCTCAAAGAAGGGTGCATGTTTTTAGGCCCATAGTATGGAGAGATCACAAGATCTTCAAGGTCAACATAAAAAATGGTACAAATGGATGCGCCAAAAACCTTCTAACATAATAGAACATTGCCATGGGATAGGTTTTGATAACAACTCCAAAATGTTCTTTCAATATTTCACATAAGGACCCATAACTTTAGCATATGAGTCATCCTTCGACATCCCAGGCTTCTAGAACTCAATATACTTCGAAATCATGCTGCTAATGAACTTTTCCTTTTCACCTACCCTCAATTCATCAATTCCCCATATTAAACGAAATGGAATAGGATTTGGAACCCCTGTTGACAATTTTGCTTGTCCTACAACTTCCTCTTTCCATGATTCTATGGTTGGGCTATCTTTAAGGCTCCACAAAGCATAAATAAGAGATATTTTGTATTGCATCACTAGCCACCCTACTTCATCCACAAAAAATTGAAACAAGTGCATCTTTATATGACTAACAAGGATGTCCATGCCATCATTCAAATATCCATTGACCCAAGATTTGAAATCAAGGATTTCCTGAATGAATTGCGGAATGAATGGACGATCTTGGGAAAGCATTCATGCTTTCATCAAATCTACCATGACATAATTATTCTATTTTTTCAACTTCGTCAACAAATATCCAAAATTTCCATCAATGTGTCTGCCCAATTATAAGAAACCCTAATTGAACTTCTTCAAAAACTTCTCAAGTAGTTAATAAGGAAAGAAATGCCAATAGGTGATGATTTTTGTTATCTTTCACACAATTGTCCATCGAAAGAAACAACTTCCTTAGCAATGGCTTCACATTTACAATTTTGTTCACAAGCTTTAATGCATTCAAACAATGGAAACTTCCTTGTAAGATTTGTTGGAAGAATGCGTTTTGGGGTTCAAACTCAAACAACCCATGACTCCCTAATTGGCTCCTTTTCAAAGTTATGAAACAAGCATAGAAGTGACCCAATCGTGAAATTAGGATCATTGGGCTAGAGCTCATTAAAATATTGAGTGAAAGCTTCATCCCCATGGCCATGAGTAATCATTCCAATCAATGTCATTGGCAATTGCCCCAGTCGTAACACTTTTGTTCTTCACTTAAAGTCGAGGAAGAGTTGTTTTAGAATGGTCCATTTTATCATGAACTACACACATGAATTTTTCTTTAAATTGTACATATTCAACTCTCCAGGTGTGATATAAACACCAACAAAAATCTCTAGGTGTGATATAGACACCAACAAGATTCTTGGTGAATGTTATGCTTCTTCAATTTAATCTCATGTTCCTTCACACTTGAGTTATTTTTTCCTACTTTGGATATTAAATCCTTCAAGGATTCATAAACGTTACACTTGGCAAAAATAGATCCTTTCTTTTGCACATCCACAATGAAATGTTTTTTTTTTTTCAACTAGCTCATAACATATAATAATATATTTCCAATTCAAGCAACTCCATATTAATCTGTGAACATGTAAAAGAAACCAACTATCAAAATGACAAACAAGAACGTTCAATATCTATTGCAACTTCAATTAAGGTCATAGTATTTTTTTAACTTGGTAGCCATCAGGTTGACAAATAATAAAAACATTATAGGATATCAAAAATTCTATGAATAATCAACTTTTAAACAATGCCTAAACAAAACAATAAACACATCATTACTTGATTTGACGACCACCAAACAAAATTTTAGTTGAATAGTATAATATGTCTCATACAACACATTGAAATGAAACATTCCAAGCTTAGATCATGTTACATTTAGTTATTTGAGTCAGACTTGATTAGGTTCAAATATGTTATGGAACATTACTTATGGCCCAGACCAGGGCAGTTGCATGCTTGGTGAGTTTCATGTTTCAGTTCTAACTCACCAAGCATGCAATTGCCCCTACCCAAAATTTAGTTGGTAGGTTCTAAAACTTAAGTAAATTCTAGTTTAGGTTCTTAGTCTGGTTCTTGGTTACCCTACATGAAGTTAATGAAATTTGAAATAACCACCTTAAGACTTGAACCATGATTATTTTCAATTAAAAAAATCATTTGGAAACCTAATTGGGAGCCCTCAAATGGAGGAACTACTACAACACCACTCCACAAATTCCACTTGAAATATGGAATGGAAGAAGAACTACTCCCAACACCACTCCACAAGTTCCATTTGAAATATGGAAAGATCACATTCTTGGATGTAAATCATTGTGAAACATTAGGGTGAAGAAATATTTTTGGGAGATGTCTCTCTTCAAATGGAAAAACCCATCACACAAGGGTTTGATAATTGCCTTGGAAAAGCACCAATTTATATTGAATAAAAGATCATGTTCTTTGTTGACCCCTTTAGTACGAACCAAACTTAGGTTTAAATAGGCTCGTAGGCTCCAAATTTGTTGAGAAGGTTTTTGACTCATAGGTTTTATAATTCGAGAAATTCATTCTTAAGACCACATTGGAGGTTCTCTTATACAAAAAGAAAAAGACTAAATCAAGAAGTGGACAACATGGGTTCAAACATCAAATGTGAGTTATATTAGTTGTTTGTAAGCAATGTTGTGTGTCTATGTGATTGATATTTATATTGGTAGTTAGCTTCAATTATAACCATATGTAACTAACACATATGATAATTTATAATTTATCCTTCATATGTTCCTTACTTCATGTCATATGTTTTGTCAAATGTTCTTTATGTTGTTCACATAATTTTCATAAGTCCTCAATGTTGTTCCCAACAACCCCACATATTCAAAACCATCATCAAATGTTTCAAGCATGTTTATAATCGACATTAAGTATGTCATTAACACATAAGTAAAGGGCATTTAGGTGGTGAATAAGTAAGTAGGTGGTTTGTAAATAGATGCATGTATTGGTTACCAAATAACTTCAAGGCAATTTGGTCATTAGTTTGTAAATAGGGGCCAAAAGGTAGGTAGGGGGCCTTTGTTATAGGGCCATGTATTTAGGAAAATATTAATCATGATTTGCTGAGGTTCACAACGTGCCATGATGCTAGAAGTAGCTTGAACCTTATGATGAAAAATAGGAGACCTGCAAACGCAATGGTGAAAAGCATTTAATTATTTAGAAATAGCTTAAAAGGTTAAACCTTAAAGCTCTAGAAGTAGGGAAGAGAGAGGGATTTTGTTCATTAAAAAAAATATACAAACTAATTTGTTAAGTATTTCCTTCATTTCCTTCTTGTGCAAAATTATTGTTTTGTTAACTAATATAAATGACTATGTATCATAAATAATGTAATCATGGTGGAAATTACGGTTTAAAAAATCAAAATTGTTGAAAATGATTTATGAAATGGTATGGCCCTGGTGAATACTATCTCTTCATTTTACTACAAAGTAAATAAAAAGTTTTTAAAACAGTGAGGACTACACCTATGCTAACCATAGTGGTTAGTTCTGGGCCATGAGCTCAATGAAAAATTGTTTCCTGTCCACTCACCATGCATCCCGCAATGTGCGCTGAGTAACTCTGGCCATAGGACTGTACTGTCCCTGACACAGGAGAATCTACAAGTTTTCCATATTGTTCTTGTGATACCCACCGGGTATCATGGGGGGGAAAAAAGAGTTCAAGCATTTTGAAAAATGAAGCACACCCATTTTGTGGAGGAAAAATTCCACTTGATAACTATCATGCCCTCCAGATACACTAGGAATTTTCTGCCAGTGTTTTACATGTGTGGGGAGTGGGGATATACTACAGTTGCTATGTCCTACCCTTCTATCCACTTTGTGGAAATGTTGTGTATTAGGACAACCCATTGAAAGTAGGGATTATGTAATTGGCATCCACCAAGGCACCGTCCATTGGAAACCCATTATGACTTGGTTGTGTTCATCCATAACCGAGTTCCCAAAGTTTTGAATTTGTAAACATCCATATACTTATATTCGAAACTACAAATACCCTTGAAGGGTTATCAGATTTTCTGAAATGCCTTCGGAGGTGGTGGTTGTGGAACAATAGCATCTTACTTTTGTCATATTACTCAGTTATATAGAAAAGGTTCTTTAAATTGGATTTTCTTAAAACGAATATTATAAATATTAATAGATTCATTTTCATTTTATTCATAGAAATTAAAATTAACATTTTTTAGAGTAGGATTCCATTGGCCAATAGGTAAATAAATCAACAAATATTATTACAATTCTAAAAATATTCCAATGAATTGATAGAATTGATCATGTCTATAAATCTCTCATTAAAATGAACCTTCAAATTCTTTCGGTTTGTCTTTTAAATCAACTTTGGTCTCAATCAATTCAATCAAGTAAAAAGGAAACTTACAACCATTCCTATTATGATTAAAACAATTTCTACTCACCAAAATAATTAATCTACGTTTTCTTATTGTAGGTGACATCTCCTTATTCTAACTAGGGAAAAGATTATTGTTGTTTGTGAATGCCAAAGATTTGAGAGGCAAGGAAACCAACAAAATGACACATAAACTTATTACTGCAACACATCTTGTTTTTTATATTGTTTTTCATGACTAAAGTTTAGTCAAAAGGGGCTGCTGAACAAGGTGATGATACAATTTAATCAAAGTAGTTGTTAATAACAAGCACAAAATGTAGCTCAGTCATGGAGGGATTTAGTTGTTTTCACCATTTCTCATCCATTTTAACTAAAAATTAATATATTTAGAATATTTTAATAATTGAAACTAGTGTTTGCTTTTTCATGTTTTAATGTCAAAATTTTATATTTATGTTGAAATTTTTTAATGTGCTTATAAAATAATGTTTTAATTATTATGATATCATGTGAAACTTGAACAATCTGGATTGATTCTAATGAATATAATGTGTTCAAACACATTAAAAAATCATTATAACCAATGTCTTAATTCTTTCAAATGGACCAAAATTAAACAAGTGTTTGAAGGTTTAAAATTTTAATTTACACCTAAAATTGGTAGTATTTATTTTATAGGTAGGTCAACTTCAAGTCTACATGGGTAGATTCAAGCTAAAAGGAACCAATGGATGTGTAATCAATGTTTGATTTTTCATGTTTTGATGTTAAGAAAAATATATTAATGCAAATAATTGTTTTTAATTTATTTGCATAACACTATTTCAAATAATATTATGGAAACATGTGGAATGAATTTAATGAAGATGGAATATTCAAAAACATTCCTAAAACACTATAACTAATGTTTTGAATTGTTTAATATATTTTAAAATGATTTGAAAATGAAATATTTTTGGGGAGATTTTGTAAACACATCTTTCCATAATAATATAATGTAAAATCTTTTTGAATCATAAGAAATTCTTAATGTTTTTTCTCAATTTACAAATGAAATATTTGGAGAAAATTTCAGAATAAGCATTCACATAAGTAATTAAAGGTGCACTATTGACTCCTTTTAACTTTAATGTACCCACTTACCTACCTACTTATTTATTACATACCTATATTACTAATGTATAACCTATTTGCTTACATAGTGAGGGGGAGGCCTCAACATTTTGTACATGCCTAAAGGTGCCTACATACCAACATTTGGCACATATGTACCTAAAATAACATTTTTCATACTTAAAATCTAGCACATATAGCATGTAGCAAGCCATGCCACCCATGAAGTGTCTTAACTTAATCACACAATTGTAGGCATGACCTTGTCCATGTGTAATTGACATTGTTTGATTTGATGGACTTTTTAGTCAATTTAAGCAATTTCGACATGCATATTTTTTGAGAGAAGGAAAAATGGGAAAAAAAAATTCATACAATTGTTTTGAATGAGTAATTTAATCATGTATGTCATTGTATAAAGGACAATTTTAGAGTTTCATATAGTTCAATATATTGCAACTATGGTGTATTATTGTGTTCTTACTATTAGAATATTGAGATACTAATAATAGAAAAGTCCAATAATTAGTGGATATTGTATAAAAGTCTTATTGAGTCCTTGACCAATTTATAGTCAGTTGTCCATATTACAATTTTTTAAATAAAGGAATGCTTAAAATGATGCAATTGATTTCAATTTTTTGTACAAGGAAATCATGTATTCTTTTATAAAACTACACGAACATTCATTAGGTCAATTTGATGAAAAAATAAATCAAATGAAAATTCCAAAGTCTTGGAATTTTGAGACAAAAGGCTACAAAAGAAATGATTCCTTTATTAAATCATTTGGCTAGCTTTTTATATTCATTAAGTTCAAATTTTTTTACTCTAGTTGCAAGTCACATGTGTAGAAAGTAATTGTTTAAAACAACATGTTTAATGGATTTTAAAAGCCCATTTTGGCACTTTTTGCATTTTTTCTTATAAACCAAAACATTCATGCACAATCAATATGTATACATGTGAAAAATCACCACCACCACACAAATTATCTTATCTTGAACTATTCAAATTTTCTTATTGAAATTTGTTTCATGTAAATGTTATTTGTAAAATGTAGCCCAAGAGAGGTTTAAAAGTCTTTTTTCTTTTCTAATACCACAATAACCATGAATAGACCCAATTATTCTTTGCATGTTAAAAACATTTAGTAAGTAATAATAAGGAAAATAATTGAACAACAATGAATAACATAAAAAAAAAGTAAGGGAGGCCATGGCTAAATAGACCTTGGGAGATTGTCAAATAGTAACAAGGGAAAACACTAAGTAATAGCAAGGAAAGGTTCAACAAACAAGAATGGAAAGCATCAAAATGATGGAAATTAAAGAACACAAAACAACAAAGGAAAACATCAAAATGATGGAAATAGAAAACACAAAACAACAAGGGAGAACGTCGAAATGATGGAAATGTAAAACACAAAACAACAAGGTAGAGCACTAAATAGTAAAAACACCAAATCACAAAAATGGAGAATGCCAAACAAAGACAAAAAACATTAAGAAATACGAAAATGAATAAACTAAGCAACTTTGGTGATTGGGTAGGGAAGGAAGACTACAAGTCCAATTGCAAAAGCTATTTGTTATCTATGTATCAACTTCAAGTTCATAGCTCCATGATGCAACTTGGACTAATATTAATGAGTCTTGGAAGTTAACCACTCGCCACGTCTTGCAACAACACTTGCACCTACATCACCATCACCACCTATTGCTTTTACCACCACAATGGCAAAAAATGAAAGAGGAGCAATAACTCTCATAGCTATTTGAATCTCATTTTGGGGCCCTATTTGTGTGTTATGTGTAATGAAAAGTTGTAGGGATACAAGGCGGCAACGCAAAGAAAAGATGAGGGATGGGCTTTAATCTAAGATAACTACCCTTTATGTTCATTTTAGAAAAGGAACCCCTTTTTTGTCTTTACATTACCAAACTTTCAAAGTCCATGATGAGAAAAGATATTCACTTGCATCTTGCCATTATTACAGTGGTAGTGGTAGCAATGGACATGTGTAATAGCTCCTTTTCGATACCCAACTCCCTCCTTTAAGCCCTTATTGTGTATCAATGTGGTAGATTCCTCTTTTGGAGCACCATGGGGACTTTTATTGATGATGTAGTTGTTGGTTGGATCCTTTGAAGAAAAGCCAAAACCAGTGCAACAATAATGCAATCCCTTCAAGTGACAAAGGAAAGAATAAGAATAAAATTGTGATTGAAATAACTTCAATCTAACACAATAAAATAGTGGACAAATGTTGTCATAGGTAATCTAAGTGCTACCTAAGGTTGGATATAAAGTTTCACCAATTAGAATTAGAGGAAACATGTTACAACTAGCAATGGTGATGTTGTAATGAACAACTTAAGTATCAACATTATAGGCCCAAACCTAAAACTAGTCAAGGCACACATCAAGTTTGGCTTTTGGTTTATCTTTTCCTAACTTAAAATGTTTGACACAAACTTGCAACAATTATAGAAAATGCTTCCTTTAGGTAATTTTATTCTCCCTTAAGTCCTAGGTTCTATTATGTGCCCTAGGTAATGTAGAATATTAACCTTTGGTCTACTTTATCTTACTTTCCTTTGGGGGTGTGGGTGTTGATTTTATGATCCTTTTTTATGGGGCATCTTGCTCAATGCGACATCTCACCATGCCTCAACTATGGAACCTTGTTTTCATAATGTCGCATGGTTCATCACCAAAAAACATTGTTAAGTTTTTCAAGTTATTTCTTCACTTTGCAAACAAGATCCCTTAGATTCTTTTTTCGCCTCTTCTCCCTCTCTCTCAGCTTGGGTTTGAGTTTCAACTTTGAACCTTTTAAAAGTCTCCATTTGGGTCTTCTTTAGCTTCATTTGTATGCACACTTGGTAACATGGTAACTAAAACTAATTACCATAGTAAATCCCATGGTGCCATTCAAGATGCCTTTTCTTCCATCATAAGAAACAAGGTTTTGTATTTTGTGTGAACATATTCACATCCTTTTACTACCTTACCTTTAATTTTTTGTTAGTAGGTTGACACCATGATATTGGTTGATGGCATCCACACCTTGGTCGATGTTATCATTGTCGATCTCGCCCAAGTAGATTTTCTTGTGTGGGTTGTTTCATCTTGTGGGGTGGCCGCAATGGTAGCAACTCAAGCAAAGAAGAACTATACCATGATTGACATTCAACGGATGCATTTTCCCCCCTTGCTATTGAGGTTTTTGATTGATTACATCAATAAGCAAACAATTTTTTGCATTCATGTGCTAACATGGCATGATCAACAAAGAGTTTCAATGGCCCTCCTTTAGTTATTTTCCATGCTTTCTATAAGTAAAGGGTGTTGGTAGCTTTGCAAAGAGCTTGGGCTACCTATATTTTGAAATGTGACATCATTGTAGGTGAAAGCTTTTTTGGGCTTCGTGTTTTTTTAGGTTTCCCATTCCTTTCTCTGTTTATATGCTTCTTACAAGTAGTGGGGGCTTTGGAACATGATTTGTTTTGATGCCCCCTTGTTTGTGACCCACTTTAAGTTTTGCTCTTTTGGATTGGACTTGGGTCCTCTCCCTTAGTTCCCTCTTTTCCCCCTCACCAGTTGCTTTGTTTAATGGAGTTCGCGAGGGTTTCGTCATCAAATACCTAAGAAAGCAATACTTGCAAAACAATAACAAATCAAAGTGAAAACAAAAGTGGGGCCCAAGTCTAAAGCCTTTGAACTTATATTCGAGGTAGCACAGCCGCCCTCAATGAGACAGGTTGGTTGCCTTGACTCGTAGTAGCACTAAATCCTAACCCCAATTAGCCTATACCAGAAATTTACAACCTAAAGTCTACCTAGCCTATACCATAGCCTTCACAACCAAAATTGGAGTTTACTTTTTAAACTTAACCTGAGTTCAAGATTAGAATGAGTGTAACTACGGTAAGGGGATTCTCAAACCACTGTTTCTCTCTTGACACTGGCTTGAAACTGGACCAGTTCTGTTTGGGATTTCAATACACCCTGCCAATACTGGTAGCAACCTTGACAATGTTATTACATCAAACTTTCATGTGTCCCAATACGGCTCCATTAACCATTTTGTAATGTACGGTGCACATCACATTTCAGTACATTTGCAAGAAAGGAATATATTGAGGTACACAACAATGGAGTTAAAAGGTAACAGGTGACCTATTCTCTGTGCTTTGAGTCAGATGGTGGCTGCATGGATGGTTGCAATTGCATGTATTCAATGTCTAACAACAAGGGATAGTTAGCATGAAAGAGTTGGTGTCCTTCACCTTGGGGGCTGTTGTCTCCTTGTCAGCTTTTAACTGAAACAGATTTGAATTGGCCAAGTAACTTCAAATTATCTATATCATTGTGAGAGAAATGGGACATATCATTGTCCTTCCCCTTAATCCCACACACCTATTCCCCTGTTGCCACACAATATTGGTTCCCTGTCCTTTCACAACAGCACTTACCTGCTTGTCAATAATATAGTAATCTTGAGTGTAAGGTGTGCAACAGCAAGGTTTTGATGTGCAATGATAGAGTGCAGTAATTTGGTTTTCCTGTGCAATGAGGTTTGCTAGTGAAGTGTGAGATCATGGGGAAAATGGAAAGTGTGGAACTCAAATTATCTTGATTAGCCATAGGCCACATATTTTCATTAGATATCATATTTACACATTCTGAAAATAGGGTTTTGTGGCCATCATAATGTGGGTCCCCTATACCAAATTTCAGTAATAAATAATTTCCTATCAGGAAAATATTCTAAAATGCATTCTTAAATGTGCAATAATAGGGGACTGAGCTACCCTAACTGAACAATCTGGGGACTTGTGGCAAGTTGTACACACTATACACTGCCAAGTTCAGATCATGGCTGTATATTTTAATCCAGATCAAATATGGGCTAGGTGGCATCTTTGCATCCCACCATTTGAACTCTACTCTGCTCACTTCTAGAGTTTGGAGTATGGAAACCAGTAACCAGCCCTTGAAGCTAACCACATACCTTGATTTTTAACCTTGAAAAGCTGTTGGGGTGAATAGGTAGGATGACATGGAACATATAAATGCAAATACTTGGGCTTTTTTCAGATTGATGTGCAGCCCAGAATTTTAACTCTTTGGGGACATGGGGACAAAAGATGTCTTTCTAACCCTGTCTGTATACAGGACAAGGACTAAAGTATAATTAGTGTAGAAAATATACACAAATTCCCATAGTGTGTGGAATAAACTTGTGCCTATCTGGCCATTCAGATTGTTAGAATGGGAGCCTTGAATTGCTTTGAGTAGTTCTTGTGGGTAAGCTGGCAGTTATATTGTAATATCCTCATAGGCTTGTGCCTGGGTGTGAGAAAAAAGCCTAGGTGGCCAATCAGATTGTTAGAATGGGAGCATTGCTGTGTTGAGGGGTTGTGTTATTTGAAATAATTCTTAAATGTTCAAGAGTTACCTTTTGCATGTGCCCTATGCAAAAAGACATGCAAAGTGCAAGGAGCTCTTAACATGAATTTGAAGCTTTTAACACATGCTTCTTTCATTTTAATGAGGGGTGCACAAAAGCTTACAAATTATGGACTAGGTAACTGGTGAGGCTGCCGGGTTACTTAATGTAGTTAAGCTCCAGAGGTGGTGAGACTAAGTTTGGTACCCCCGCAGCTAGAGCTGTTTAGTGGACATAACCGGTCATGAAGGGGTGGCGAGCACACAATCAACCCCCCCCCCCCCCCCCCCCCCCCCCCGCGCCCAAACGGATTTTTTCATTCTCCCCCGCCCCCCCCCCAGAAGAACAAAGGTGCAATTACCAAACAACCACA
>Ga0116229_10011346_pt1 | contig 13178 bp, 4 predicted proteins | sample S1TSphgellanicum_3_FD_87313 | JGI IMG/M metagenome (GOLD analysis project Ga0116229, IMG submission 87313) | Host-associated microbial communities from peat moss isolated from Minnesota, USA - S1T2_Fc - Sphagnum magellanicum MG | ecosystem: Host-associated > Plants > Peat moss > Unclassified...
AAATCTAAAATCTTAACCCTTATCTAATCTTATGATTTGGACCTTGTAAAATTACTTTCAAGACTTGGGTTGAGGTCCACGTAAAACCACTGAGTCCAATTTTAAATTAGGCTTGAACCCATATAAATCCATCAATTTTGTTTCTTAAATATAGACTTGATAAAAAATCAAAACCTAACCAACATTTATTTTCTCCTTTGTATTTGAAAACACCTCCCCACATAAAATATTATTTTATCAATTGAAGGGACCTTCCACATAGGAAAATAATTTCACATGTGGAATATGTTTTTGTTATCTATCATGGTAGGCTAAACTATTATGATATGTAAAATAGAAGGGTTTATTGGTAAACCCTTCTTCGATAGAAAATGTTATCATGACATCAACACCAATGATGGACCAAAATAGACAAAGGAAAAAAAATGTGACAATGCTTTACGTGATGAGGAAAACCTTTTATTGAGGACAAACCAATCACTGCCTTAAGATGATTTGCCTTAAGATCTCATGTTTTAATTAATTAATTAATTAATTTTTAAGGGTGTTTGTTCTAGGCAAGGATATAGTGTTTAGATTCATTATAGAGTATAGTAGCTTAAGGGATTTTTTATAGGCCCCTAGGTAAATAATAATAGTTCTATTTTTTATATGCGGATTTTTGAAAGATGATATTTTGGCTTGTGTTGAAAACTTGAGATTAGTTATAATAGAGTTCTAATATCTCAAAGGAATTTGGTTTCTTCTAGAGGATTATATTTTTTGAAGATTATATTTTTGCATGGTGAAATATTTGAGTTTCCATAATTCTCCTTCTTTTGCCTTAAGATACTTTTTAATGTAATGGGCAAGGCCACTTCCCCTTGTGACACACCCCCCTTGTTTAACCTAATCACATTTTTCAGGAAATCAAGGCAAAATTTATTGGGAACGGGACTGGAACTCTGGGAACTCTCTGAGAACCTCAGGAATGCCGCTGCTAAGGGCTATAAAATGCGCAAGCATTGAGAGTTTCCCGCGCGCGGATTCTGCCGGGAGTGTTCGAAGTTTGAACTGCCTTGGGCTTCTTTTTCGCCTTTCCCTTGCGCTGCCTGCTTGCCGTTCCCGCCCTGCGCTGTGTTGCCGCGCCTCCATCTCTCTACTTCTCCTCTCCAGCATCCCACTCCACTGCAATCTCATTGTATCCCGTATCGGTATCGTCTTCGTCTGCATTTCTATTCACAACGGCGTTTTTTTGCGGCAAAATTTCGCAGGTAGAGCTCATGCGTTTTTTTGTTTGTTTCTTCATCGCTCATTTGGAAAATTGAAGAGGCGTTATCCTTGTAGTCGTCAAGGTTGCTTGTAGCTTTGTTTTAGTGCGGTGCGGTACTGTGTGCGGGCAGGTTGAACCGGAAGTGCAGGAAGCTTTTCCGTTTTTTTTTTCCTGAGATAGAGAGAGGGAGATCGGGAGGAAGAGAATTGTAGCAGCGTGACGTAGATGCTCGCTCTGATGTGCATGTAGTGTCGGGGAGCTCTTCGAGGGCAATCTGATGCTTTGTCACGCTCCATGACTGTTGGAAGTTGCCTTCTTTTGTTTGTTTAATTTTTAAAAATAACATTTTCCTTTTTATCTGCAGGTTGCACGGCTCTGAAATTTGTTGATTTCGTGCATTAGCGCTCTGTGAGCCTGTGATGCGAGGTGTAAACATGGCGCCAGCAGCAGCATCCAAAACGCAAGCGCCGAAAGCCCGAAAGAGGGTTGATGTCGACCCGAGTCTCTTGAAGCGAAGCACTGACGGCAGTGCCTTTGCTCGCTGGTAATCTCAGCGCCTTCCAGCATTCTTCATTGATTTTTTCGTTATCTCTTCGCTCTATTAGAAAATCACAGTAGTCTGAAGCATTTATCGTTTGTGCATTTTGGAATCCAGCACTAATCACCTGGGATTCTTTTTGCTCAGTGATAAATGCAAACAGGACATTGCGATCGCCATGTTTGACATGCACGACTGCACCTTGGAAGCGAAAACCAAGGCCATCACAAGTGAGTCGTTTTGCCTGAGATCATTTTCACACGCAGGGGAATCAATCTTTGACCATAATCAACGCATTCCTGGTTCCTTGATCTACGGAGTGCAATGGCAGTCCTATCATTCAGTGGCTATTGCTTTCTTCTTCGGGTGGTTCTGTGCTAGTTATATTTATCACATCGCAGGCTATTCCTTACGTTTCATTGGTTTTCATGTTTGTGTCAGCAGCCAAGATGAAAGTTTCTGCCAAAGTTGTGGAGACCAAGAAGAGCGACGAAGAGTGAGTCTTTACTACATCTGTAATTGCTGTGTGCATGGTCTTTTTCTGCTGAGATGACTTGCGCAGATTTCCGAGTAAGATATGACGCATTTTTTGCCACAAGCGATGGATTCCTGATAGCCAGGAAAGGCAGAATTACAAAACACCGGACTGAACGTCTTCTTTTTGTTATACATAACAGAGTGGGAAAGAAGCGAAAAGGCGATGTGAAGGAGAAACCAGAGAAGTTGGCAAAAGTTCCAAAAGCGAAGGCGACGAAACCATCGAAACCATCCAAGAAGGCCGCTAAAGATCCTAACATGCCAAAGCGGCCTGCATCTGGTTTCTTCATTTTCATGTAAGATCCTCCCGCTCATTAGCTGAACAGGTTTCAGCAAATGTATTCGTGTATTATAGCGAGGCAGCAAACACAGATGTGCCCTGTGAAACTCGTCTCATTTTGGTGAGGATTTCGTTGCAGGGAGACCTTCAGGAAGACTCACAAAGAAGAAAATCCTGATGTGAAAGGGGTTGCAGAGGTAATGTGCACCTTACTTTACGGCAATGTTTGTTTCATGATATCTACACACTGTGTCTTGCTTTTTATTGTTTATACTATCTCTGGAAGCTATTAATTTCTGACAGAGGTTCTGGAAGCATGTTTTTGCCATTTTTGCTAGCGGCCAAACATAGTGCACTCTGAATGTTGTGGGAGCCAGCGTGTTAATGTTTTGGTAATTTGCAGGTTGGCAAGGCTGGCGGTCTCAAATGGAAACAAATGTCTGAGGAGGTTAGTTTCAAGTGATGTTTGTTTTCTAAGAGCACTTGTCAGGTTTCTTTGGCAAGGAAAGCAATGTGATGGTAATGATGTTGATATATTTATGTTTGAATAGATGTTGCAACAAAGATGGTTAATAACTTCTCCCTTCCATAGTAATGTATGTTGCAAACAGAGTTTTTGAGCTTTGAGTTGTTGTATTGTCCTCTGACAGTGATGCCTTCCGCATATTGCAGGAGAAAGCACCTTACAACGAACAGGCACTACAAAGGAAGGCCACATATGAGAAGGCAGTGGCAAAGTACAACAATAAAGGCTCTGCCAAGGTGGTTGTTCCTGGCCAATGACACTGATTTGATGTGTTATGTTTTGAGATTTTATTTAAGTCTAATATGGGTCTGGTGCTTACAGGCAGGGGAGCAGGATGTGGAAGAGGAAGATGTATCTGATGGGTCAGGGAGATCAAACAAGTCTGAGGTCCAAGAGGATGAAGCAGAGGAGGTGATATTTGATTTGTTGTGTAAACTATTTGGTTTCCTGGTCTGTGGTATTGGAAATGTAAGAGATATCAGACATCTAGTTCAATGTCTCATAGCACAATGATGTATGAAGTCATGTTTCTGATGAGTTCTTTGCTCATATGTATCTGAACAGTTTTGGTTTGGGATTTGCAGGATGCTGATGATGCAGATGAAGACTAATCTGAGTACCAAAGCTTTGATAGATATTTTACCCTTTAGTCTTTTACATGAAAGGCAAAATCGCTTTTGGTGGGAGATGAGAATGAGTTGCAGACCTTTTGCAACATGTTCTGCAATCTAGAAGTCATTCATCATGGATTGCTTACTTCTTTCACCAAAGTCTCAACACTTCCTACAGAGGTGTGTTTTCAGGGGGAGAGAACTGCTGAATTTGTAGTAGTATTCCACCTGCAGGTCTTCAGCACAGGATGTGAATTTGCTTTCAAATCTCATTGTAGACCACTGTACAAATGTAGCTGTCCTGTTTTTTCTTCTTGTTGACAGGAAAATTCATGTCATAATGTCCTCCATTTTGACTTTAGATGGCTTCGACAATTTTACACAATTTTACACCAAAGCATATGGTCTCTTGCATATTGCTATTTTTATTGCATATATGAGTTTCTTCATATTTCTCGATTGTATATTTTATCGCTGCATATTAGATCTTTTATTCACCATTAATGTGCAATTCTCAATTACTAGATGTTCTGCTATTCTTTCCAAAATGCAATTGTAGGGAGCAAATATAAATAGAACCAATACTTGCTAAATGTTTGTTTCCAAAGCTTAATATTTCAATTCCCAGGCTTGGGTCAGCAGCAAACAGGCGCTGTAAATGAACCCCTGGACCCCAAGAAAGGCAAGTAAATTCTAGGCACATTTAGAGGATGAAAGATTCTCAATTGCAAGTAGATCCGTACTTGGTAACCAAATTCCATCTGCAGCAAGATTTTGCTATAAATTCTCTATGGAAAAAAATATGATGAATCATAACAAGAAAATAATGCCAGAGCTTGCTGTGAATACATCACCATTCAACTTGCTGTACAAATCAGTTACTGGTTTAATAAAAAATTGATGATGTTGGACAAACTTGCATTCATCATTGTCATAATTCAGTTGTACATACATGCATATAGATGCTGTACCAGTCTTCTGTTTGATTGAACAATTTTTGGGTGTTACCAATCTCGCTGCACATTAATAGCTGAGGCATAATTGCAATGAGGTGAGAGATTGAAAGAGGTACTGTTTTTTCGGTGAAACAATCTATTATTTCTCTTGCAAACTGTGACTTTAGCTTGACAAAGGACCAATAAAAACTGTAAATCTGTGCCAGAACAATATCATAACTGAAGATCTTAAACCAGTTATAATAGCAGTTTTTAGTCTTGGAACATTCTCTGCTGAAATCAGACAAGAATACAAGGCTTTCCACATGACAACTAATTGTTTGCGCAAGCTTTTGGAAAAAAGGTTTGAGACAATGTATCTAGATCTTAAAATTTTGTTAATAGTTGGCTAAGGAGTGGATGTCAAACCAAGCATATGAATGAACAAATCCAAATTAAAAGAACAGCATTGAAGAGCTAATATGGACCACTTCATGAACATGTGTAAGCAGCACAAGGATCCCTGCAACAACTCAAAGCAAAAACAGATGGACACAGGAATAAAACACACAACAGAATATGTTTGAGCAAGTTGCTCTTTCAATTAGACTGGACCTAGTTTACAAATTTCCCTCTGTAAGATCCATCAAACATGTGATGAGGACAACTCAACTGGAGTGCAAAATTGATCCATCAACTGTCCTCTATGCCTCGGGCTCTTCATCTGCAACAAGAAAAACCCAGCAAGTAACAAGTCTGAGATTCCTTTTTCCAGCCATTTTTCCTTCTTTCTTTCAACAGGATGCACACAGAACAAGTAAAAAAGCCTTCCTGAAATTCCCATCTATCTAGATGTAAATAGCAACAAACAAACACTTTGGCCCACCCTGCACATACAATAAGCCCTTCCTTAGGTGTCAACACAGCCCACCAGTGGGCCTAAAATTTATGCTAGTTGTCATGTCTGTTGCCTCAATGAGAAGAAAATTTGGATGGCTGAGTTTCTTACAAAGTAGATGGAGAAATGTCATTGCTGAGGATTCTTGGTTGCCCACCATAGCCACAGCTGAAGTGCAATGTCTAGTTCCTATCTGTGTCACTATCTTCGGAGAAGTACTCTCCATCAGTTTCACCCTTGTTTATTTCATCATCTCCCTGTCCCTGTGTTTGATCATCCTCAACAGAACCAGCTACTGTTTCATCTGTCTCATCAAACATTTCAATGTAATCAAGGCTTGATCTCTCTTCAAATGTTCTGTCACTGCAGTCCAACATCCAGGCCAAGCTGCACTTCTGACGCATTTGTTCATATCGCGGGCGTATTCTCTTGTCCAAATTGTATGTCAAGAACAGAGGAAATTCAACAACCTCTTCAATCTGCCTCTTCATCTCATCAACAAGGAACCTTAAGTTTGGCTTCAAGGTTTTCTCAATGTTCATGGCGAGCAATTGTGGACATTCTGAGATCATCAGCTTCACATCTTCTGCCAAAAAACCTGACTCCAGGAGAAACTCAATCCGCTTCCTTGCCATAGCCACATTGATGACAAGGATTTGGGGAAGTTTTTCAAGAACAGGTCCTAAGCTCTCTTCACTGATGCCAACTTCCTCAGTCAGCCATGGCAATTTCTCTTCCAGCTTTGCCTTAACATCTAACCCTAAAACATCTGGAAACTGCAGCAGGAGTTGGGCTACTGCTTCTTTCCTAACACCAAGCTCTAGCAAGCTGTCTACTGCAGTGTGATATTTGTCGAAAAGGCCAAACCCTAGAATAGAAGGTCTTTTCTCAATCATCTTTGCAACAGCAGAGATTGGAATTCCTAAACTGGTAAGAAAATCTACCTTTGGCTTAAGGTTATTCCCAACACGCATGCTAAGGAGCTGAGGTATCTCAGTGAGGATGGCTCCAATCTGGCGAGGATTCACACCGATCATCACCAGATATGCAATGGAAGTGCTCATGGTTCCCTCGATCTTCAGGCCAAAAACTTCAGGGAATCTTGTTAGTACATCTCCAAGCTGCTCTGGTGGGATGCCATATCCTTCCAAGTACTTCACATGTGGCTGCAAATCAACAACAACACTGGTGTGCAAGATTTGAGGATACCTGCGCACGAGCACAGGAAGAGCACTGCTGGTGACTTTCAAGGATTCTAAGTAGTTGAGAACAGGGACAAGGTTCCTCCTCACACTGCAACACAACATGAGTGGGTAGTCATTGATATCTTTGACAGTGAGGCCTATCTGTTTGAGAAACTGAACCCTTTCTTTCACAATTTCAACTGATTCTGGAAGCTCCAATTCTCTGAGTTCCTCAGAGTCAATTCCCTCACTCCTGAGGTAGTTCAATACAAGCTCCTGGTCTTCAATCTGCTTCCCATATTCTTCTACCTCTCCTGCAGTGATGCTTGGCTCTGCAAAGGTGTAATTGGTTGCAGATGTTCCAACAACACTTGTGAAGAAGAAGAAGCTTCTCCACACTCCAGTAGTTGTTTTCTCAAGCTTTCTGCAACAAAGTCAAGACCCCAATCTCTTAAAAAAACAAGAGTTGCAAGCAAACACCATTCCATGAAAACTCCACCCATCTGCATTGTGTCTCCTGCTGCTGGGCACAAGACATAGCAGCCACTAGTGGAACTTGTGGAGCTCCACCGCATCACAGAAAATCCTCAAGAGCTCGACATACACCTGATGATTATCAGCAATAGCAGTTGCGTTATCTGCAGGAGCTTCACCCTTTCTTCACTGATGGAAAGAAGGGCGACTGGAGTTTTGCTGCTGCTCCGAACCTGGAAACCAAACCCTAGGAAAAGCTCAGCAAGAAGTGCGGAATGAAGGCTGCTAGAATTACCTTGCAGGAAGAATGACGGATGTGAGACCCCCTGGCCGCTGTGGTGACAACGCTGCTGCAGCAGAAATGACAGAGAAGGCAGAAGAGTAGTATTTCGCAGGAAGAAAAGCAGAAGCAGAAAGGCACAATCCCCGTCTGGAAGTCGACAATTCCTTTGCACTCCAGGAACATCCGTTGCTGCTGCATCCCGCCTGTAGAGACACTGAAAGCGCATCTGCACACACCGATGTGAGCATCGTCGCCGCCACCATCCCGAACTTGATCCCTCTCTTCTCGGTTCCTTCTGCAGGAGTCCGTTTGCCCTCTCAACAACTGCTGCAAAACTGCGGCAAAATTTCCGAAATCTCTTCTGAAGGAAAAAAAAGCCGGCAAAAAATCTCTGAGAGAAGAAGAAGACCGACAGAAGCTCTTGCAGAGGCTATCTGGCGTCCACTGGCGCTACCACAGCGATGGAGATTGCAGCACTCACTCGCGACTCGCGAGGCGCAACAACAGAAGATACCACGGCAGCGCTCTTCGTGGTCACAAAGTGCACTGTGCGAGGACTGGTGATGGAAAAGACGGCGTTTGGATAAGAAAGGCTCAATAGAGAGCGCGAGAAAGAGAGAGTGTAGCGAGCACTTTCAGAAAGCCGAAGCTCCGGTTGCTGCAGCAATGGCGTCCTCTTCGGGCTTGCGTCTTATTGCCTCAGAGGAGGAACGCATCACGTTCAAAGAGGCAAGTCTTCGTTTTCTGAAAGTTTTATGATAACGATCTTATTAAGCTCCAGACTTTTGCGATTGCGATTGCAATTGCAGAAACATCACTTGCTCTATTGCAGAAGAAGAAGAAGTTCTGAGGAAGAAGAAATTCTCCGAGGAAGAATTCCGTTTTTCTCTGAAGGAAGTACTTGTTCTTTGCCCTGGGCATGGTTTTCAGAAGAACTCTTTGAAGGATTTCTAGCATAAAAATCATCCAGAAGCTGAAGTTCAAGAGGTTCATCTCCTGTATTCTTGTCTGCATTCTGCAAGTTATAATGGTGGATAGTGTGCAAATGAGGTCCAGAGAGTGCTCCTTTTCTTCTTGCGGATTTGCAAAATTGCTTGCATGTGTGTATTTCATTTGTGTATGAATGTATGTGTATGTCGACCTGATGATCCAATTGTGATTTTTGATGTGAGGCAGATGGCAGATTCTTGTGATTCAAGCTTTGAGCATGTTGGAACTGGAACCTGATCTAGAGGCTTTGGAAGCTGAAGGATCCTGAAATTGGAACAGAGGCAGATGTTATGACAGAAGGTGAGCTTTGAATATGACTATCTGTTCTGCCTCTTACATGAATCCAACTCTTGTGTTGCACAATACATTGTGGGTTGCCAGGAGCAGCTGTTGTTTGTGGTGTTGTTCACAGGAACAGCTTTGAGCTGTCAAGGGCCAAGATGATCAGCTCATTGTGCTGTAGTTGTTAAAGGATTGGGGGGCCCAGGGACAAGCAAAGAAAGATGCAAGGTTCTTGCACAGAAATGGATCAATGTCATCTGGAGTGCATGAAGAAATAGGGGTTTTGTTTGGCAAGGCTGATATACTTGCTTTAGGAGCATCCACCTCTCACTGAATCTGCCCCTAAAAGATGCGCATTTGGCCTCCTACTGGCAACAAGAGCAATCCCTGGTAACCATTTCCAGAAACCCAAGTAGGTGGTCATAAAAAATGTATGATGAGGTTGCTTCTTGATCATAGATCTGATGCCTTCGTTGTTGATTCTTTGAAAGATTTATAGTTGGAAGGAACTCCAAAGGGCAAGGCAGTAAGAGTTAAGCCATAAGAATCAAAGAATGGCTGACTAGCTATTTCTGGGCCTGGTAATGTCACTGAAGATTTTGGCCATGAATTAGATTCCTCGAACTGTATATCTTACGTTGGGACTTTTGGAAATGTGACAGAATCCCAGGACAAAGGTTTGTATGATGGTTTGCCTGAGCTTCTGGGCAGATTCTTACATGTTTATCTATACCCACTGTTGGGAGCTGATGAAGTCAGTGGGTAGTCATGGCAGCTTGTTGCTGCTATTCATGATGAAGGTGATGGTTACTGACTCTTTTGTGAGCAACTGCATTGACTACACTCATTCTCATGTTACCTTCAAATTGTTGTGGAGATTTCTCTGCAATTTCAAAGATATATATGTTGGTACTAATTGCTGTTCTTCTGAAGGTCCAAAGTCCAAACAGATGTTCTGCAGCACATGAATAAGAGAACATTTCTTCTTTTCTATAATAGAAACAAAGTGTTGAGTAGTGAAAATTGGTGTCTTTAGGGTTTAATGCTTGACAAAAGCTTCAGTGCTTATTGCATCTGCAAGTAATTTAGTCGAACATGTTATGAAGATTTTTTCTAGGATTTGAAATTGCTGATGATGATTCTTGAGCTACTTTGTAAGAAGGCTTCTTGAATGAAAATAAAATTGATATTTTCCTCCAACCTCTGAACCCTGAACCCTAACAGAGAGAACGTCTGCCCTAATGTTTGCTCATGTTGTTCATTGTGAAGAAGACCTAGATAACACAATGGACTAACCATTCAAGGCATCAGGAAGATTTTCTGTTTTCAATACTTCTTTCACCGTGACATTCATGATAGACAACTTGAGAAATCTTTTTTGATTCTTGTGAAGTTAGTATGATTGAAGAACCTCTTCTTTACACTATTATGTATCCGATATTTGCCTTCTTGTGAATGTTGGGTTTTTTGTTTCTTTACAAACACTATTTGTTTTGGGATTGCATATATCCAAAGACTATTTTCAGCTTACAGCATTCAATTTAGGGGGATAATGTGGGATCTGGTGTGTTTGTTCACCTTAGCTAACTCAAAATTATAATACGATCCTTGATAATGTGAAAAACACATCTTAATGTTAATTTCCATCTTTTGGAACCCGTCATAGTTATGTTTAATGTGCTAATTTCTAACTGACTGATGCACCATATGATATTCTTCCAATTAGAATTGGAATTAGCCAAACATCTCATGTCCTTCTTCACTAAAGTTTGAAATTAAATCCTGATGAAAAAGAACATTCAGTGAAGCATCTTGTACTTGCATGTTCAAAATTGAACAAGAGTTTGATCATTCATGTGACAACGTCGAACAAGAGTTTCATTAACCATGTGACATTGTTGTTTTAAAGTAGAGACGGTCAGGATTGGCTCTTGAACAAGGCTAATAATGTCCATGGAATGACCTAGAAATCAATCAATTGTAACTATGCGCTAGTCAAAAGATACATGCTAACCAAGTTGAACCTATCACAACTAGATTTTTTATTGTAGCGAAATACGATAAAAAAATTGAATAACATTCACATTTACAATCATTATACATTCCACATGTTTATGATCCTAGGAGATAATTCAGCACTAAATTTGCATATTCATTATGTCAACAAATCATTGAACATGCATAGACCTAAAGCCTTTGTCAATGCTTTTAGGGAACTAACGAACAATCACTTTGCCCTTCCTTATGAACACAATGAACAATCAATGGGCGCTTATAATACCATAGTACCTTGATGGCTTGGGCACATGTTTGCCAAATACTTAATTAATTAATTTTGAAGATTCTTCATTTTCCTTCAAAAAGAATTTCAAATTGAGAAAATTATTTTTTGAAAATTTTGGCATAAAAATTGTGCCAAAGCCACCAAGGTACTATGAAATTCAAATTAGGCAAAGGGCGGCAAGAATTTGGCGAATGATATATATTCAATCCTTTCTTCACATGGGTACAAAATTCAAATGTTCACTTGGGTTTCCCATCTCAAGTTGAGTGAGTATGTCAAATGGGATTATGCTTGGAATCATGTCAAAAGTACAAGTGAATAGAAGAAAACAAGAGTAGAAAATTAGAAGGAAAAAGGTCATAATTTTAAGCAAGGGTTAAATAAATGACTAATGACCAAAACTACAACTATCTACAGCAAAACAAACAAAGGGCTCATCATGCAATGACTCTGTGGCCTTTATGGTAAGTTCAAACTTCAAACCAGCAACAGTTAAAATAGCAAAACAGTTCCATGGAAGTCTCCCCCAAAAAGAAACATGAACTGTGACCCATTATGGCTCTGCCCCTTCTGGTGAGTTCAAACATACAAAGTTCAAACCAACAATAGTTTAAAATGATGTTCCATGAAGTCTCAGAGCCACTTCCGGTGAGTTCAAACATACAAAGTTCAAATCAACAATAGTTTAAAATGTTTACATGAAGTCTCCAAAAAAAATGAGCTCATAGTTCAAAAACACCTGGTAAACATTCCTCAAAATATGGGACCCAATGAAGAACTACATTGATCTGCGGAGTCTTGTCCTTCCTTACATGCAGAGCTAATAAACTTGCATGTGTTTTCTCTTTGGACAAATCCTCATTCTATGCTTTGGTTTGAAAAGTGTTCAAAGATTTAACCCTTTTTTCCATATAAGAGAGAAAAAAATGGTATAAGCAACCCCAAGTCCATTTGATACAAGAAAAAGAAAACCCTTCAATGAAAATGATTACAGTTATTGCAAATATAAGCTAACTTAACTACTTCTTGATCCCGTGTTTAAGCTCTTATTTGGTTGCTTGCAGGAAACGTTGGAAATTTAAAAACAGTGGTGCAAAACAAAACTTGCATCTACTTACTTGGCATTCTTCTGCAGGAAAGATATTAGATTGCAGTTATGGGTAGCCAGCCAGATCTAGTAAAGGCGGAGTAACTAGGTAAGCAACAAACGGTGGTGCAAAACAAAACTTGCATCTACTTACTTGGCATTCTTCTGCAAGAAAGATATTAGATTGCAGTTATGGGTAGCTAGCCAGACATAGTAAAGGCAAAGAGTAACTAGGTAAGCAACTTCTTAATCCTATGTTTTGCTTGAGATTTGCTTGATTGCAGCAATGATTTGGAAATAAGAAAACAGTTGAGCAAAACAAAACTTGCATGGACTTAACTTCTTTATTTTTCAATGAAGTTGCAACTTCTGAAACCCATAGGCTATTTGCCTAAGAATTTAGAAGATGTTTTGCATTGCTTTTCAAGGCCAGGATTGGAACTATGGGTGGGACTACTCTTAATTGTATCTTCTTAAACCCTTCATTTGGGTACGAAGATTTTGGGTTTGCTTTAATTTTTAAAATTACATTTGGACTTCCTAATTTGGTTAGATCTTCTTATGGTTGATCACAACCAATGCTACAACATAAATTCTGGTTTCAGTTCCAGGCTCGGTTTTTTCTTTAAAGAAATTTGGTTTTTAGTTTCAATTTTGAAATTAGACCTAATTTTGGTCCAGTTCTGAGAAACCCAAATTCAAAACAATGTTTGATTCCATTAGTCAATCTCTAATTAGCCTTTCAACTTTAGTCCTTTTTTTTTCGATTTGTTTTTCAAAAGTATTGGTTCTATTTCTAGTTCCAGCTCCACAAACAAATGAAATTGGGATTCGGTTTTTTGGTTCCAATTTTTCAAAAAAATAAAATTTCTATCTTGAGATATAACTAATTCCAAAATTTAGACCCAATTTCCAATTTGGTTATGGGTCCAACTCTTCGAAAGAAAATTTCCTTCTGGTTCTATAATTAATTCCAAAAACTAAACCCAATTCCAATTTAGCTTTTATAAACAAAAC
>Ga0116229_10011347_pt1 | contig 13178 bp, 9 predicted proteins | sample S1TSphgellanicum_3_FD_87313 | JGI IMG/M metagenome (GOLD analysis project Ga0116229, IMG submission 87313) | Host-associated microbial communities from peat moss isolated from Minnesota, USA - S1T2_Fc - Sphagnum magellanicum MG | ecosystem: Host-associated > Plants > Peat moss > Unclassified...
AAGAATAGGAGATGTTCACTCACCAGGACTTCTCCATTTTTTTCTATGTTGATGCAGGATCAGGAAAGTAGCAAAAGCCACGAGGATTGAGGCAAAGAAAACAACACCCATAACAATGCCCACTATGCTTCCAGTTGACAGTCGTTTTCCCTGCGATGTGCTTTGGATAGCTGCAACATTGCAAAAGCAACCATACAATTGCAAAAATGGTTAGTGATCCATTTGTATGAGCTTGATTGTTCCCTCCTAGTTTTTGTTTCTCCATGTCTCCTCTAATCAAAGAATATATGTTTTCAGCAATTGCGCAACAGCATCATGATGGTGCTAATGATTGTGACATAGAAAGGAGCAACCAACCTGCGTTGAACATGATCAGCTCATAAGGCCCAATCACAGAAAGAGACCAGTTGGAACCTTGCGACAGATTCCAATTGGCAAATTCATTGTACACACTTTGAAATTCCGCTGGTTCAAATGTGGAGTTCAAAGGGAATATCAAAAGGGTCATTTCTAGCCGTTTCCCTGCTCCATCCCAATTTAATTGCCACATCTCCAGTTGGGATAGAGAGATACTCAATGCAGAGCTTACAAGCAATAAAAATTCTTGCTCAAAGCGGTCAAAGAAGGTGAAAGCAGGGCTTTTGAGTCGCATCACCACTGCGATTGGTGTTGCACATTGGCACACACCATGTGGACCACCAATAACGGGCATGTTAGGAGTGGGACAAGAAGGGCATGTCAAATTGGATGTCAGTGAACTGCTGCCTTGTAAAATTGTGGTTGTGTCAGATTCCACGCAAACTTCCAGATATAGGGATGGTGCAAGTATGCTGCACACTTCCTGGTTGCCAGCCAACCTGTGGGCAAAAGGCATTACACATCAAAGATAGATCTTATGCTTATGCTCAGAACCAATTCTGCCTCAATACAAACGTGCTGTACTTATCAAGTATGCAGTTCAAACAACTGTAAAGAATGAAGAGATGGAAGATGGTCATTATGCAGTACCAGATAACGACATTTGTGCTACCATTCGCTGCTGATAGTAGTTGTGAATTCAACCCAGAGAGCATGTTGTTTTGAAGATCTCTGTGAAATATATTAAGCCCCAGCCAAGTCAAGATCATGTCTTCTGACATTTTTGAACTTCCAACATCTGAGGAAGCTATGGAGGACTGAAGACTCCCAATTCTAGAATGTCAAGCTGGAATCGGAAACCTGAGACTTACACAAGCAGGAATTCTTTTGGATTGCTGAAGCTCCGTCCAGATCCTAAACTGGCAGGTATGCTTCCATTGAGCAGATTATCTGCAAGCTGTCTGTGTGTAGAATCCAGAATGAAAAAAGAATCACATTAGGTCAAGCAGAGTAATTCAATGTCAACATAATGCTGTGCCCAGGAATTCTAGAATATCAAGCAAGCACAACAGAACTGGATGATTGAAGCTCAGCAGTGACTTTAGAGATAATGGTCAAGCAGTGCCCCAGAGAAGTCAGTTTGTGAGTATGTGACCTGGAGAGTCAAAGCCTATTGTCAAAGGATTTTGAAATTCAAGAATGCCCAACAACTGATTAGTTAGAAAGACTTACAATGCTTGCAACTGTTGGAGCTGACTGCCATAGCTGTCTGGAATCAACCCTGTCAAATAATTGTTTCCAAAGTTTCTGCATAGACATGAATGTCAGGTGTGATATGCTTGGCAAACAGAGATTAGTGCTGACGAGTAGAAAATAAGGCAGAGGATTCATAACAGGGACTGCCATCACCCTAATACTAGATCTGATTGCCTTTGTATCTTGAATAATCTCCCACTACGAAAGCTCCTGCATGGCCTCATTGAGAATTTTCCAGTTTGAAACTGGAAAATTGATGAGGCAGTGCTTGACTTCATAACTGGTTCACTGCAGAGAGTCTATCCCTTCTTATCATGGCAGTTGGCTAGGCAAAAGCAGAATACGTACACAGTTGTCAAGGTTGAGGATATGTTGGAAGGTAAACTGCCATTTAGATTGTTCATGCTCAAATCCCTGGAACAAAACAAGCACCTCGCTAAGAATGATGACACCCAAATCATTTTTACCAACACACTCCATGAACAAAAGTGGCTTTAGCATACTATTCATCAAGACTTCATCACTGCATACCAGGACAATTTTCTGTTGAGCATCCTCCATCTTAGGGTTGCAAAGATGGTTTACTGAAAGCACAACAAAATCTGCACATGAGGAAGATATATCCTCATGTGGCTGCACTTACAGATATGTGAGGTTGGTCAATGCACCAAGGTCTGGAATGCTGCCAATCAATGAGCAATTTCTCATGCTCCTGCAAGACCATAAGGTTTGCAACTCACCAACAAATCATGGAAGTCAACAAAATGTAGAAGTCACATGGTAATATGAAGATACAAACATAGCAGCTTTCATAGAGAGACCTTACAGCTTGATGAGAGTTGGAATTTGAAACCATTCTAGCGGTATGGTACTTGAAATATTTGGGTTATTATCCAGCTGCCTGAAGATTCCTACAACGAATAGAAAAAATTGTTGTCAAAATCGGCAATGGTAAATAAAAACCTCCTTTCAGCTCATAAGTTGCAAAGCAGTATCAAACAAAAAATTGCCAATTATCACAAAAGGGGAGATTCTCAACATACACAATGGTAAGAGTTGGGATATTTATAAGCTCTACTGGCAATGGACCTTCCATATTATTGTTATCTAACAGCCTGCATTGCACCCACCCACATAACCCTCTTAGCAGGGATGATTTGAGAACCATTTCATGGCTAGCATCTGCAATTTTGCTTGGAGGCCAATGGACAGAAAGAACCGAGAAATCTAACTTTGAGAACCCAGTTAGTAAATGTGAACTTCAAATGATTACTGCTCTTGTATTAATGTGATGCTGGCAGCCTTGGTCTTAGACACAGAAGAGAAATCTAGTTTGAAATAACATTGATGGCAGAGGCTTACAGGTGATTTAAATGCTGAAGTCTCCCCAGGTCATGTGGAATGGTGCCACTGAAGGAGTTATTATTCAGATGCCTGCACAGTCCCCACTTTCTCGTTGAGCATAACATACCAGCTGATCTGCTGTTGTCTATGAATCAAACTGAACCAGTTGGGGGCAGTCAGGTAATAAATACCCATGAAACTTGGATACCCTTAAAAGCAAGCAACCATCTTTCATTCAAGTGGTTCTGGCTGCACAACAGATCCTCTGAGAGATTGAAGTACAGGTCATGGTAAAGTTGTATACTCACAAATGTCGAACTTGTGTCAAATTTCCAAGAGTGGGAGGCAGAGGTCCAGAAAGCTGATTCTGGTCAAGTTGTAATCGATTCAAATTGGTAAGCTGAGCAATCTCTGGAGGAATTGGACCTGTCAATAGGTTGCCATTCAACAAGCTGCTCTCCAGGCCACTTACAACAGTTAGTTTGGGGTTTACTGGAACTATGGCACAAAATAATGTGAGTGTAAAACCCATTGGAAGTTTGGCAAGTGGCAATTCACACTCGCCCAGGCAACTTCTCCTATTATCACTAAAGCAGTGGAAAGACATTTGTGAATAGCTCCAACTCAAAGAGAGCACATCTTCTAAAAGCTGGACAGGAAGAACATCTTCCAAAGAGGGCCTTCCACTTACAGTAAGTAAAGGTTTTGCAAGTTTCCAATAGTTGGTGGGATGTTCCCAGTTATGTTATTCCACATTAAATCCCTGGAGCATAACACCAATGAAACATCTTAGGGAAGCAACATTTCACTCCAAATTATGGGTAATGAGCATGAATTCAAATGAAGGGTTAGAGAAGTGCTTTAGTGGTATACATGTTAGTCCTGCTTATGAGATCTGTTCTTAGTTTCCAATGTCACACAGTCTTCATCGAGGGCAAATCTAAAGATGAAATCACATAGGTTACAAGTTAGAAAGCCCTAAGAAAATACAGAAAAATCATGGAGATTTTGAAATTTCAGAGTTGTTTGCTACTAGCTCCATGATCATGTCCATCTGTAACAAAAATCTGTCATGTGTTGCATTCACCACTGTGTTTCATCATTTACAGCTAAACCTGTCTTTGTAACTTGCACAAAAATCGAGGACTTGCATGTAAACCTGTATCTGCAAGAGAGCTGAAATTTGTTTTGTTCAAACTTACAGACAAAAAAGCTGTGACAAATTCCCAAGTTCCGGTGCCAGTTGGCCCCCCAAATTGTAATTTAGTAATTGCCTGCAAGGGAAAAAATTAAAAGCATGTTTGGGTCTCACCATATGAGTTGCCTGCAATACTACTGCAAATGGACAAACTGGTCAACAATCTGAATGCATGTGTCAAATTCAATCGCAATCCACTTTCATGTGTGGAGGAGAAAAAAACATACAGCTCTGTGACATGCGACACATTGGTGGCAATATTAGTGGAATTGCATACGACACCACTCCACTGATCTCCACAAGGATCATCTCCTTGCCAATTGCTAAGCTTGTTGCTTGTATCGATCACTCCCCTTTTAAATGCCATCAAAGCAGATGCTGGACTCCCCCACAGAGTTATAATTTCAGTTTTAAGTATTATACAAACACAAGCTCTACATTCTCCAGCCATCCTGAGGAACACTTATAAGCATCACTGACAAAGAGCATGGTACCTTGGGACAAATATAAGATTTGTAAGCATACATAGTGCAAATTGCAAGGCATAATAAAGAGCTAGCAATGTGACATTCATCACTCACAGGTCCATAACAAGGCTCCACAAAGAGAGTTTGGTCAGCTCAAAATGATGATGACCTTGAAGAGATTAGGTTACAGGCAATGAGCTTGATTTAACCTCCTTTAGGTGTTTGCCAACAAAGGGAATCACTACATCTCTTCATTGCATCTCTTTCTTAACAATATGGACCATCTTCACCACCCCATGAATTGCTTCCAGGATGTGTGGATTGAATCAATCCACCCACAGTTGTGTGAATATAGGGCAGATGGGCATTATAGACATGGGTACAGAAATTGAAGCACAGTTCTAAGCGAAAGAAGTTGAAAACTGGTGATCTGGAAACATGGTGATCATAGGGGTGACATAAGTGAGATCCAAAGTTTGTTGGGGGTCGAAAGGAGAGACGTACTATCGATTGAGTCAGAGATGGCTGTTGCAGACATGCAAAGCATCAGGCTGTTGACCATCAAGCTGAGCACAACCATCTTCACTATATTCCGGCTTCTCCCCTTCATCCCTGGAGTCCCTTGTAAATTGCTCCTCCTTTTTAGAATCCAGCTCCGAATGGTGCTCTAGGGTATCCTCCAAAAACTAATCCCGCAATTTTCATCTCATTTTGGGAGAAAATGAGGGTTGGGATTTAGATCCTCAACTGTTGTCCGAACAATGTGTCTTCTCTTTGCTTTCTTCCTGATTCCAAGTGCGAACTTTGGATCCGCACAATCCTCAGCTCCAAAAGCCACCATCATCTTTACAACAATTATTAGAGGAGACCCAACTGTGTCATAAACTATGCAACGATAACACGGTTGTTGCTGAGTTCGGTTGACTGATATGGCAGTCGAGCACAGCGATCATGATGAATTTGTAACAGAATTGAGATCAGAAGAGTGCGGTCAGAAGGTTAATATGAAGAAGAAGAAAAACAGAAGAAAAAAAAAACTTTGAAGCAAGTCTGATCTAGCACGAACGCTGTTTAAAATCTTTCAAGCCGCTTCAAGCTGCCCCCTGATATTCCGTCTAACCCAAAATGCAAAACACCACCCACAAAACTCAAACTACTACTGTTCCAACAAGAAGCTTGAAACAGATTTCCTCGAACTATTAAACTACAGGGGGAACTAATACAACAAACAAATACTGAAACCCCAAAAAGACAGTACGAAATTCGAGGAGTGCAAAAGTTAAAAAGTTAAAAAACTCTCTACGGAATTCTAGCAACATCCACAAGTATGAACTTAATTTAGGAACAAAAAAGAAAACTCTCAAGGACATTTATGTTTTTGCGTTGGCTATATACGGCGTGCTGCGTGCTGGATGAGTACACTGGTGGTACTGTCGAGCCCACAATGGAAAAAACCTGTGAAGAAATAACCATTTTGTATTTGTACCCACCACTGCTGCAATCATCAATCATCTCGACGAGATCAGATATAGATCATCGGGCTTCCAAGTTCCACCACGCAAAATATTATGATGGTTTTGTTTCTTCAAAAATTTCGCAGGAATCAGGATGAGTCCGAAAGAAAAAAAAGTGGAGATCGCAAAAGAGCAAGCCAGATGCGAAACACCCCCACTACCCTTAAGGGATAGGATGCCGCACACTTTTCTCTACTTTTCTGAGACTCTTCTGACACCATGACCGAGATCCTTGCACACATTTCTCTACTTTTCTGACTCTAACTTGGAAGCAGTGTTTTTTTAATTTTTTTGCCTTCCAAAAACTCTTTTTGGGCTCATGTTAAGTGTGATCATAGGCCCTGAATTGGCTCAAAGATTAAGGAAATCCATCTACTACACTTTCAAATTGGGTGGGTTTCATGTATTGACCAAGACTACCTTTTTTTTTCTTTTAGCTACTGTCCGTCCCAATTAAGGGGATGGATGAAATGTCCGTCCGGCTTGATGACGAGACGAATTTTGGGGAAGCTTTTTTTCTTTTAGCTACTGTCCATCCTGATTAAGGGGATGGATGAAATGTTCGTCCGACTGGATGATCACAAAATAATAATAAAATAATAAAACACATAAAAATAAAAAAATAAAAAAGTTAAAAGTTTCTAAAAAAAATTAAAACGCGAACCAAGTTTAAAGAAACCGGGGGACTTCACAGTGGCCGAAGGTCACGGGCACCCACTAGTGAAAATAAAGCATGCAACAACTCCACCTATTTGGAAAAAAGTTGTTTGTTTGTTCTCAAAGGAAACCAATGAATTGAGGGAGAGTATCAAGTATCAACAAATGAAATACCACAATACCTAGCCAATGAACTATTACTACCTAGAATGTCCAAATCTTGTGTTAAAAATGCTTGAAGTATGGCATCATAAATTGTTGACGCCTTCACTTTTAGATCCTCTATTTCAATGTTTTAAAAAAAACTTTGACACAAATCATGATAGTATTGGCACAAGGTATGTTCAATTTAAAGCCCATTTACTTTTTTTTTAATTTATTTTTGGGCACAAATGATCTTGAAATCATTTTTGGACACTACTAAAACACTTGAACCCCATGGTCAGGACAAAAGCTCTGGATTTATGGAATGTAGTCTAATAGTTAAATGAATTCTAAAATTTTAATTTAAGCTTCACTTTGAAAATGCGGGGAAAAAAAAAAAAGACACACTAGTATCTATTGAACTGGCCACCCAACTAATTTTTCCTTTGAAAATCATTTTTTGTAATTGAATTTCCAATGACAAAAACTACTCAAAATTCAATGTTTAGTTTTGATTTAAATGAATTTTCAATGAAAAATTTGTTCAGAATTCAATAACTTTTCTCCACCATAAGCTGAAACATTATGAAACCAAGTTGGTGCACACTCGGTAGTCACCTAGTCAGATCTTGCTATGACAAAACAAACAAACAACCTTCCTTTCAACATAGATTGGCTTGACTACCTCGATTCAAAGTTCAATCACTAATGAATGGCTTCTAGTGGGTATTCCAAGTGGAGATGGGAGGTTGGTTGACAAGGGATGAAGTTAAAAGGTACCGAACCTCTCTACTTTCATCGGGCTTACCTGGTGAAGGATGGTTGCATACTTTGAAGTGTGATGACGATTTGTTGCTTTGAGTAAGTGATGAGAATTGGAAGGGAGAGAGAGAGAGGTCAAGAGACCTCTCGAGCTGCCTCTCATACCTTAAGCTTTGTTAGGACAATCAAGAAAGGCTTTGACCATAAATTTAATCTTTGAATTTAGACCCTACGAAGTGTAACCGAAAAGCTTATGCATGTGATTGGATGGCATCGTATATTGTGGAAAGTTTGTCCCTAATGTTTAGATACGTAGGGCATTGTGGTGTAAAGTGGGTCATCATGTGTTGTGCAAGGAGACCCGTGTAAGACATAAAACAATAGAAAGAATTTCCTAGTGTATTCAGAGAATACCGTATACCTATGAGTCTCTCTTCTAGAAGTGAGGAAGATATCCTCTAAGGATGACCAAATGCACACAGGGTCAAGCTTTGGCCACCCGCAAAGCTCAGCTCATCCACAAGTGATTCATGTGCAAGGTTTGCCCTTGTGAGCAGCCTTCTATTTTCATCCTCCAACAGCTAGCTTGTTTATTGCCCCCTTGAGAACAATATCTTTTGTTCTTGCCCCTTGGCTGAGCCAAGCGCATGTGCAAATAGGCCAGCACTATGACCTCCTCCGGACTTTCACATGCACATGAAAATATGTGTGCGCTTATTAGGAAAGAATTTTCTTTCCATGGTTTCTTTTTCTTTTAACTACAATGTTTTTCATCTATTTCATCCAACAATTTGTGGATGTTTTTTTTTTTCTAATAGAAATAGATATCCCCCTCACAGAAACAAACTATCATATGCATGTTCAACAATTGGAGAAAGTGGACAAATAAGTGACCCTGAGTTAAGATCTCAACCATCTAAATAAGTCAATCTTGACCACGGGCAAGAAAACCTAATGAAATCCTAACCATCAAATCTTTCACATGCAATGAAAAATAAAGCACCGCAACCACGTTAAGATCTCAACCATCTAAATAAGTCAATCTTGACCACGGGCAAGAAAACCTAATGAAATCCTAACCGTTAAATCTTTCACATGCAATGAAAAATAAAGCACCGCAACCTTATCCATAGATTGTCGTGAATGTTAACCATCCATCTCCAATTAAATGTGGAAAGAAATGCCCGGACCAGCTTTTGACATTGTGAAAGCCCTTCTTGGAGTGGAGCATTCTCAAAATTCAGACCTAAAGCTCACCTACCCATCTAAGACCTGGCCTTCATTGTAGGACTGCCCTACACGCCTAGGGCCTTACCCTAGAGGTCGGAAACTATGCCTCCTTATGGACTAGGGCTCTTCATCACAGTTCTATGTTATGTTAGTGTGGACCATACTAATTAAGGGGTTTTGAGGGGGGGGTGCCTTCAAAGTTCAGATTTTCTTTTCTTTTCTTTTGCTATAAGCCTCTTTGATTGGCCCATCAAACAAAAGTTCTTAAAACTTTGGAGACTCACCCAATATAAAGGTATTCACTCCAAACATGGACCCAATATTGGCCCACCTATATAGGTTCCGAGTGGACAAATGTGTGGTGCTATTGGAAACATGTCGGGAACACATTGGGAACAACAAAATCCAAAAAGTTCAACCACACCCACCCACCCACCCACCCACCCACCCCCACCCTTTTAAAAGTAAAAAGATGGGGTCTATTGGCCTATTAGGTGCATGCAGCAACCCTCATTGGTTGAGGATAATTTCTATTCCCAACTATGTTCATCACATGCTTTGACCTAGATTAATGGCAAGGGCATGAATGGTGGGGTCAATATATGGATGGTAGAATATTATATTTTGCTCCATATTAACTAGTTGGGAGTGCCTATCAAGTTCAAATTTTGTTTTTTGTAACGAGTATTTTTTATTGTCTCATCACAAAAAAGTTTTCCAACTTTGGAGACTCTCCAATAAAAATAAAAATAAACAAAGAGAATGAGATCACCGAAAAGAAGGAGAGGTCCAAGACAAGACAAAGAAATGAAAGTAGAATGAGATCTGAAATAGGGGGAGAGGTCCAAAAGAAGACAAAGAAAGGCAAAGAGAATGAGATCACCAAAGAAATGAAGAGAGCCTAGAGAAAATAAAGAAGGTTTTTTAAAAAAGACTTAAAATAGTAATAAACTTGTTTTCCTACTTGAAAAGGAAGTGAAGTGACAATCCTTTACATGAGGTGACCATTTTGAGCTCAATGAAGTGTTTGCATACACCCACCTCTCCCAAAAGAGGGAAATGAAATGGTTGCCTTCACCTTAGTGAAGCCTTTGCATGCTTCCACCTACCTCAAAGAGGGGGGATGAAATGGCATTTACTTTGGTGAGGAGACCAACTTTACTAGGATGAAGTCATTACCCTCTTCCCCCTCTCTCTTTCTTTGAGAGAGAGAGCAAAAGAGAGAGAGCCAAGAAAATTCACCCCCACTTCTCCAAACAAAATACCTTGAGCCTTGTTGGTGCAATTTGAGCTAACTTGATGGTTGTATTAACTAGTTGAGGGGGTGCGCCCACAATTCTTTTCTTTATTTAAAGAAGAAGCCATTTGATTGGCCCATCACCAATATTTTTGGAACATTGGTTACTCCCCAACATAGAAGACTAAATTTGTTTCCCTTCCATAAATAAAAGGGTGCTTTGTCATGCTTCCCTTTGGCAACCCCTTTAAAGTTTATATACATGGGGGTTGAACTTTGGGCAAACCATAGGGGATAAAACTGAGGTGCTATTGGGAACATCTGGGGGAGTGCATTTGGGAACACTTTGGGAACTTGATGGGAACGCCACGGGAAAATGAAAGGAACACATTGGGCTGGTGTACCTATTGGATTACATTAGATATTCATTTGGAGAGGACGTATTCATCTTGCACTTCTTTTCCCATGATACCTATCACCAAAGACTAACAACCCAAATGTGCTACTTTACAAGAGTATTGCAACTTCCGAGTCAAAAGTCGTTGCTGGGGATGTGGCCTTGATCAAGATTCAACACGGTAATCGTTAGGTCTTGGGATTGTGGCAGAGGATTGACCCACGTCAATTGCAAGTACTACATGGATGGATCATCTTCCCATCCCAATTATTTGGTCTTGTAGAAACTATCACAACATGTCTTTCCAAAACTCATCACAAATTTGTGTGAAAATTGTGTTGAAAACTTGAGGATTATTGCCCCAAAAGTGAACCCCTTGTGCCCCTCATCCAATTGAGATTCCACGAGGTTTAAGGAAGGAGAAGATCTTTGAAACACACCATGTTACTTTTAACCGCTTTTTGTGGCTTTTTATGTAATGTCATAACCTCTTTTTGTTGCTTTCTTATGCACATTGCCAAACCGCAATAAGAGACAACAATGTAGTTTTAAAATTCATTCGAGGTGGAGATATAAAACTTTGTCAAAATCTCAGTCATGAACATGGATTTACTTCAAGATGTTGAAAACATCAATTTGTTCTTTCCCAATGTACTTATTGTCGTCATTCCAAAGCCATAAAATTGTAGTACATCAACAATGAGGGTTCATTTATTTGTACCTTGAGTCATCAATCTCATAGTGGATATCTAATTCATCAAAGCCTTGTAAAATTTCCTTGTGACATTTTATTTGTGTGTATGTTTAGCATTAGGCAATTGAGTTCCATGTTTCATTGAGCAAATCAAAGGTTTTTTTTTTTTCTTATGTGATTGTGCATATTTGTGCTCAAGGATGAATAAAACATTTTGTTTTTCACATTTTGACATGGGAATTGTGCATGATCCCATTGGATTTTGCCTTCCAAAAAAATATGCCAATACTTCCATCCAAAATATGAACATTTTTTTCATTTTTAATTAAAGAAATCAAAATACATATCCTTTTTTTTTTTTACCCCAAATAGAAGTATATGAGAGGGGTACCTGGACCCTATCTTGATGAAAAAATCTATTGAATTTTTAGAAAAAAAAACCTTTACTCAAGCATATATATATATAATAATAATATACCCACACAACACTAGTTTAAAGTTTAAACCCTAGTCGGTTAAGTGGGGCATAACACGAGAATGAAATCATCACTACCTACATCAGATTGATGTCATCTGGAAACCCTTCTAATTTTTTTTTACAAAAAGAGAATAAGAACATGAAGTACTGAGTCAAATTTGGCTGCACATATTTTTAAAGTATTTTTTGGAAATTGCAAGAGATCGTAACACTTTGGAAAATTTGCCCCTTGGACGCTGGGTCTAGCGGTCCAATAGACCACACTTACCACTTACCCACTTAAGGCGTAAAGCCTTCCCAAACTATTTTTTAAGTGTAAAGGGTGGACCACATACTCCCAAGCTTGTCCCTTGCAGGGCGGTTTGGTCTCCGTACACCGGGCTCTTACGCCCTACAATTCAGTAAGGGCCCATTCCAAGGGACAAGCTCTCGACAAGGAGGGGTGCATGGGCTTGGTTCCATGATGTTTGGACTTGCAGTGCAAAAGTTCTTGAATATTGAATGATTTTTTCGCTGAAAATTTTGGAGGAATTGGAATATGCCTTTGGTGTGTTGGAAAGATCTTGATGAGCATGATTTAATGGAATTTATTTGGTAAGATTTGGATTCAGAATGTGGGAGATATTGATTTTTAAGTGATTTTTTTGCCACTGAAAATTCAAATAAATTCCAAAAAAACCAGGTTTTGGAAGGAAACACAATCAGTTGAGAATGTGGTAACACTTAGAAAGCTTTACCATTCAATTCAAGCATGATTTCCTTTCATGTTTGGCTGTTTGAAAAATCAATACATACATTGCAAAACAATGTTCACATGTTGAGTTTCACTACTAGTTTGTAATGGGTTCACACTTGGGCCAACAGCACAGGCCACACACTAGTGAGAGAGACTATGGAATGAAGGTTTTTATTTGGTCCCATGTTTTGAGGAATGTTCATTTCACAAGGTTGTATTTGTGAACTATATGAGTCCATTTTTTTGGGGGGAACCTAAAGAAACACACTTTTCCTATTTTAATTCTTGTGGGTGTTTGAACTTACCATTAGGGGCAAAAACATTTGGTCCCACATCTTGAGCAATATTCACCAACTTTTTATATTGTGAGTTCATTTTATACTATCTATATCAAACAACATGCTTTTGGGAGACATGAGTATGGAGGCCTTATGTAAGGGAACCTTTTTCTTTTCCCATGTTATTATTATTTAATTTTTTAATATACACATATTTAAATCATCATAATATTTTCTTTGTGTTGAAATTTGATACAATATATTTATTCAAATATTTGGTTTTATATGTAATTGAGGTTGTGAGAAATAATGTGATACAAATGAACATGATAAGATCACATGACAAGATTATTAATTTTTTGACATGCCATATGTACTTAGCAATCTCCTTCAATTAAATAAGTGGGAGATGGTAGAATAAAATATTA